>ERZ1026894.977-NODE-977-length-18469-cov-12.150157_pt1 | contig 18469 bp, 17 predicted proteins | sample MGYA00380177_ERZ1026894 | MGnify/ENA primary metagenome ERZ1026894 (study PRJEB33269, sample SAMEA4719813) | human gut metagenome | biome: human-associated habitat; feature: organic feature; material: feces | place: Cameroon | collected 2013-10 ... | reverse complement strand
TCTATGCGGCACTGGAGGAATTCGGACTGTAAAGAGGTGTCATAACCGGCGTGAAGCCCGGAGCCGGATTATGTCATTACAGTTGTGGATGAAGCATATATTGAATTTGCTTAGGGAGCTCTATCTGAATAAAAGGAGGCAGCTTAGATGTACCGGGTAATTGATCTACACTGTGATACGATACCTAATATGTACTCGGATTTCAGGGAAGGGAAGGAGACTTCCCTTCTTTCCAATTCCGGAAGAATCGATTTGAACCGGATGAGAGAAGGGGGATATATTTGCCAGTGCTTTTCCCTTTTTACCCATCTGGGAGCATTGAAGAAAAGAGGCGAGTCACCATTTACACATGTAATGGGGCTTGCAGATTTCTGGAAAGCACAGATAGCGGAATATCCGGATATCATAGGACAGGTGACAACGGCGGAGAGTATTGAAGAGAACGCCGGGGTGGGAAAGCTATCAGCTATGATGACAGTGGAAGAGGGCGGAGTGTATGAAGGAAAACTGGAAAACCTGTATGCACTATATGACAAAGGCGTCAGAATGTCTACCCTGACATGGAATTTTGCAAATGAACTGGGGTATCCCAATCCGGCAATCGCACCGGGAAGTCCCCGAATCCCGGACATGGTCAATGGGCTTACGGATATCGGGAAAAGCTTTGTGGAGGAAATGGAGAGAATTGGCATTCTTATTGATGTTTCCCATTTAAATGATGCCGGCATACGGGACATTTTTGAGCTTACGCATGGCCCTGTGATAGCGAGTCACTCCAACGCACGTGCACTCTGCTCACATCTGCGGAATCTCTCGGATACTAATATCAGAATGATCGGAGAGAGGGGCGGTGTTATCGGTATCAACTATTTCGTAGGATTTCTTGAGGATGGTGGAAAGATCGGTCGGATTGAAAAAATGGTGGAGCACATGCAATATATTAAAAACCTGGCAGGAATCGACGCAATAGCACTGGGAAGTGACTTCGATGGCTTCGGAGAGTCGTGTGAGCTGTCCGGCGCAGAAAAAATGCAGCAGCTTGCCGCAGAGATGGAACGACAGGGGTTTTCCTCCGCGGAAATCGATAAGGTATTTTCCTTAAATGCTTTAAGGGTATTTCGGTCTGTGCTGCCCTAAGAAAACTTATGTATCATATAAATATGATGGACATTTTCTGATATGGGTAATTATTGAATTTTTCTCCTTTGGTATGCTGTCTTATTTTTAAAGAGGAATGAAAAATATAGATAAGGCAACGATTGCAGCTAACCTTTATGGCATTAATTATCAGACACTTGACAGCTGGATGCGTTGCGTCAATGATCTCAGAAATAAATGCGCACATTATTCAAGACTGTATTACTGGATATTCCCGGCAATTCCCCAAATGCCGCCATCAGAAAAATATATTTCGACAAGACGATTGTTTGCGCAGATTTATGTGTTAAAACTAATGTATCCGAATCAACAGAAATGGAATGAAGAAGTATGGAAATCGCTTGTAAAACTTGTGAAGATACATCATATAAGCACTTGGATTTTCCGTATCGGTGGAAGGCAATGTTAAAATATAAATTGTTGCCGTAAAAGTAACTTAAAGTTCAGTAAAAAATGTGGATATGTATTATACAGACTGTAGACGAAGCTCCCTCACAGGAAGGAGCTTTGTCTACAGTTCTTTATTATGAGCACAACAGAGAATATTTAGAAGATAGTGTATTTCTTCTTGTATTCTCTGGGGGTGGTACCATAGGTTTGCTGAAACAATTTGTAAAAGTTTGTATAGTCGTTGAATCCGCTTTTACTGGCAAGTTCATTTAACGGAACGCCGCGTTTAATGAGCTGGGTCGCATATTCCAGGCGTTTTTGAATAATAAAACTATGAATACTGCACCCACAATATTGCTTGAATCTTCTATTCAGATAATCTTTGTTGAATCGAAAATGTTCAGCTATTTCCTGATTTGTCAGGTCATCTTGTAAGTGCCTGGAAATATAGAGCATAACCTGTTCTTCTAAAATATTCGAATTTGACAGGCTTTGATTAACAGATACATATGATTTCATATTTGCAGCGACACGATTGATTAATACAAGCAATTGTTGAAGTAATGTGCGTTGTACAATATCTTTACCTAAAAAAGTAATTGAATTCTCTGCTTCGTAAATCGTCGAAAATCCAGACAATATTTTTTCATAGGAAAATTCATCTAAATCGAACAATTGGAACGAAGGGGATGCTTCTCCTGTAAAAGCCTGCTTTAAATCTGTTTTTTTTGTACAGATGGAATCCATATATAATTGATTAACCCAAAGTATATAGTAAGAAAGATCTTCAACAGTAGGAAATGGCTGGTGTCTGACACCACATGGAATTAAGAGTATCGAATGGGAAGTAAGCATTACGGTCTGCCCATCTATCAAGTATTTGTTGCGTCCGGAAGTAAATAAAATTATTTCATAAAATGGATGTTCAAGAGAATGCAAGTGTGTGCATGACATATTTTTCCTAAAAAAAATAGCATAGTCCTCATTTAATTCATTATGAAAAGATATATTTTTGGACATATACAATCTCCTTTCATAGAAGTCGTTTTTTGCAATGTTAGTGTCGTATATTAACTATAAATAGAAATTAGAATATGGTAACATTGTATCACAAAGTTACAGAAAACGTAACAAATAATCTGTCAACTAACCCGGGCTGGATAAAATCAACAATCAACTATGATATTAAAATGTAAGGAGGGCGTTTATGAAGAAAAAAGTTGTTGCATTAATTATGACAACAGTAATGTGCACCGGATTTTTAATGGGATGTGGTTCGGCACAAACAGAAAATGATAATGTAGAAACAAAAACTTCGGATTCTTCAACTTCTGATGGAAAAGAGGAAAGCGTGACAATTGTCTCACTGAATGTAAACAATAATTTGGATAAACAGAGTGAGCAACGAGATAAAGTCCATGCAAAGATTCTGGAAGAAACAGGTGTAGATCTGCAATTAGTGATGATTCCTTCCGACCAGTTAACAACTCAGACTAATCTGATGTTGTCCAGCAAAGAACAACTGGATATTGTTCCAGCTATTGCTATTATGGACGCTATCAGCCTGAATAATGCAGGTGCAGTAAAAACTATCAACAAAGAAGAACTTGATAAATATCCGTATTTGCGGGATTCTTTTACAGAGGAAGCATGGAACTCTGTGCTTGTGGGAGATGAATATCTGGGTATCCCTTATCAGGGAGCACAAACGGTTCCCGGATTCATTCAGGTAAGAACTGACTGGGTAGAAGCACTTGGTAAGGAAATGCCTGCAACATGGGATGAATATGCCGAGCTTATTAAACTGTTCTACGAAAGTGATTTAGATGGAAATGGCAAGGATGACACAATTCCTCTGATTGCAAATAGTGTTACAGAATTAGAGCAGGCAGTTTTACCGTTTTTCACTTCAACCGGTGCATATTGGTTCTGGGATGAAGAGGAGCAGACATTAAAACCTTATGAAATGGATGATGGATATATTAAGTTTTTGCAGACTATGCAGGATTGGGCAAAAAAAGGCTATCTGTTTAATCAGATTGAAACAGCATCCAAGCAGGACAAGCTTTCATATGTAGCGCAAAATCGTGTAGGAAGTACAGCCGGTACATGGACAAGATTCCTGTATAATGGCATTGAGGTATTGGCACAGTCAGAACCAGATATTCGTTATGAATTTGTTACACCGGTAGGAGATTCTCATGCGGCTAACGAGTATACATCCGGGCAGTTTGCAAAAGCGGTTACATTAATCACCAGTACTTGCAAAAATCCTGAGAAGGCACTGGAATTTTTAAATTATCAGTGTTCCCCCGAAGGACAGAAGATCACGACATATGGTTTTGAAGGTGAAAACTACAATGTGAACTCGGAAACCGGAAAATATGAAATTATTTCTGATTCTCCGACAGACTGGTCAACTGCAGAGTACTACATTTTATATAATCTCCATGAAGGATTCGGTGAGTGGAGAACAGATCTTTGGCCTCTTGACACTTATACATATAATTTGATGAATACTATGAATAATGAGATCAAGGAAATGAAAGTAATGGTACCTCCTGATGCCACAGTTCCTTATGACACTAGCCGCTATCAGTCGGCATCCAGTCTGAATGATATGGATACGCTATTATCTGAAGCAAAGGGCAAGATTTTGGCTGGTACGATGGATGTCTCTGAATGGGATAGCATATTGGATACATGGTTATCAATTGGCGGTAAGCAGCTAATGAAAGATAAGACCGAGCAGTATTTGGAACATCAGAACGAGCTAGATAAGTAATACTAACAATTAAGGGCAGCTCGGTTTCTAAAAGTGGGAACCGAGCTGTTTTTTAAGAACTTGGCAGAAGGTGCTTGAAGTTTGGAGAGTAAAATATGGCAAAGAAAATTAGAAAATATTGGCTGATATATTTAATGATGCTTCCGGGTCTTTTGTATCTTGTAATTTTTCATTTTATTCCAATGTGTGGAATAGTAATTGCATTTCAGGATTACAGACCTTTTGAGGGAATAGAAGGCATTCTGAAGAACCCACAATGGGTTGGGTTTAAGCATTTTAAGAATTTTTTTTCATCCTATTATTTTGGACGAGTTTTGTTTAATACGCTATACATTAATATTTTTAAGCTTGTATTGGGGTTTGTTGCTTCCCTAATGTTGGCATTAATGATAAATGAACTTGTTGGAAAGCATTTCAAAAAATTTACCCAGACGGTTTCTTATCTTCCGCATTTCCTATCATATGTAATTATTGCCGGATTGATTCAGTTTTTTCTATCTCCTACCAGTGGTCCCTTAAATCAGATTATTACTGCATTAGGAGGACAGGCAATAGATTTCCTAGGTAGTGAGAGTTATTTCCGACCGGTATTGATATTATCACATATTTGGACAACAGCTGGATGGGGAAGCATTGTATATTTGTCTGCATTGTCCGGTATTTCTCCAGAGTTGTATGAATGTGCAGATTTGGAAGGAGCCAATAGATTTCAGAAAATATTTTATATTACGATTCCATCCATTGTACCAGTCATTGCTATTACTCTGATTCTTGATTTAGGAAGAGTATTAGACCAGGGGTTTGAACAGGTACTGTTGCTGTATTCTCCTGCTGTGTACAGTGTTGGTGATATCATTGATACCTATGTTTACAGAGAAGGTATCTTGAATGTAAATTACTCATACTCAGCTGCAGTCGGATTGTTCAAAAGTATTGTTTCGCTGATACTGGTGCTTACATCAAACAGAATAGTAAAGCTTTTTGACAAGGATTTGGGGGTGTGGTAATTGACTAAGAAAAAAATAAAGTTATTTGATATAGTAAATGTCCTTCTTTTAATCTTTGTAAATGTGGCAATCCTGTTTCCAATCATGACAATTGTCAGTCAGTCATTGATGTCTAATCAAGACATTATGAAATATGGATATACTTTATTGCCAAAGAGCATTAACTGGGATTCGTATCATTATCTTCTGGTTACAAATTCTGCAATGGGAAGAGCCTTTGTTGTTAGTGCAGGTGTGACTATTGCCGGAACCTTTTGTAGCATGTTGGTTACGGCAATGTATGCATATGGTTTGTCCAAAAGTGACTTGCCTTTCCGAGGAGTTTTTACCTTTTGTGTATTTGTAACAATGATTTTTAGTGGAGGTCTGATTCCTCGATATTTGTTGATAACTTCATTGGGATTAAAAAACAGCTATTTATCATTAATCCTGCCAGTACTTATGGTTGCATGGAATACACTGATTTTACGCACATTTTTCCAGGGTATTCCAAAAGACCTTTTTGAAGCAGCATATATGGACGGCGCAAATGAAGCAACTATTTTTTTTAGAATTGTGTTGCCGTTATCAAAAGCTGCAATTGCAACGATAGGGTTATTCTATGCTGTAAAATATTGGAATGCATGGTTTGATGCATCTATTTTCCTTTCTGATAAGGCAAAATGGCCAATGCAAATGCTTTTAAAAGAAATAATGAATTCTCTTCAGATTGCAGCTAGTTCAGGGGCAATTGATTCCATTGCGTCTACATTGCCTACAGAAAGCGTAAAGGCAGCAGCTATTGTGATAACGGCATTACCGATTATTGCAGTATATCCATTCGTTCAGAAGTATTTTGTGAGTGGTGTCATGGTTGGATCAGTGAAGGGATAGGAGGAATAATAAATATATGAAAACAGAAAGAGTATCCAAAGTATTATTTAATGGAATTGAATTACCGGATATATGGCCCCCTAGATACGAAGAACCAAAGAAACGTCAGGAAATGCCTTTGCCATATTTAGAACACAAGCCTGAAGTAATACCCATTAATGTTGGTCGTCAGTTATTTGTGGATGATTTCTTAATTCAATCGTCTGATCTGCAAAAAGTATTTCATACACCGGAATTTTATTCGTATAATCCTGTTCTAAAAGTAGATCGTGAATGGGAAAATACGGTGGAAGGTTACCCTTATGCAGCACCGTTTAGTGACGGAATCTGGTTTGATCCGAAGGACAATAAGTTCAAAATGTGGTATCTCGCTGGTGCAGGTACGATTAACACGGTTAAACATAGTCTTTGCACTTGTTATGCTGAATCTGAGGATGGAATTCACTGGGTAAAACCTGAACTAGATGTTGTTCCGGGAACTAATATTGTAGATACCACAAACAGAGATTCAGCCACGATCTGGCTCGACCGGAAAGAAACAGATCCTCAAAAACGGTATAAAATGTTCAGCGTTGAGTATAAAGAAGATTACATTCAGTGGCAATATGTATTGAAATATTCCGCAGATGGAATTCATTGGAGTAAAGGAGTAGCACAGTCTGGGGCAGTATCTGATAGATCAACAGCTTTTTATAATCCATTCATTGAAAAATGGGTATTAAGCATGAGACATCATAATAGTGTCTCATGGAGATCAAGAGCTTATTTGGAAAATGATGATCCTGAGATGGCTGTTAGTCTTGCACATAGATTGCGTGAAGGCACCACAGATAAAAATGTTGTATTTTGGTTTACTCCGGATGATAAAGAGAAAGTACATCCGGACTATCCTGATGTAATTCCCGGTATTTATAATTTTGACGCAATTGCTTACGAGAGTCTTATGCTTGGATTATATAGTCAGTGGCAAGGTCCGGAAAATAATATTTGTCGTGAAGCTATGATGCCAAAGAGAAACGAAATACAATTGGGTTATAGCAGAGATGGTTTTCATTTTGCAAGACCTACGCATGAATCATTTATGGAGGTTAACACGGACAAGGATGAAAGCTGGAATTACGGAAATATGCAATCTATTAATGGCGTCCCTCTGATTGTGGATGATAAATTATATTTCTACAGTAGCGGACGTTGCAAAAATGGTATTTGGTGGGATGCGGGTACTTCTTGCGGACTTGCTGTTTTACGGCGTGACGGCTTCTGCTCGGTTCATACAGACAAAGCAGGAACACTTACTACAGAAAGAGTGGTGTTTGATGGAAAGTATCTTTTTGTAAATGCTGATGTGGAAGGTCAGCTTCTGGTAGAAATTTTGAATGAAAGCGGGAATGCGATTCCTGAATTCGATTGTGCAAGCTGCGACATAATTACCGGAGACAGCACAAAGAAGCTTGTGAGCTGGCATGGTAAAACCGATTTAAGTGAGTTGGCAGGCAGGAATTTGCAATTTAGATTTATTATAGAAAAAGGAGATTTATATTCTTTTTGGGTGTCACCGTGGGAAAGCGGCGAAAGCAGAGGAATGATACCGGGTGGTGGTCCTGGAATGTCGCCCACCGGCGTGGATGTTCCGTTCTGATTTCAGAATAAACTACAAAGAGGTTTTGTATGCAAAAATATTATTTTTTTGATCGAGGAATTTTGCAGGGGATGGCTCTTAGCGGTGTGGAGATTCACCCTGTTAAAGGAGAAAAGCTATCAAAGGAGCCATTGTTTACTGAAGAAAGAGAAGCAACACCGTCAAAACCATGGGAAGTACGTTATGATAACAGCTATCCAAATGTTATATGGGATGCGAAGGAAGGTATTTATAAGCTTTTCTATACATTAATTATTGAAGACTCAGAATGTGAAAATACACCTATCGCAGCTCGCCCGGGAAAGGTCTATCATCCAAGAGACGACAGACGCTGCGCTGTTGCATATGCACAGAGTAAGGATGGCATCCGTTGGGAAAAACCAAATTTGGGAATTGTGAGTTTCCAGGGAAGCACGAACAATAATTTATTGATTGAAGATGCACATGGTGGAGGTGTTCTGCTTGATGAAGAGGATGCAGATCCAAATAGAAGATATAAAATGGTGGCATTAAAAGATCATCCCGGGCAACGGTCACAGATGTCAGTGAGTTTTTCACCAGATGGTATCCATTGGAGCTCTTTGCAACCATGGACGGATATAAATCCATGGGGAGATACCCATAATCTTCCATTTTTTGATCTGAACGACCGTAAATACAAAGTGGTAACGCGAGAATGGAAGCATAATCAGAGAGTAGCTACAATATGTGAAAGCCAGGATTTTATCCACTGGTCTAATGAAAAAACTGTTTTAAAGGGTGAAGGATACGGTGATCAGGTTTATTCTATGCCTATATTTTACTATAACGGTTTATATCTTGGACTGGCATCTATTTTTCATGAAGGTGATCGCCTGGCAGATAATTTCGATACAGTGGATTGCGAACTGACATATACAAATAATCCGGATGATTTTCATTTTGTGGCTCACGGGGAACCATTTATCCAACGAGGAAAAGGAAAATATCCGAACGGTGAATTTGACTGTGGGTGTATTTATGCATCACCTCCCATTTTTAAGAATGGAAAACTTTATTTCTATTACATGGGTGGAAACGGACAACATACAAATTTCAGGGAAACTTCTTTTGGCTGTATTGTATATGAGGAGGATAAACTTGCTTATATAGAACCCTCACAGGCAGGAACAGAAGGAATTGTTAAAACTGCTAATTTTGAGTGCAGTAGTGATAATATTCAAATTCTTGCAGATTTTAAATATATAGAAGATGTACAGTGCGCAATTTTGGATAAATGGGATGGACAGGTTATGCCCGGATTTGATTTTGAAGACTGTAGCTTAAAAAGTGAAGAAAATGGTTGGATGAAATTGATTTTTAAAGGGCAGGTTGAAACGCTGAAAAACCAAAAAATCTGCTTCTGCTTTAAACTCAAAGATACCAGATTATATGCAATTCGTGGTGATCTGAAATTGGTCAATGCTAAATATTAAAATGTTATCTGATGATATGAAGGAGAATGGAATATTATGATACTGGGAAATATTTCTAAAATAGAACAATATGGATTCCTGGAACCGATAGCTGGTAAGTGCCTTGAATATGCTAATGAACATGATTTGAAAAGCATGAAGCCTGGCAGCTATGAGATTGAAGGAAAGAAGCTTTTTGTAAATATTGTAGAATATCAAACGGTATGCGTAGCGGATCGTTTTTGGGAAGCACACAAACAATATTTAGATATGCATTTAATGTTAGATGGAACGGAGAGAATTGATCTTGCACTTATTGACAGACTGAAGCAGAAGGACTATGTGCCTGAACAGGATTATCTTCCATTAGAAGGGCAAGAAGATGTAAAAGTTTGCCTCAAAAAGGGTGATTTTTTAATTTGCTTTCCTGAAGATGGACATCGTACAGGGGTACAGGCAGAAAAATCGGAGACAATTAAAAAGGCTATTTTCAAGATTCAGATAAAATAGGAAGATTTAGGTGTGCCAAATTTAGCAAAATAAGAAATGCGATTATACGAGGAGATATTAAGATGAAAGATATTACAAAATATCAGGGTGTAATCCCTGCATTTTATGCATGTTATGACAAAAATGGTAATATTTCTGTTGATGCAGTTAAGGCTTTAACTCGTCATTTGATTTCTAAAAAGGTGAAAGGTGTATATGTTGGTGGATCTTCGGGAGAATGTATTTATCAGCATGTGGATGAGAGAAAAAAAGTATTAGAAGCAGTCATGGAGGAAGCTAAAGGAAAATTGACTGTAATTGCTCACGTAGGATGTAATAATACAGCTGATAGTGTTGAGCTTGCAGCACATGCGCAGGAGGTCGGTGCAGATGCGATTGCCTCTATTCCCCCCATTTATTTTCATTTACCTGAATATGCGATTGCAGAATATTGGAACGCAATGAGTGCAGCTGCACCGAAGTTGGATTTTGTTATTTATAATATTCCGCAGTTAGCTGGTACCGCATTGTCAAAGAATTTGTTAAAAGAAATGTTAAAAAATTCTAATGTTGTAGCGGTGAAAAATTCTTCCATGCCTACACAGGATATTCAGATGTTTAAAGCAGAGGGAATTAAACAACGTGGTAAAAATGGTTTTGCTGTATTCAATGGACCAGATGAGCAGTTTGTTGCCGGACGAGCAATAGGCGCAGATGGTGGAATCGGCGGAACCTATGCAGTGATGCCAGAATTGTTTATTAAAATGGATCAATTGATTCGTGAGAATAATTTTGTGGATGCCGAAGAATTACAGTATAAGGCAAACGCAATCATTTATAAAATGTGTGAAGCAAAGGGAAATCTCTATGCGGTACAGAAAGAAATTTTAAAAAGGATGTATGGTCTGGAATTAGGAAGTGTCAGACTTCCTTTAGCTCCCTTGGCACCTGATGATGAGTCTGTTGTAGCTGAAGCCCAGAAAATGATAGAAGCTGCAATTGATAGCTTGTAAAAACTAGGAAATCCCAAGGTGCATATCTTGGGATTTCCTTGAAATTATTCAGAAAAGAGGATTTCATATGACAAACAAGGATATATTTGAACAAATCAAACGAGGACTTATTGTTTCCTGCCAGGCTTTAAAAAATGAGCCATTATATACAGAAGAGGGTGGAATTATGCCTCTTATGGCAAAAGCAGCTGCACAAGCAGGCGCAGTGGGAATTCGCGCAAATACGGTTCGTGATATTAAGCAAATAAAAGCTGTAGTGGATTTACCTATCATTGGAATCATTAAAAAGGATTATGCTGGAAGTTCCATGTATATCACGGTTACAATGAAAGAAGTCGATGAACTGGTTGCGTGTGGTACAGATATTTTAGCAGTACAGGGAACTAGTGCATTGCGTCCGGATGGCAGTACGGCATCTGAATTTATCAAAGCAATTAAAGATAAGTATCCGGAACAGTTAGTTATGGCTGATTGTGCAACATTAGAGGAGGCAATGGCATGTGCAGATGCAGGTGTTGATTTTGTTGGAACAACAATGCGGGGTTATACTCCTGAAACACAGGATTGTGATGAAATAGATTATAATTTTATACATCAACTGGTTGTGAATTGCCAGGCAAAAGTAATTGCCGAAGGACATATTCATTATCCAGAGCAGGCAAAAAAAGCATTGGATGCAGGTGCGTTTGCGCTTGTAGTTGGAGGAGCAATTACAAGACCAGCAGAAATTACCGCGAGATTTATATCCGCAATTCGATAAAAAAGAAAGGCCGGGGTATGTGTAAAATTGTAGCAATTGATGTCGGTGGGACAGCTATAAAAGCTGGATTGTGGAATGGAACAGAATTAACATTATGCCAGGAATGGGATACGCAAGCTTTGCTCGGTGGACAGCATCTTATGAACCGTGTCATACAGATAATCAGAACATATTCAGATTATGATGCCATCGGCATTAGTACTGCGGGCGAAGTAAATACATCAGACGGAAGCATTATATATGCAAATAATAATATACCTGATTATATCGGCATGCAGGTAAAATCTATTTTGGAAGGTGAATTCTGTGTACCTGTAGTTGTAGAAAATGATGTTAATTCTGCTGCATTAGGTGAATTGAGCAGAGGGGCTGGAAAAGGCTGTAAGGATTTTTTGTGTTTAACTTATGGAACAGGAGTAGGTGGATGTATTATTATTAATGGCAAGGTCTATTCGGGTTCGAATTATGCAGCTGGTAGCTTTGGGGGAATTGTAATTCATCCGGAACTCCGAAGCGGAAACGGTTCATTGGAAGGATGCTATGAAAGGTGTGCATCAACTACAGCGTTGGTACAACGAGTGAGGATGATAGATCATACACTGAGTGATGGAAGAAAGATTTTTAAAGCAATTCACCGTATAGAAATAAAGGAACAGATAGATGCATGGATTGATGATATCTGTACAGGACTTGTGACATTGGTCAGTATATTTAATCCCGAACGTATTATTTTGGGCGGTGGGGTAATGGCGCAGGATTATGTGATTTGTGAGATAAGGAAGAAAGTCCGGAATCAGCTGTCCCCAGCTCTTGCAAATGTGGAAATAGTGCAGGCTGTATTAGGAAACAAAGCCGGAATGATGGGAGTTGTTTACCTAGCCGATAAATTATGCACCTCGCAGATAAATAAATAACTATTATATACAATAAATGTATAAAAAGCGGATGAGGAAAAGTATGAAAATAGTATCAGTAAAAAAGTATGAAGAATTATCAAGAAAAGCAGCAAATCTTTTTATCTCCCAGATAAATATGAAAGCAAATGCGGTATTAGGGTTAGCAACAGGGGGATCGCCGATTGGAACCTATAAAGAAATGGTTGCTGCATATAATAAAGGAGATGTGGATTTCTCTGAAGTTACCACAATAAACCTGGACGAATATTGTGGTATTGCGAAAGAACACGAGCAAAGCTATTGGCATTTTATGCATAAGCATTTATTTCAACATGTGAATATACGTCCGGATAATATTTATATTCCTAACGGAGAAAATAAAGATGTTGAACAAGTGTGTCAAGAGTATGATGAGGCTATAAACAAGGTTGGTGGAATAGATATACAGCTTCTGGGAATAGGGTTGGACGGGCATATTGGATTCAATGAGCCGGCAGATCATTTTGAAATCAATACACATATGGTTAATTTGACAGAAAGTACTATTGATGCAAATAAGAGATTTTTTAATAGTCGAGAAGAAGTCCCTAAGCAGGCGTATACAATGGGAATTCTTCCAATTATGCAGGCTAGGAAAGTGGTTATGATTGCAACGGGAAAAGAAAAGGCACAGATTTTAAAAACAGCTTTTAAAGGTTCGGTGACACCTCAAATTCCTGCATCTATTCTTCAACTTCATCCAGATTTTACACTGATAGCAGATGAAGAAGCGCTTTCAGCCATGTAAACGGAGGATAATATGCTTATTCGAAATGCAATGATTTTTACCGAGAATCACAAATTTGCTCCCAAGGATATTCGAATTTTAAACGAAAGAATTGTTAATATTGCAGATTGGGGAGAAATAGCAGTAGAGGACGAGGAAATTGTTGATGCACAAGGATTATGCGTGATTCCGGGGCTTGTAGATATCCATTTTCATGGGGCAGTAGGGTTTGATTTTTGCCAAGCAACCAATGAAGAACTCGAAAAAATAGCTTATTATGAAGCTCAAAATGGAGTTCTTGCAATTTGTCCAGCGACAATGTCTTATAATGAAAAAATATTAAGTAATATAATGGAAAAGGCAAGGACCTATCATTGTACAACAGGATCGGATCTAGTAGGGATTAATATGGAGGGTCCATTCATAAGCAAACAAAAAGCAGGTGCTCAAAATCCTGAATATATTATGCCTGCAGATGTAGGCATGTTTCACAGATTACAACAAAGAAGTGGAAACATGATTAAGCTTGTTGATATTGCACCTGAAGCCGAAGGAGCATTAGATTTTATTGATGTATGTCACCAACAAGTCAAAATTTCGTTGGCACATACTTGTTGTAACTATGCAACAGCTCGGCAGGCCTTTCAAAAAGGTGCAAGTCATATGACACATTTATATAATGCTATGCCGGGCATTAATCACAGAGAACCAGGACCTATTATAGCCGCACTGGAATCCGGTGCAGAGATAGAAATTATAGCAGACGGAATACATATTCATCCTGCAGTAGTACGAGTTACATTTGAAATGTTTGATGAAAATAACATCATTTTGATTTCTGACAGTATGGAGGCTACAGGATTGGCTGATGGCGATTATCAATTAGGAGGACAAGAAGTCACGGTGATGGATGGAAAAGCAGTTCTTACCAGAGATCCGGATACTATAGCAGGAAGTGTAACAAATTTATATAATTGCATGAAAAAATGTGTGAAAAATATGGAGGTACCGCTGAAAAAAGCAATCCTGGCAGCGACAGAAAATCCAGCTAAATCAATAGGAGTAGAAAAAGATTATGGTCGGATTGCAGTAGGAAATTATGGTAATATATTGTTGCTATCCGAGAGCTTGGAGATAGAAGCTATTATTCAAAAAGGGAAAAGAATAAAATAACAGCCAGGGCATTTTATTTCTCCCTTTTCGGAAAAGTGTTCCTACTGTATATAAACTCATTTTTATACGTTTTCCACCATTTTTATTCATTTTTCCATAATGGGGAGTTCATTTTACTTAATGATTATACGCAATTCGTGAAATTGAGATTTTTGAAAGGCTACTTCACTTGGATGGTGAGGTAGCCTTGGATTTTAGTTCAAGCGATTGCTTGGTTTGGGAATTTGAAAGCTTTTGAAATCTTAGAATTTTAATACCAATCGGAAATGAGAGAAGGCACTACCTTTGATTGGGTGGTGCCTTTTAACTTACACATTGTATGGTTTTACTTCTTCAACGAATCCGTTTTTAGTATAAATAGTTACCTTTTTTACACCAGAATAACTCCTAAAACTTGTACCTTTATATGAAGAGCCAACACTAGTGGCGTTAATGCGCCACTCATATTTCACACGGTTATTCTTTAGGAAACTTCTGTTATAACCTTCGCCCATAATGTCTAACATTTCTTCTTCGGGCATACCAATTTCAACATTCCAGTATCGTTGCAGTTGTTCTAATTGTTTTCTTGAAGCATACATGATTGGTAAAGCAAGCAAAATTCCCAAAAGAACACTACCACCAATGATTAATATTGCATTCATGTTTTCGGCTCCTCTTATGTGATACCTATATTTTAGCACTTGATAAAGTCATTGTGAATAGCCAATTTGCCTTGAAATTAATAATGAAAGCACCTCCCCAAAAATAAAAATTTCTTATTTTTCTGATAGATGCTTTCTACTCAGACACCTAATCAAAATCTATTGCACACTTCCTTTAATTTGTTGGGCATGCTGTTTACGGTATTCATGCAATTCATTGGATGGGAATGGGAACACAATTACGAAAAGGGGCTTTTATTTCAAATGTTTTAGCTTAAATATCGCAATACAATCTAAAAAGAGTTATTACATAAATATTATTCTGACTTTATATGTACAAGATAGATTTAATGTAGTCATTTTAGAAAAGATATGATAAAATAGCAGTTGCAGGCGCATTTGGCGCAGGCAACTGTTGTTTTAATTTATTATAAGTGAAGATGCCATGGGCATCAGTGAGGTAGATAGATATGACAAAAGTAATCGGTGTGAGATTTCGTACAGCGGGCAAGGTATATTTCTTCGATCCGCTGCAGCTGGAGATAAAGAGAGGCGACCACGTGATCGTGGAGACCGCCAGAGGCATAGAGTTCGGCACGGTCGTTGCGGGAGTGCATGAGGTGGAGGATGACAAAGTGATCCAGCCCCTGAAGCCTGTGATGCGGATCGCCGGAGAGAGAGATATCGAGCAGGAGGCTGCCAACAAAGAAAAAGAGAAGGAAGCCTTCAAGATCTGTAAAGAGAAGATATTAAAGCATGGTCTGGAAATGAAGCTGATCGATGCAGAGTATACGTTTGATAACAACAAGGTATTATTCTATTTTACAGCAGACGGACGTATCGACTTCCGTGAACTGGTCAAGGATCTGGCAAGTGTGTTCAAGACCCGTATCGAGCTGCGCCAGATCGGCGTCCGCGATGAGACCAAGATCCGCGGCGGTATCGGTATCTGTGGACGACCTCTGTGCTGCCACAGCTATTTGTCGGATTTCGTTCCGGTATCCATCAAGATGGCGAAGGAGCAGAATCTGTCCCTGAATCCTACCAAGATTTCCGGTGTCTGCGGCAGACTGATGTGCTGCCTGAAAAATGAGGAAGACACCTACGAAGAACTGAACCGCAAGCTTCCCGGTGTGGGTGACTATGTCCAGACGGCAGATGGGCTCCACGGCGAGGTACAGAGCGTCAACGTATTGCGCCAGCTGGTCAAGGTACTGGTAGAAGTCGGTGACGAGAAGGAACTGAAGGAGTACGAGGCAGACACGTTACAATTCAAGAGACGCCGCGGCAAAAGGGGCAGTCAGGAACTGTCTAAGGAAGAGCAGAAGGAACTCGAGAAGTTAGAGGAGATCGAGGAGAAGGAAGAAGCGGAAGAACGCGCAGAAAAACGTGCGGAGCAGCGCCCGGAGCGTCAGGACCGCAGAGAGCAGAGAACGGAAGGCGAGAATCGCGGAGATAACCGCAGACGCGATGGACGCAGAGACGACAACCGCAGAAATAATAACCGTGGTGAGAATCAAAACCGTAATGATAACCATGGAGAAAATCGGAACAACGAGAATCGTGGTGACAACCGCAGAGACAATAACCGTGACAACCGCAGGGATAATAACCGCGGCGACAGACGCCGTGAGAATCGCCCGCAGAACCGTCCGGAGCAGGTAAGAGAGAACAGCGATGCTCAGGGTGCAGAGCAGTCCGGCAGCCAGGGACAGGCACCAAGAGACAATTCCTTCCGCAGAAGACCGAGACACGGCGGCAGAAGAGACGGCAACAACGGCAATAACGGTAACGGAAGAAAACCGGAGAACACGAATGAAGGTTGAACTGAAGGATAAAGAACGGATTGATGACCTTCAGCGGAACGGTTATCAGATCATACAGAATCCCGAGAAATTTTGTTTCGGCATGGATGCGGTGCTTCTGACAGGATTTGCCTATGCCAGAGAGAAAGATATTTTACTGGATCTGGGGACAGGCACCGGGATCATCCCGCTTCTGATGGAAGCAAAATACCACTGCGCCCATCTCACCGGCCTGGAGATCCAGGAGGAGAGCGCAGATATGGCGAGACGCAGTGTGGCACTGAACGATCTGCAGGACCGCATTGACATCGTGACAGGAGACATCAAGGAAGCAGACCGGATATTCCAGGCTGCTTCCTTTGACTGTATTACCTGTAATCCTCCGTACATGATCGGACAGCACGGATTGACGAACCCGGAGGAACCGAAAGCGATTGCCAGACACGAAGTGCTCTGCACACTGGAGGATGTGGTCAGCAGGACAGCAAAACTGTTAAAGCCCGGCGGACATTTTTACATGGTACATCGTCCTTTTCGGCTGGCGGAGATCATGACCATGCTGGTAAAATACAAGCTGGAGCCGAAGCGGATGCAGTTGGTATATCCCTACATCGACAAAGAGCCAAATATGGTGCTCATTGAGGCGGTGCGAGGCGGCAGATCCCGCATGACCGTGGAGAAGCCGCTGATTGTGTACCAGGCGCCGGGAGTGTATATGCCGGAGATCTATGATATTTATGGATATTAGATAGTTACAGGATACTATGATTTGGAGAGGAGGCAGGAACTCATGCCCGGAACTTTATATTTGTGTGCAACGCCCATTGGCAATCTGGGGGATATGACACCGCGGGTGGTGGAGACCCTGCAGACGGTGGATGTGATCGCAGCGGAGGATACCCGTAACAGTATCAAGCTGCTGAATCATTTCGACATCCACACACCTATGACCAGTTACCACGAGTACAATAAAGTAGAAAAAGCACACCAGCTGGTAGGACAGCTGTTAAACGGACAGAATATTGCGCTGATCACTGACGCCGGAACGCCGGCGATCTCCGATCCCGGTGAAGTACTGGTGCGGATGTGCCAGGAGCAGAGCGTTCCCGTAACTTCTCTGCCAGGTCCTGCGGCCTGTATTACAGCACTGACCTTATCAGGACTCAGTACAAGAAGGTTTTGTTTTGAAGGATTCCTGCCTGCGGATAAAAAGGAAAAGAAAGTGATCCTGGAGGAACTGAAGACCGAGAGCCGTACCATGATCCTCTACGAAGCACCCCATCATTTGATCCGGACGCTGGAGGAACTGTATGCGGCACTGGGGGAGCGGCGGATCACGCTGTGCAGAGAGCTGACCAAGAAGTTCGAGACCGTATTCCCCACCACTTTGGAAAAGGCGCTGGACTACTACAAGACAGAGGAGCCCCGCGGAGAATATGTCCTGGTAGTGGAAGGGAAGAGCCCGGAAGAGAAACGACAGGAAGAGATCGCATCCTGGGAATCCATGAGCATTGAAGAACATATGGCTTATTACGAAGAGCAGGGGATGGATAATAAATCCGCCATGAAGCAGGTGGCAAAAGACAGAGGTGTCGGAAAACGGGAGATCTATCAGTACCTGCACGGCAACTCATGAAA
>ERZ1026894.976-NODE-976-length-18475-cov-3.397774_pt1 | contig 18475 bp, 17 predicted proteins | sample MGYA00380177_ERZ1026894 | MGnify/ENA primary metagenome ERZ1026894 (study PRJEB33269, sample SAMEA4719813) | human gut metagenome | biome: human-associated habitat; feature: organic feature; material: feces | place: Cameroon | collected 2013-10 ... | reverse complement strand
TCGCTATCTGCTGCGGATCGAGGCGTCGGATCCGGAACTTTACCATCAGCTTCATCCGAATGACCGGACTCATGATTTCGAGGCGCGCCGGCAGTGTCTCCGCTCACTGCGCGCGCTGGATTACCAGGTCGGTTCCGGAGTCATGATCGGTCTTCCGGGGCAGACGACGGATCATCTGGTGCGGGATCTGCGTTTTTTCGAGGAATTCGATCTGGACATGATCGGCATGGGGCCTTACATCCCGCATGCCGACACGCCGCTCGGGAAGGGGATCGCGTTCACGCCGGAGTACATGCGCGAACATCTGGAAAAGGGACTGCGCATGATCGCCTGCACGCGTCTGCTGCTGAAAGACGTGAACATCGCATCGACGACAGCGCTTCAGGCTCTTTCGGACGACGGGCGCGAGCGCGGACTGCTTGCCGGGGCGAACGTGATTATGCCGAACGTTACGGATACGTCATACCGCCGCGGCTATCAGCTCTATGCGAACAAGCCGAGTCTGGATGAGAATTCGCAGCAGTCATGCGACGGGCTTACACGGCGGATTGCGTCGATCGGCGAGGAGATTCTGTGGGATCAGCACGGAGATTCGCGTCATTATTTCGACCGGATCGCACAAAAGTCCGGCAAATAGCACAAAACTCCGCTTGCACAAGCGGAATCCGGAAGTAGTGTACTTGTAAAACTTGAAACAAAACGAGGATTCATATCATGAACATTCAGACGTCCGTCGGAGAGATTGCGGTAACCGGAGAGTTCGGAACCGCGTGGAAGCTTGAGCACACGAAAACCGAGCTTGAGCCGGGGCTTGAGCTTGTGCATCTGCATCTGGAAACGGAAGGGGAGCTTCCTCCTCCGCAGTTCAGCCTTCACTGGTTCATTCCGCTGGTCGATATTCAGACCCGCTGGGCGCCGATGGTCAACTACAACCGCTATCTTCCGCCGAACTGGTCGTGCGAAACCAAGTCGAATCTCGCTTCCTCCGCGCCGATCATGGCGTTTCTGAACCAGAAGGGGCAGAACCGGTTCACCATGGCGATTTCCGAGGCGATCCGCGAAGTGAAAATTTACGGCGGAGTCCACGAGGAACGCTGCGATGTGGAATGCCGCGCGGAACTCTTCACCGCCCCCGAAGCGCCGCTCCATTCCTACGATGTGACACTGCGTTTTGACACGCGCGGAATATTCTATGCGGACGCCATCCGCGCGGTTTCCGACTGGTTCGCCGCCATGCCCGCATACAAGCCGTCGCCCGCGCCCGCTGCCGCATTCGAGCCGATTTACTCCTCCTGGTACAGCTATCATCAGGAGGTTTTCGACAAGGAGCTGGAGGCCGAGTGCGCTCTCGCGAAAGAGTTCGGCATGAAGGGAATCATCGTCGACGACGGCTGGCAGACGGATGACAACAAGCGCGGTTACGCATTCTGCGGCGACTGGGAGATTTCCAGGCGGCGTTTCCCCGATATGCCCGCCCATGTCGCGAAGGTTCACGAGCTCGACATGAAATACGTCGTCTGGTTCTCGGTTCCATTCGTCGGAGAGCACAGCAAGGCGTATGAGCGTTTCAAGGGAAAATATCTTTATGAAAGTAAGGGGCTGAACACGGCGGTTCTCGACCCGCGCTTCCCGGAAGTCCGCGAGTACCTGATCAATATCTACGAAAACGCCATGCGCGAATGGGGAATCGACGGATTCAAACTGGATTTCATCGACACGATGCGTTTTGACGGCGAAGATCCTGCGGTTGCGGAGAACTACGCGGGGCGTGACATCAAGTGTCTGCCCGAGGCCGTCGATCTTCTGCTCTCCGACACGATGCGCCGTCTGCGCGCAATCAAGCCCGATGTCCTGATTGAGTTCCGCCAGAGCTATATCGGGCCGGCGATCCGCAAGTACGGGAATATGTTCCGGGCATCGGACTGCCCGGCGGATGTGCTTTCAAACCGTCTCCGCACGCTTGACCTGCGTCTGACGACGGGGACGACCGCGGTTCATTCGGACATGCTCGAATGGAACTGCGCGGAATCGGCGGAAGTCGCGGCGCTTCAGCTGCTGAATGTTCTGTTCAGCGTACCGCAGATTTCCGTGAAACTGGAAGTGATTCCGGAAGAACACCGCCGGATGCTCCGTTTCTGGCTGAACTTCTGCATCGAGCACCGCGATGTCCTGCTGCACGGATATCTGAAGCCGTATCACCCGGAGCTGAACTACCCGATCGTTTCGTCGGAAACGGCGAAGGAGAAGGTGATCGCGGTCTACAATTACGGACAGATCGTGAAAGTCGCGTGCGATGCGGGCAAGCCGTGCCACATCGTCAATGCGACCGAGCGTTCGGAGCTTTATCTGGACCTTGCGGCAGCCCCGGCGTCGGCAGAAGCGTTTGACGCGCTGGGACGTCCCGCTCCCGTGGGCGAACTCAAAGCGGGCTGCATGAAGGTCGCAATTCCGCGCGCCGGTCTGCTGACTCTGAAATTCTGAGGAGCGGAATGAACTGGAACGGCTTTACGGTTCTCAGCTCCCTGCATCGTCCGGAACTGAATTCGTTTCCGAACGTCGCATTGCCGTTCTACGTGCGCTCGACGGGACATTTCCGGCGGGCGCAGGGCAGTTTCGAGGCGATCCCGCCCGGGGAAAAGCCCTTTGTTCAGTTCTTCTGGTGCATCGCGGGGGAGGGCGAGATGGAGTGCGCTCCCGGCGCCGTTCCCTGCAGAATCCGCAAGGGCGATTTTTTCTACCGTCTTCCGTTTGAACAGCATTTTTTCCGTTCGACATCGCCGGACTGGGAGTACCGCTGGGTTGCGTTTGACGGACCCGGCGCGGCGGATTTCATGCGGTCGTACAGCTATCCCGCGGCTCCCTTCCCGGCGGGGGAGTGTCCGCTTGAACTTTTTCAGGAGATAGACGCATGGCTGCAGGAGCTGACTCCTTACAGCTGGCGCAAGATGGTCGTTCTGGTGTCGGATATTCTTGCCGCGGCCGGCGGAACGAACCGCGAAGAGACCCTGGAGAACCGTCAGCTTCAGGAGGCAATCCGCATTTGCCGCTCGAACTTCCCGAATCCGAATCTGAACATCAACGCCCTTTCGGAACGTTTGGGGGTGTCGCGGACGACGCTGCTGCGTCTGTTCCGCCGCAAAATGAATATGACTCCATCGGATTATCTGCTTCAGCTGCGGGTGCAGCGGGCCGTTTCGCTGCTGCGTGAAACTCGTTATCCGCTGAACCGCATCGCTGAGCTTTCTGGATGGAACGACTCCAATTATTTCTGCCGCATCATCAGACACGCGACCGGACGGACTCCCGGCGAAATCCGCATGACGGTGTGACGATGACAAAATCCGCCGAGCCGACTTTTGACGAGATGTATCCGAGCGAAGTGACGCGCAAGGGAATCCGTTTCCACATGGCAAGCGCGGTCTGGGATTACGGACGCCGCAACATGCTTCCGCTGTGGACGGATTTCGTGCATTGCCCGATTGTTCTTCCCGTCGGCTACAAGTTTTCCCAGACGTCCGTTCCGAATACGGAATTCGAATACATCCTGGAGGGGCAGATGGTGATTGAGCAGGACGGGGTGCGTACAATCCTCAAGCCGCATGACCTGTGGATTCTTCCCGCGGGAACGGCGCAGAACCTTACGGTTCGCGAGAACTGCCGCAAGATCACAGCCGGAATCAGCGGACAGCTCGTGTATTCCCAGCTTTCCGGAATGGGAATTTTTGCCAGACCGGTGATCCGCATCGGAAACGATGAACGCCTGCTGTCCGTGATTCACGAGCTTTATCAGCTTCTGCGCGAAAAATCGGAGGAGACCGTTCCGCACATTTCGGGTTTGACGCTGGAGCTGGTGATGGAAATCGGACGCGCGGCGAAGACGGCGCCGAGTCCCCGTCTCGCGGAGGCGATTCATATTCTTGAACGCGGCATTGCCGATGAAATCCGTCTTGACGAAGTGGCGGCGCGGCTTCATATTTCCACGGATTTTCTGAACCGTCTTTTTCGGCAGGAGCTCGGGATTACGCCGAAGCGTTATCTGATTGAGCAGCGGATGCATCTGGCTTCCTCCCTGCTGACCAATTCGGATTTTTCGGTTCAGGAAATATCTCTGCGCTGCGGCTATCGGAACCAGTTTGCATTTTCCCGCGAATTCCGTAAAAAATACGGACTTTCGCCGTTGCAGTTCCGTAAAAATGCTTGAAAATTGAAAAAGATATAAATCTTCAGTTTCAGGCAATAAATTTCGTTCTTCCCCCTCTTGTTAAAAACGCAGTTTTGCAGTATAATTAACAGCATGGAAAGCTTGGGCTGGCTTTCCGGAAAAAATGAAACAGAAATGAAAGGGTTTTATGCTATGAAAATTTTGTTCCGCTCATTTGCCCGCCGTCTCACAGGGCGGTTCCGCAGGTTTACCCTTGTGGAGCTCCTTGTGGTAATTGCCGTGATTGCCATACTCGCTGGAATGCTTCTTCCGGCTCTGAATTCCGCCCGTGAAAAAGCGCATGAGGTGACCTGCAAGAACAATCTGAAAACAATCGGTCTTGCCGCGGCGGGGTATTCGGGCGACTTCGACGACTGGATTATTCCGTGCACCTCGAAAACGCCGGGGTATTTCTGGCCGGAAGTGCTGAGCGGCTACGGCGCGGCGTATTCGTACGATCGCACGAAAGCCTCGAACTTCCATTGTCCGTCGGAACGGCGCAACGTTCCCGGAGCGGCCGGATACTTCGCGTCGGATTATGGAATGAACGTCAATGTCGGCGGCTGGTATCGTGAAGGCTCAACCGCGAAGGAGAATATGATCAAGCGTCTTTCGCAGTTCAAAAACGGGAGCCGTCTGCCGTTTATCGCGGGAACGGGCGGGCGTGACGGCGGACGCATCCGTTTCCGTTCAACGGAACTGGCATACATTCACGGCGGAGAGGACTGGCGCAAGCCGTCGGATCTGACTTCCGGCTGGGAGGTCGCGGATGCGCTGACTCTGAAAGGTCGTTCCGGCGTGCTCTTTCTCGACGGGCATGTCGAAGGACGGACGTTTCCGAGTTTGCTGAACGGGAACGATGCATATTATTACATGAAAGACGGGGACGCCATCCCGAGCGGCGCAACCGATTTTTAACAACACAAGGAGTTATTTATGAAACTCAAACATCTGCCGGTTTTCGCCGCCGTTCTGATTTCCGGAACGGTTTGTGCGGAAAATCTGATTCACAACGGCGATTTTCAGCTTGGAAACAGCGGTTTTTCCATCGAACGCTGGCAGCGTCCGGACACAAATCCGGAGATGACCTTTCATCCGCTCGTCACGGAGGACGATCCCAGGTCGTCCGGAAGGAAAATCCTGAAAATCGACAATTCGTACAAAGAGCAGTGTTTCGTTTACGGTTGCGAGACGCGTCTGGAGGCGGGGAAAAACTATTTTCTCCGCGGCGAAATCCGGTCTTCCGGAAGCAAAGTCCCGACGGAATTCAGCATGATTTATCTCAACCGCAAAACCGGACGCAACGCGCAGGGCGGGACTGTCGTTGCGGAGAAGGAGTGGAAGCGGTTTGAAATTCCGGTGCGCACGCAGAAATTCGGAGGGATGTATCACCTCAAAATAACGTTGGACCAACCAGCAGATCCGGGAACGGTCTTCCTGAGCGGACTCTCGCTTTCATCGGAAAAAGATACGGCGTTTCATGGCGTGGAGATCGGGTTCCGGACCGCTTCGCGCGTCTTTTTTGCGGGAGAGCGCGGCAAATGCACGGCGACCGTGCGGAATGCCGGCGGCAAAGTGTGGGAAAAAACGCTGAAACTTGTTGCGGCTGATGATTATTCCGGCGTGCGCCGGACGATTCTGGAGCGTCCGCTCCGTCTGGTGCCTGGAGGAGTGGAAGAGATTGCGTTCGATCTGCCTGCGGACCGGTTCGGTTCGTTCCGGATTGAACCGGAGGATTCGTCGATCCGCTTCTTCCCCGGTTACTACGCTGTGATCGGGAAGGTAAAGCCGCTGCGTTTTGACCCGAAACGCTACAGTTTCGGCGTGAACAACACGGCGCAGCTGAAATGGCGGAAAGGAAAGGCGCCTGGATACGTGGCGTCCAATGCTTCCGTTCGCGAAGAGCTGCGTCTGCTTTCGCTTGCCGGCTGCCGCCTGATCCGCGCATTCACCGGAATGGGGATCGACTGGATGCTTCTGGAGCCGGAGCCGGGGAAATTCAATTATCTTTATCTCGACACGACACTGAAGCTGTATGAGGAAGCGGGCATTGCCGCGCTGCCGGTTCTGTGCGCCAATGAGTTCATCATTGAGAATTATCCGTGGTCCCAGCAGATTTATCCGGACTGGCTGCTGAAGGGAGCTCCGTACGCAAAACTGGAAAAGAGCACCCGCGACTGGCGCGGATACAACTGCCCGGAGCGCAACTATGTTTTCCCGGAACGCGCGGTTCTGGAGCGTTACATTCGCGCGATCGTCTCCCGTGCGGGGAAACGGGTGATGCAGTACGAAATTTCCAATGAACCCGGATGCGCGATTTCGCCGGAGCAGTACATGAACATTATTTTCCGTCCGGTGACGACGGTTCTGCGGAAGGAGAATCCGGAAGCGACGATTGTCGGTGTGTGTTCGACGAGCGACAAGGGGTATCAGCTCGGCGAATTCCTGAAGGCGTGTCTTGAACTGAACGTCGCGGAGAATTCGGATGCGATTTCGTTTCATCCGTACGGCAGTCCGGAGCTGAGCTCTCCCGACCCGGCTGACAAGCAGATTCTGACGATGAAGGAGATGGTATCCAAATACAAAGCGGGAATGGCGATCTGGAACACGGAACTGTTCTATCTGTTCAGCGGTTATGAGTTCGGAGATTTCTACGGCGCGATGCAGATAAAGGCGCACCACGCCGCTGCGCGCTACCTCGTGGAGCTGAGTCTCGGCGTTGCGCAGTCGACCCCGCTGGAGAGCATGCAGATCTGGCGGGAGCTGATGATTCCGAATTATCAGCACATCACCTCTTGGCCGGACTGCGTCCCGGGACCGGTCTATTCGGTCTACAACGCCCTGACACGTTTCTTCGAGGGCGCGAAGGCTGTTTCACACCGCAACTCTGCGGACGGGCTTTACCGCTGCGCATTCCGCAAGGACGGCAAGCTTGTCGCCGCGATCTGGGATTACCGCAAGCGCGGAAATCTGAAGCTTGACCTGACCGGATTCGAGGTTTACGATCTTTTCGGCAATCCGCTTCCCGGCGGAGTTATGACGATGACGGACGCTCCGGTTTATCTGAAGCAGGGCGCGCTCTCCGAACCGGAGTTCCTGAAAAAACTGGATTCTGTTTCCGCGATTCTGGAACAGACGCTTTCCGTTTCTTCGGAGGCTCGTCTTATCGAGCGGAAGGGATCGACGGTTCTGCTCGCCGGTCTTCACAGTTTCGGCACAGGGGATGAATCCGGTTACATCGGTGTCGCAGGCAGGGGAATTACCGCACTCGAACCGGTTCCTTTTACTCTGAAACGCGGCGGATATGCGGCGGTTGAGATTCCCGTTAAAGTTTCCGGCGCTGCAGCGGAGGCTGAGCTGCGGGTGATTTCAAAAGGAAAAATCTGGAAGTTCCCGGTCCGCCTCCACCGCGTCCGCAGTGTAAACAGCGGAAAAGCATTTCATTTCCACAGCGCGGATGGGGTTCTTTCCGCCACAGCCGAGCTTTCCGGGAAGCCGGGAAAGAGTCTGCTCCGAATCCGGGTGAACGATACGACGGATTCGGGTGTACCCGGAAAGCGCGCGATGTGGGAACAGGATTGCGTGGAGCTCTTTGTCGACGCCGCGCCGCGCATCCTGCCCGAGACGCATGCGGAGTCCTACCAGCTGGCGACTTTCCGTCTCTTCATCATGCCGCGTCTGGAAAAAGAGAAGCAGCTGGTTTTCTGGGGCGACCGCGGCTTTGTGGAGCCGGATTCGATCGGATGCCGTGTGACTGCGGATGCGTCCGGTTATGAGATTCTGCTTGAATTCCCGGAAAAGGCGTTCGGGGGCGAATCCGGACTGGAGATCAAGATCAACGACGCTCCGGGAACTTCGGGAAACGTGCGTTCGTTCTCGCTCTTCGGCGCACCGGATGTTCAGAAAAACCGTTTGATGTTCACGATTGTGAAAAACAACGCAAAATAAGGAGTTGAAAAAATGAAAAAACAGATGACCGCACTCGTCCTTGGCGCCGCGCTTTCGCTCTCCGCCGCAACCGCTGTTCCGTTTGAAACCACGGTGAACGGCGGCTGGAAACAGGTTGGACCGAACACGTTTGAAGTGAAAAACAAAGGCGCATGGCATGCGTCCGTTGTCCTGAAAGCCGGATTGAAACCGGGATGTTACTACCGCGTTTCATGGGACGCTTCGTCGCGGAAAGGGCAGGGGGTGACTTCATACGGGCTGATCCTGAAGCTCGGTGAAACGCTGTTCAGCGGAGTCAATATCCCGGAGGAGTCTTCGCCGCGCGCGTTCTGTTTCCATTCGGGCAAAGCGGACAAGACGGAACTTTCGTTCTTTTTCAGCAAGGAGTATGCCGGCGATTCGAAAATCGCGAATCTGAAGCTGGAGGAGCTTGACGACGCGGATATGCATGAGAATCTTCTGATCAACGGCGATTTTGAGGCGGACAATCTCGTCCCCGGCGATTGGCTCGTCCGCAGCAAGGAGTTTGCCCCGTATATGAAGATCGTTGAAAACGCGGGATTCGTGAACGGCGCGAAGTCTCTTGAACTGACGCAGAAAAAGGATGCCCCGGCAACCGCGATAGAGTCGGTTCCCCTGCAGATTCTGCCCGGCAAAACCTACACGCTGAGCTTCTGGGCGAAAGCGGAGGGGCCGGACAAGATGACCGTCGTCATCGACATGCCGTCTTATGGAAAAAAGCAGGAGTTTCAGAAATTCTATCCGTTTGCTTTGAGCGGAGAATGGACCAAGTTCACGTGCAAGGTGACCTTCCCCTCGGATGAAGCGCAGTTCTCGCTGCTGGCCCGCCGCCGCGCCAGAGTGAATATCTTCTGCGACAACCACAACGACGGACGGATTCTGCTCGATCAGCTTGAATTCAAAGCGGAAGAGTGATATATTACGGCGGAAAAAAAGGGGAAAACAATGTCAATACTTTCACATTTCAATTCGGGACGCGTTCCCGCTGCGCGGATTCTGAACCGCGGGAACCGCTGTTACGCAATCATGCATTTCGGCCTCAACACCTTCACCGGCAAAGAGTGGGGATTCGGAGACGACGACCCGCGGATCTTCAATCCGTCCGATTTCAGCGCGGATCAGATTGCGGAGGCGTGCAGAGACGGCGGGCTCGCGGGAATCATCATCGTCTGCAAACATCACGACGGGTTCTGTCTCTGGCCGACGAAGACGACGCCGTACAACATTTCCAGATCGCCTTTCCGCAACGGGAAGGGCGATCTGGTGCGCGAGATGGCGGACGCCTGCCGGAAGGCTGGGCTGCAAGTCGGGTTTTACGTTTCTCCGTGGGACCGCAATCATCCGGCCTACGGAACGCCCGGATATGTGAAAGTCTATCAGGAACAGCTCCGCGAAATCTATTCCGGCTACGGTCCCGCGTTTGAAGCCTGGTTCGACGGCGCAAACGGCGGAGACGGCTGGTACGGAGGCGCGTGCGAAAAACGGAAAATCGATCCTTCCGCGTATTATGAATGGGAGAAAACCTGGCGGATTGTGCGCGAACTTCAGCCGGACGCCGCGATTTTCAGCGACGTCGGACCCGATTTGCGCTGGGCCGGGAATGAAAACGGTTTTGCCGCGCCCGACGCCTTCGGAAGTTACACGCCGCATCCGCACGATCCGGGCAGGGAGCCCGCGCCCGGGTACACGGTCTGGCAGGAGGGATTCGAGGGACATGCGGACGGTGCGTTTTTCATCCCGCCCGAGTGTGACGTCCCGCTCCGTCCCGGCTGGTTTTATCATGCGGAGGAGGATGAGGAAGTTCGTTCCCTCTCCACTCTTGTGGATTTGTATTTGAATTCGGTTGGTTGCGGAGGTTTTCTGAACCTGGGGATTGCGCCGGACCGCCGCGGACGCCTGCACGACAACGATGTGCGCCGTCTTGCGGAGTTCAAACGCGCGGTGGATGCATTGAATTCACCCGCATTGTTTTCGCGTACATTCTCCCTGACTTCCCGCTCTGAAGTTACGATTGAATTCGGCGGAGCGAAGCTGTTCAACCTGCTGGAGCTTTCGGAGAATATGACGGAGCAGGGGGAAGCGGTCCGCCGCTATGCCGTGGAGCTCCGGACGGAGGGCGTGTGGCGTCCCCTGGTTTCGGGAAAAGCGATCGGACTCCGCCGTCTGAAAACGTTTTCTGAGGTTGCAGGCGAGGCTCTGCGCATCGCCCTGCCGGACGCCGAACCGGAGGAGGTCGAACTGACCGTTTCCATCCGTCTTGTTCCCGCGGAACTGCTTCGGAAGGAGCCTGTTTCCGTTCCTGTCCGCAAGAATTGCAGGATTCTTGAACAGGGAAAAACGAACGGGATGGCGACGGAGTGGCGGCTCGGCAAAAACTGCGGAATCGGCGGATTTGTCTTCACCCCGTTTGAGGATGTTCCGAACGGCACGCCGGACCGTTACCGTTTTGAAGTTCTGTCGGATTCCGGCTGGCGGACGGTTGCGGAGGGCGAGTTTTCGAATCTCCGTGCGAATCCGGTTCCTCAGCGAGTCGTTTTTGCTCCGGTTTCCGCTTCGGCGGTCCGTCTGACCGCGCTCCGGATGCTGGATTCCGGCACGGAGCTGCGCTTCAGGGAATTCAGTTTGATTCTGAAATGAAAAACGCCCGGCGTTCTCCGCGGATGCCGGGCGGATTGAACTCAGTGTCCGCAGCTGTGGGAGCCGCAGCCGTGCGAACCGCAATGGTGTTCCCCGGAGTCGTGGTGATGGCAATGGAAGTCCGAGCGGACCTGAAGCGTGCCGTCGAGGAGTCCCTGTACGGCGTCGCGGACTTTGCCTGAAGCTCCGCCGATCACCCGGATTCCCGCCGAGGCGAGCGCCTGAACCGCGCCGCCGCCGATTCCGCCGCAGATCAGAAGATCGACGTCTTTTTCCGCAAGCAGTCCGGCAAGCGCGCCGTGTCCGGTTTCTCCGCTTGAAAGTTCTGTTTCGGAAAGAATGTTTTTCCCGTCGGTTTCAAACAGGGTGAATCCGGGCGTGTGTCCGAAGTGCTGGAAAACTTCTCCGTTTTCCGATGTCACTGCGATTTTCATTTTTCAGTTTCTCCTTTTGGTTGATATGTTCAGATCCATTCCTTACATAAAGCCTCTTTTTCGGGAATGTCAAGTCCGGAAAGGAAAAACTTGCGTTTTTTTTGCGGATAAAGTTGCTGTGTTTTTTACTGTTCCGCCTTGAATAGAAGCTGTTTCGGGAGTATGTTATGGCATACATTTTTTCCATGAATCAGGAGGAGTATCACATGGGTGGCTTTTTCGGCGTCGTTGCGCATGAGGACTGCGTGACGGATCTGTTCTACGGAACGGATTATCATTCCCATCTCGGCACGAAACGCGGCGGACTCGCCGTTTACGGAGCCGACGGAACCATTATGCGTTCCATTCACGACATCACCAATTCGCAGTTCCGGTCCAAGTTCGATGACGACCTGCCGCATCTTGCCGGAAAAAGCGGAATCGGCGTCATCAGCGATTACGAGGACCAGCCGCTTATCATCGGCTCTCATCTTGGAATTTTCGCAATAGTGACGGTCGGAAAAATCAACAATATCCAGGAACTCATTTCGGGCGATTCCTCCTCGCGGATCGCCCATTTCTTTTCCGAAATGAGCGGCGGAGAGTTCAACCCGACCGAAGTCGTGGCCGCGCTCATCAATACAAAAGAGACCCTTGAAGAGGGAATCGCGTACGCCCAGAGCCGCATTGACGGTTCCTGTTCCATGCTGATTCTCCGCAACGGGGTCGTCTATGCCGCGCGCGACCGCTACGGGCGCACGCCCATTGTGATCGGCCGCAAGACCGGAGCCCATGCCGCGTGCATGGAGAGCAGCTCGCTCCCGAACCTCGACTACACAGTCTGCAAGGAGCTCGGTCCCGGCGAAATCGTCCGCATGACTGCAGACGGCGTCGAGCAGCTCAAAAAGCCGGGCGACCGGATGCAGATCTGTTCGTTCTTCTGGGTTTACTTCGGCTATCCCTCCTCCAACTACGAAGGCTCCAATACGGAAACGGTCCGTTACCGCAACGGCGCTCTGATGGCGCGCGGCGATGACGTGGAATGCGATGCTGTCAGCGGCATTCCGGATTCCGGAGTCGCGCATGCGATCGGCTATTCGAACGAGTCGGGCAAACCGTATCTGCGTTCACTGGTGAAATACACGCCGACATGGCCGCGCAGTTTCATGCCGCAGACGCAGTCGGCGCGTAATCTTGTCGCAAGAATGAAGCTGATTCCGATTGACGAGCAGATCCGCGGACGCCGTCTGCTGTTCTGTGACGATTCGATTGTGCGCGGCACGCAGTTCAAGAACATTGCGCAGCGTCTTTACGAGCGCGGCGCGCTTGAAGTTCACATGCGTTCCGCCTCGCCCCCGCTTGCGTTTGCGTGCAAGTTCCTGAATTTTTCGCGCTCGAAATCAATTCTTGATTTAGCCGCGCGCCGAGTCATCAACACTCTGGAAGGCGGCGAGCCTTCGGACGAGGTGTTGAAGGAGTACATCACCGCAGGAACTCCGCGTTACGGGAAGATGCTTGAAGCGATCCGGAAAAATTTAGGTTTGACGACGCTGAAGTATCAGACAATTGAAGGTCTGGTTGAAGCGATCGGTCTCCCGAAAGAGCAACTCTGCACCTATTGTTTTGACGGTTGTGATGGCGGCTGCGGCTGCTGCAAACACTGATTGTTTGTGAAACGGCGCGTCTCCTTGCGCTCAAGAAGCAAAGGAGACGCGCCGTTTTTTTCAGTTGAAGAATTCGCGCACAAGCCTGTTTTCATGATCGATTGAATGAAACGGGCTTTCAAAAAGTTGTTTGTCAAATAGCGCCGTTCCCTTACTTTTTCCTGTGTGCGGGGGGGAGGGTCATGAAAAGGCGCGTGCCGGCGTTGTCGGGAAGCTCAAAGGTGTCGGTGCAGCGGAAACGGAGTGCGAGTTTCTGAAGTTCCGGCTTCTCTTTGTCCCGCTGATCAGGCGTACGGTAGACGTAGAGCAGCGCATCCTTGCGGAGGAGCCCCGAAACCTCCTTGATCAGTTTTATGGAATCCGAAACGGCACGCGCGGTGACGATTTCAAAATGACGGCCGTAGTCCTCCGATGAGGCCAATTCATTCGCGCGGGCGTGGAGAGCTTCCAGATTGTCGAGCCCCATCGCATCCGCCGCACGGTTCACGAAATCAATTTTCTTGCGGGTTGAGTCGACGGCGGTGATCTGAAGATCCGGGAAGGCCGCGGCGAGCGGAAGCGAGGGAAAACCCGCACCGCAGCCGACGTCGCAAAGGTTGAATTTTCCTTCCAGATGCGGTGCAATGGAAACGGAATCCGCAATGTGCTTGCTCCAGAACTCCTCCGGCGGAATACGGGTCAGATTCATGGTCCTGTTCGTTTCGTAAAGGATATCCTCAAAAATCGAACAGGCTTTCATGAACTCGTCGAAACGGGATTCCGGGACAAGGCGTTTCAGAAAGGCGAGGCATTCGGCGGACGGGGTGGTGCTCATAATTTGTCGGCTCCGGCAAGATTTAAAATAAAAGTCGTAATTGAAACGGCGGCGAAAAGAAAAAGGAAAAGCGGCATTGCCGGGCGGTATTTTGTCACGGAGAGGCGGATGATCTCCCGTGTGAGGTGCGGTTTGCCTGAAATGAAGATGCCGATCGTTCCGAAAATCAGACAGAGCGTCGCGAAGACGGCGGAGAGAATGGTCGGGGAGGCAAACGATTCTTTCAGGTAAAAGTGTGCCGTCAGAATCATGAATCCGCCGATCGCGCGCGAAAAGAGATGGTCGAGCGCACAATAAGCGAGGATGATCAGCAGAATCGCAAGCGGCAGCAGGTACTTGTGCAGCGATTCGGGGAGGATCGGCATGGCGTTCGGGATACACCAGAGCAGATCGATGATTCCGAGAATGGCTCCGGGGAGCGCCGCTCGCGGAAGTTTCTCGCGTTTTTCCAGGTTCTCTTTATTGACTTTCAGCAGCAGGATTCCGCCCGTGATGCAGAGCACGGCGCAGAGGGGAAGAAGAATCAGATACATGAGGCGGGGATTGAAAAATTCAAACATGGTCATTCCTCCCGTTTCATGGGGGTGATGGATTCGATGTCTTCGCGCTTGTAGGAGTAGGTCACGCCCGGTTCCGGTTCATAGATGACGCTTTTGTTCGACTGGGAAATGAGGCGTCCGTGGATCTGTTCGCCGGATTTGAGTTTCAGAACAGTGTTTGCAATCCACATCTTCTGGGTGTCCAGACGTTTGATTTCCCCCTTTGCAACGTTGACTTTGACGGTTTTCCTGTTGGGACGCGCATGTTTGTGCGCAAGCTGAAGCGTGTGCATGCCGGGTTTCAGTCCGCGGACGGAGAACACTTTGGAGTTGTCGGAATTGCCGTCCGGAATGGTCGCTCCGAGTTCCTTGCCGTCAAGATAGACCGTGATGCCGGCGGGGTAGGTCGCGAAGTCGATGCCGCCGGTGTTGACCTTCATGGAGAATGCGTGTGAAAGCTTTTCTCCTGCGGGGAGGTCAAGCTGGACTGTTTCGGTGTCATAACCGCTGCGCGCGGCGGTGACGGTGTATTTGCCGACCGGCAGGTTTTTGACGGTGACGGGCGCCGCTCCGTAGTCTTTGCCGTTGATGCGAATCAAGGCGTTGACCGGTTCGGTGGTGATGGAGAGCGCGCCGGGAAGAGGGTTCAGTTTTACATTGACTTCAGTCGTCTTGTTGCGGCGGATGGAGACGGTTTGCTGGTAGGCCGTGTAGCCGCTGCTCTGGATTCTCAGAGTGTATCTGCCCTGTTCATGGGAGCCTGAGTAAGGTGTCCGGCCGACGTCCTGTTCATCAAGGTAGACGAGAGCCGCTTTCGGTAGAGATTTGACGGAGAGAGTGCCGACGTTTGATTGAAGAACGGTCTGGATCATGCGCGGGCGGGCGTCGGAGATTTCCCACTCGACGTTCCGCCGGGTATAGCCGCTGAGCTTCAGCGTCGCGGAGTATTTCCCGATGGGCAGCTCCCGGATGCTGAACGGGGTAACGCCGAGCTCTTTGCCGTCCATGATTACAGTTGCTCCGGCGGGAGTCGTCTGAAAGAGGACGGAGGCTTTCTGCTGTTTCAGGACTTCCGTGAGCTGAAGTTTCTGCCGGGGTTTCAGTTCGATGATTTTCCAGACAGTTTCATAGCCGGGTTTGGAGAGTTTGAGCAGACGGGTTCCGGCGGGAATGCGGCAGCCGAACGGTGTTCTGCCCTGCGGCTTGCCGAGAAGCACAACTTCCGCGTCCTGCGGTTTTGTGTTGATACGGAGCACCGCGCGCGGATCTTCCTGTTTTTTTTCTCCGCATCCTGCGAGCAGCAGGGCGAATGCGGAAAGGATGGCGAAAAGAGAATATTTTTTCATGAGGTCACTTCTTTCTCAGCTGCCTGTCGAATTCGAGTTTGTAGGTTTTGAGTTTGGGGTACGCTTTGCTGTCGGGGCCGAGCAGATCCATGGCTTTCTGGCATTCGGCGGAGGCGCGGGCGTAGTCGCGCAGTTTGTAGAACTGCTGAATGTTGAACTCAAGGTCGCGGCGGAGTTTTTCGAACGTCTGTTCGGCTTCGGCAAGATGCTTGCGGGCCTCATCCCATTCCGGCGGTTTTGGGGAGAACTGCTCGAAGTATTCCATGGAGAGTTTGTAGCGGGAGATGGCCTGACGGAGATTTTCCGGCTTGGCCTGGTAGGATTTGTAGAGGTCTTCGGCTTTGCGGAAGGTCAGATCGGCATATTTCTTCATCTCCTCCACATTCATGGAGACGGAGATCAGACCGTTGTCGTCGGAGAAGCGGTCGATGGCGCGCTCAATGGCTTCAAAGGAGCTTTTTGCGAAATTGTTGCGGACGGTGATGGTGTTCTGCCTGTTGTTCTGAACGATGGTCAGAGTGCGGGTTTCATCGACGTCTTTGGTGACAACATCTTCGGGGTCCTGCTGGAGCTTCATGAAGTCGGTTGCGAGGATGGCGTCGCGCAGATCCAGGGTCGCCCGCGCGGGAACGGAGGGAATCGTTTTCTGAAAATGGCGTCCGTATTTGAGGTCGTCGAGCGTGAAAAACGCTGTGTCGTTCTCTACGGTCAGTGCAAAACGGAAGATGTTGCCGGGTTCGGTTTTCGTGCGCTGGTAGCTCAGGACGAAATCCGGTTTTTTGACTGCAGCAGCTTGTGAACTCTCCGCTTTCGGTTCCATCATATTGAGTTTGACGAAGACTGCAAGGACGATCAGGGCGAGAGCGAAGACGAGGACCGGATAGAGAAGTTTGAACTTTTTCTGAGCCGGCGCGGTCCCTTTCTTTTCCTCCTCTTTTTTTCTGTCTTTGGAGAAGAGCGTTTCGAGGGATTTGAGATCGACTGACGGTTTGGGCGGTTGTTCCGGCGCGGGGGGTGGAGCCGGGGCTTCCGCTTTGGATTCCGGCGCGGCAAGGCGCTCGGCGAAAACGAGCGTCTGGTCGCCGATGACAATGCTGTCTCCGGCCGCCAGAGCGGTTTCGGCGGAAATCTGTTTGCCGTTGAGCCGGGTTCCGTTGGTGCTGCCGAGGTCGAGGATTGACCATGCGGAACCGTTGAAGGTGATTTTTGCGTGATAGCGCGAAACGCCGGTGACGAGAAGCTGGACGTCGTTGTCCACTTCGCGTCCGATGGATACGCCGGGCGGTGTGAGTTCCATACTGGTTCCCTGTCTGGGACCGTTCAGAAAAAAGAGTTTCATGATTTATCTCCGAATAAGTTCGTTGGAGCGGGAGCTGTTCCGGCGATTCCGGACGGACGGGCGTTCAGTTCGGGGAGCAGTTCCACATCCAGATCAATATAATCTCCGGTCTGCGTGCCGGTTCGCGCGAGGGTTCCGGCGGGCAGTTCGATGGTGAGCACGGCGGAGCGGCAGCCTTCCAGGAACCGCCAGGGGGGGAAGGCTGTGCGCTGATGAACAATCCGGTTGTCGCCGGAAAGAAACAGAAGGTCGATCGGCTGCGTCATGAAGAGCGAGTGGACGGCGTTGCAGTGCTCAAAGACGAGTGCGTCGCACTCGTCCGAGAAGCGGCGTCCGATCATGCCGCGCATCCGTGAGAAGAAGGTTTGCGCGCGGCGCGGCTCTTTTGCGAGAACTGTTTTGCGTGTGACGTTATGCAGAATCATGGGTCAGCGCATCGCTTTCATTGCCTGCAGGATTACGGGGCCGAGCATCAGCAGGAAGACGGCGGGGAAGATGAAGAGGACAACCGGCATGAGAAGTTTGACCGGAGCTTCGCCCGCGAGTTTTTCCGCGAGGGAGAACCGTTTGTTGCGGAGCTGGTCGCTCTGAATGCGGAGAAGCCCGCCGATGCTGATGCCGAGTTCATCCGCCTGGACAATGGCGTTCAGAACTGCGGAAAGTTCGGGCTGCTGGGTGCGTTGAGCCATGTCGCGGAGCGCCGTCTGGCGTTTTTTGCCGAGCTGAATTTCCTGAAGTGCGCGCATGAACTCTTCGCCGAGAGCGTCGACCGGACGCCGTGCGAGAATGTCCTTGAGTGCGGAAAGAAAGTCTTTTCCGGCTTCGACGGAAAGGGTGAGCAGGTCGAGCAGATTCGGGAGTGCGCGGAGAATCGAGAAATGGCGTTTGCCTACCATGTTGCGCAGCCATGCGCCGGGATAGACGTAAAGCATGGCGAGCAGCACGAGTCCGTAGAGCAGTTTTCCTGCGGCGCCGCAGAGGATCATGACGATGACGCCGAGCCCCAGCAGCAGAATGCGCGCGGCGAGGAAGCGTTCCGCGGAAAGCGTCTGGTCGTATCCCGCCATCATGAGCTGGTTCGCCGTCTTGCGGAGGGAGTCCTGAAGGAGCGGAGCGCGCATGAGCGGCAGAAGATTGCCGGTCAGCGGAAGCATGATCTTGATCAGAACGGGGATCGGTTTGCGGATTTCGGGCGGTTCGCCCGCGCTTTTGTCGAATTCAATGGAGGAGAGGGCTCCGATGATGAGGCAGATCACCGCGGTGCAGGAGATTCCGGCGCAGAGCGCGGCGGCGGTTGTCAGAAGCAGATCCATGAGCCGTTGTCCTCCTTAAATGTCGATGTTTGTGATTTTGCGGATGACGAGGAAGCCGGTTGCGACGAGTGCAATTGCGGCGAACAGCAGGAGAATTCCGAGCGGGGAATTCAGAAAAGCGTTGACCATGTCGGGCGCGATGTAAGCCATTGCGGCAAGGAGCAGAAACGGCATGGCGCCGATGATGATCGCCTGGAGTCTTCCCTGGGCTGTCTCTTATACACATCTGACGCTGCCGAC
>ERZ1026894.973-NODE-973-length-18493-cov-16.301822_pt1 | contig 18493 bp, 14 predicted proteins | sample MGYA00380177_ERZ1026894 | MGnify/ENA primary metagenome ERZ1026894 (study PRJEB33269, sample SAMEA4719813) | human gut metagenome | biome: human-associated habitat; feature: organic feature; material: feces | place: Cameroon | collected 2013-10 ... | reverse complement strand
ATCTCGTATGCCATCTCACCGGTAGCATATCCAAGATCATAGTAACTGATGGATAAGGTAGCTACGCCACAACCGTTGCAGATACCCTCTTCACCTGCGATGACAGGAACCTTAGCGGGAGCTACTACGTTGTATACGGTCTCGGTTACAGATGCCAGCGTGTTGTCGGTAGGAATATACAGAACATCGCACTCTCCTGCCGCTGCAGTAGTTACAGACTGTACTTCATTGGTATCAGCAATTGCATACTCTTTATAAGCAATACCGTCCTTGTCCAGAGCAGCCTCAAACAGCTGGATCTGATACAGCGAATTTGCTTCTGCGGAACAATATAACAGGCCAACCTGCTTTACATCCGGGAACAGTTCCTTTAGCATAGCTTCCTGCTCTTCAATGGGAGCCAGATCGGAAGTACCGGAAATATTTCTGCCGGTAGCACCGGACCAGTCGGAGATCTCTAAAGCGGTAGCATAGTCAGTTACGGAAGTACCTAAGATAGGAATCGAGGTCGTAGCTGCTGCTGCACTCTGTAAAGGAGACGTAGCATTTGCAAGGATCAGATCCACACCATCAGATACAAAACCATTACAGATGGTAGCTGCGGTGGTCTGCTCACCCTGTGCATTCTGCAGATCGAATTTTACATTATCGCCAAGCTTTTCTTTTAATGCATCCTGGAATCCCTGGGTAGCTGCATCCAGAGCCTCATGCTCTACCAGCTGGCAGATACCGATGTTATATACCTTGCCGTCTGTGGAAGCTGCTGCTTCGGTCTGTGCTGCGCTACCTGCTGTGGTAGAAGCAGTTCCGTTATCGGTGCTGCCACAGCCTGTCAGAACAGTCGCTGCCATTACCGCGGTAAGTACAACAGATAATAATTTCTTTTTCATAATAAATGCCCTCTTTTCTGCCGATCTTTCGATCTGCTTACTGTAATGCATAGACGCTTTAACCCGTCAAAGCGTTGCACTGATAAATATCATAAACCATAAAAGGGCATTCGTCAAACTGATTTCATCGATGCATTAGATAATATCAATCAAATTTTTAAATATCAGATTTTTTCACAACCTCACCGGGTCTCTTGAAAATATGTCCGGCAGGGATCACGCCTCTGACGCAGGAGGTAGGATACACATTGGAATTACGTCCGATGACAGTTCCCGGATTCAATACGCTGTTGCAGCCCACTTCCACATGGTCGCCTAACATGGCTCCCATTTTCTTCAGTCCGGTCTCGATCTTCTCCTCGCCGTTCTTCACAACCACCAGTGTCTTATCGCTCTTTACATTGGAAGTAATGGAACCGGCTCCCATATGAGACTTAAAGCCCAGCACGCTGTCTCCCACATAATTATAATGGGGCACCTGTACTTTATTGAACAGGACCACGTTCTTCAGTTCGGTGGAATTACCGACTACCGCACCTTTTCCCACGATGGCATTGCCACGGACAAATGCGCAGTGACGGATCTCCGCTTCCTCATCAATGATCAGCGGTCCGTTCAGGCAGGCGGTAGGAGCAACTTTTGCGTTTTTAGCCACCCAGATATCCTCGCCTCTTTTTTCATAGATTTCCTCCGGCAGTCTCTTGCCCAGTTCCAAAATAAAATCGTGGATCCTGGGAAGTACCTCCCATGGATACTCTGCCTCGGTAAACAGTTCTGCCGCAATGGTCTCTGTCAGATCATACAGATTTTCAATCGTAATATTTTCCATAATAGTTTCTCCTCGTCTTTATTCTTTATTTTTCGCATTGGATTGCTTATTTTTCTTCTGGTAAAATTCTTCCGTAACCTGGAACTGTCTCCATAGCACGCCCTGATTGTTCAGTCCCCGCACAGCAATGGTTCTCCTGCCCACGAAATCCGTAAGTTTCCCCATGTACTCATCCGGTGTGATCACACCGTCTGCCACCATGGTAAGTCCTTTTTCCCAGCTGGCTGTCAGTGCCGGATTCAAAAGCGGTCTTATGGAATCCGATACCACATCGTAGATCATCTCTCCCATCTGGGTAGGAGTCAGTACCTGGGTCTTTTTATTCAGTGCCAGATACTCGATGTTCACCAGTTTCTTCAGAATCTCCGCTCTCGTAGCGCTGGTGCCGATACCGCTTCCCTTGATCTGTGCCCGCAGTTCCTCATCTTCTATGAACTGTCCGGCGTTTTCCATGGTCAGAATGATGCTGCCCGAAGTATATCGCTTGGGGGGAGAAGTCTCGCCTTCTTTGATCTCGTAGGTATCCGCGGATAAGGTATCTCCCTTTTTCAGATGCATCAGCAGATTGGTAAGCTCAGCATCACATTTTTCATCGGCACTTTCGTTCTCGTTCTCTTTGTCCTCCTTCAGCGCCGTATTCTCCTTTTTGAAGGAGAAATTAGTCACCTTCAGATATCCTTCCTGTATCAACACCTTGAAGCTGGCAAAAAAGCTTTCTTCCTTTACTTGCAATGTAAGAGAGAACTTCTGATAGACTGCCGGCGGATAAAAAATACTTAAAAACCGACGTACAATGACCTCGTATACTTTTGCCGCCGTAGGGGCCAGCCCCGCCAGATTATTCAGTCCCTGTCCCGTAGGGATAATGGCATAGTGGTCCGTGATCTGCTTGTCGTTCACATACCGGGTCTTTGCTATATTTTTATAGGTGCCCTGCTCTAACACTTCTTTGGCGAAGGGTGCTGCCAGGGCATAATTACGAAGTCCTCCGATATTTTTATGGATTTCCTTTGCCACTGCCGTAGACAGAACTCTGGCATCCGTTCGTGGGTAAGTGGTCATCTTTTTTTCATATAATTCCTGTACGATCCTAAGTGTCTCGTCCGGACTGATCTTAAAATATTTGGAACAGTCATTCTGCAGCTCCGCAAGATTATATAAAAGCGGCGCATTTTTGTTCTCTTTTTTCTTCTCGATGCCGGTGACGGTCGCCGATCCTGCAGGTTCCGCAGAAAGTTCCCCGATCAGTCGCTCGGCATCCTCTTTTTTCTTAAAACCGTTCTCCTTATACAATACAGGAGAATTATAGTATTTCGAGCCCTCCACTGCTCTCCACTCTGCGGTAAAAGGCTTTTCCTGCAGCTTAAAATTACCGATCACCCGGTAAAAAGGAGTCTTGGTAAACGACCGGATCTCCCTCTCTCTGTTCACGATCATGCCCTGGACGCAGGTCATGACTCGACCCACGGAGATCACCGCACGGTCTCTCTTCAGATAATCCTTTACAGTCTTACCGTATTTTAAAGTCAGTGCCCTGGAGAAGTTGATACCCATCAGGTAATCCTCCTTGGCACGCAGATAAGCGGCATTTCCCAGATTATCATACGCCGAGAGATCCTTGGCTTCCCGGATTCCACGTAAGATCTCCTCCTCCGTCTGGGAATCGATCCATACACGCTTCCGCTCTTTGCCCTGTACGCCCGACATCTGCTCCACGAGACGATAGATATATTCTCCTTCCCGCCCGGAGTCGGTGCAGACATAGATTGTAGAGACATCCTCTCTGTTTAGCAGGGAGCTCACGATGGTATATTGTTTTCTGGCATTTTCAATGACTTCGTATTTGAATTCCGCCGGGAGAAAAGGAAGTGTCTCAAAGCTCCATCTCTTAAACTTCTCGTCGTACACCTCCGGATAGCTCATGGTCACCAGATGTCCCACGCACCAGGTAACAATGGCTTCTTCCGACTCCAGATATCCGTCTTTGGAACGCATATTATATTTTAAAGCGTTGGCAAATTCTCTTGCCACGCTGGGTTTCTCTGCAATAAATAAATTTTTACCCACGTATTACCGTCTTCCTGTCACAAATCACGCACCTATGCTGCGAAACCGTACCTTTCCGGATACTTTCTTTGCCAGTGCATCTTCATAACCATTCTCACAAAATATTATTATCTCATCCGGTTCCGTCCGGATACTTTTCAGCGCTGTCTGCAGCGCGTCATAATCTTCCGAAGTATAGCATACCGTACCGGAATAATCCACTGCGATCTTTTTTCCAGCAGTATCCTTGCATAAAAAGTATGTTCTCCCCTGCGCCGCCTTCTTCAGTTCCACCGTACCAAAATCTGTCTGCAATATCTCCTGACAGATTCTCCGGTATGCGGATCTCACAAAGTTACTGTAATTCTCCCGGATATATGTTTCATAAAAAGATCTGCCGTCATCTCTTCTCCAGGCGGTCTGGTGAGGGAACAGAAAGCGGAAATAAAACCGCATAAAAGAATTGCTGATCTCATAGATTCCTGGCAAGACCTTTTCCACCAACTCCAGCTCCATCAGATTCTTCAGATAGACACTGATCTTCGCCTGGGAGAATCCGGTACGGGCATACATATCATTCAGTTTGCCGTTCTTCTCATCCGCTATGGTGGCTAGGATGGTATTATAGACTGCAGTCTCCCGCAATTCCTCCGACAGCCATTTGATCATCAGTTCCGGAAGAAAGCTGTTTTTCTCTAAAAAAAGCGTCGTCAGATTCTCCTCCACAGATACTGACAGATCCAACAGTTTCCATAATCCCGGCATTCCGCCTAACACCGCATAGAGTTCTATGCTCTCCTGAAGCGTCCCGCCAGGGAAAATCCGGCGCATTACGGAAAAAGGCAGCTCTTTGACCTTCAGAAAACCACTAATGGAAAATGCCAGATTCCCTATTTTAGAGATCATGCTGTTCTCCACCCATCCGGAGGCGTAGGTCGTAAGGATCACAAGAAGGGAAACCTCCCTGTGTTCCTTCAGATAACGGATCAGTTCCTGTAAAAAAGAGGTATTCCCCTTTAGCAGATAATGAAAATTATCTATGATCAGAACTTTTTTGCGATCACTTTTTTCTCCGGATACACACTGTAATACTTCTTCCCAGGAAGGGTTCGGTGAAATCTCTTTCCCCTGTTCTTCCAGGGAACTGTCCCCACTGATAGCACAGTTCCCTGGAAGAACAGTTAGGCGCGTTATAACGTATGGTCTGTTTTTCTTCCGTAAAAGCGGTTAAGAGAGCCGTCTTACCAACGCCTCTCTGTCCATATACCACCAGGATCTGGCTCCCCGGTCTCTTATAATGATTCTCTAAAAAAGCTGTTTCCTGTTCCCTTCCAGTTAACATGGCAGCCTCATTCTTTCTGCTACAACTGATCAGTATATCTTCTGTAATAGTTTTTCGATCTCCTCCTGGGACAGAGGCTTTCCAAACAGATATCCCTGAATGATATCACAGCCGATGGCACGCAGATATTTATACTGCTGTTCTTCCTCCACACCCTCGGCAATGGATTCAAATCCCAAAGATTTCACCATACTGACAATGGATTCCGTAATGATTCTGGTAGCGGAATCCGTAAGCAACGTATCCGTAAAGGATTTGTCAATCTTCAGCGTATTGATCGGAAGCTTCTTCAAATAAGACAGGGATGAAAATCCCGTTCCGAAATCATCTAAGGAAATGCGGATGCCGTATTCTTTTAACAGCTGCATTTTCTCGGTCACTGCACGGAAATCATCGATCAGTATGCTCTCCGTGATCTCCAGCTCGATCTCCTCCGGAGCCACATCATATTTGCGGATAATATTCAGCAGTGAATCCACAAAATCTTCCTTCTGGTACTGCAATGCGGAAATATTGACCGACAATACGAACGGAACGCCGTACCGGTTCCTCCATTCGGAAAATGTCCTTATGCTCTGCTCCAGTACCCAGTTGCCGATAGGGATAATAGTGCCGTTTTTCTCCGCAATGGGAATGAACTTCGCCGGGCTGATCATTTTCCCGTCGCCGTCCTTCCAGCGGATCAGTGCTTCCATTCCACGCAGTTTCTGATTCCCTGCATAGTACTGTGGCTGATAATACAGAATAAAGTTATGATCAAATACTGCTTCTTTTAATTTGCTGTCAAGTTCCACATTTTTCAGGAAATCATTCAGGATCGGGGTATCGAAATACTGGATCCGGTTCTTGCCCATGGACTTGCCCTTGAACATAACGATCTCGGCACAGTTGATCAGTTCCAGTGCGGAAGTCGCTGCTTCCGGATACTCTGCAACGCCTACACTCACGGTAATGTTCAATACCTGTCCGCCCACCAGATAAAAAGGTTCTCTGGTACGCTTCACAATCTCCTTATGAATGTGTTCCACGCTTCTGTCACCACAGGAATCATAGATTGCCATGCAGTACACGTCACTTGTCAGATGGCAGACAATTATATCGTCACTGTTAAATTCCTTTAAGAAAGATCCGAACTGCTGTACCAGTTCGTCTCCTGCCACGATTCCCAGTCCATCATTGACCTTACGGAAATCATCAATATCGATGACCAGTACACTGACCAGCCGGTTATCTTCCTTCGCACGCCGCAGGTACTCCGTCAGAAGCCGCACAAAATAGTTCCGGTTGTACAGTCCTGTAAGTCCGTCATAATACGCCATATAGAGAAGTTCTTCGTTCTGCGTCTTCTGTTTTGTGATATTCTGTACCACAATGATCTGATCCGCAGGTCTGCCGTCCTCATAGAATATCCTGCAGGAGAACTGCAGCCAGGTCTTCTTCCCTTTCTGCATGCATTCCACAGAAGAAATCTCCTGACCGCCCTTTTCCAAAAACAGCATATCCCTAAGAGGCAGCACATATGGCTCATCTACCATCTCTAAAAGTTTGGTAAAATCCCGTCTGTCCCGGATCTGGAAATCGAAAAAGTCATCCCATTTTCCAAGCGTCGTGACGGTATTCTTCTCAAAAGAATAGTAGATATAAGCATAATCCATGGTATCGCACAAAAGGCGGTACATTTTCTCCCTGGCGCTCAATTTCTGATTCATTGCGCGCATCAGATCCAGCTGATAGCGTAACTCGTTCATAACCCCACTCACCCTTTATTTTTTGGTGATATATCCTTGTGCTTTCAAAAGTTCTGCGCAAAGCAATGCTCCCCCGGCTGCTCCACGTAAGGTGTTATGCGACAAACCTACGAACTTATAATCATATACGGTATCTTCTCTCAGACGTCCTACGCTGATACCCATACCATTCTCAAAATCCACATCCAGCGCTACCTGAGGTCGGTTGTCCTCCTCCAGATACTGGATGAACTGCTTCGGTGCGCTGGGAAGTTCCAGTCTCTGAGGCTCTCCGCTGAAAGAAGTTAACTTCTCGATCAGCTGTTCCTTGGTGGGCTTCTTACGGAATTTTACGAATACGGCTGCAGTATGTCCGTTCAGTACCGGGACACGGATACACTGGCAGGTGATCACGGGAGAAGTTGCGGGAACGATCTTGTCACCTTCGATCTTACCCCAGATACGTAAAGGCTCCTTCTCACTCTTCTCTTCCTCGCCGCCGATGTAAGGGATGATATTACCTACCATCTCAGGCCAGTCCTTAAATGTTTTGCCGGCACCGGAGATTGCCTGATAAGTAGTAGCGACTACCTCGTAGGGCTCGAACTCCTTCCATGCGGTCAGAACCGGTGCATAGCTCTGAATGGAGCAATTGGGCTTTACAGCGATAAATCCTCTGGTGGTTCCCAGTCTCTTTTTCTGCGCTTCGATGATCTGAAAATGCTCGGGATTGATCTCGGGTACTACCATGGGAACATCGGGAGTCCATCTGTGGGCACTGTTATTGGATACCACAGGGGTTTCTGTCCTGGCATAAGCTTCTTCGATTGCCTTGATCTCGTCCTTAGACATATCTACGGCACTGAATACGAAGTCTACCTGTGCAGCTACTTTTTCCACTTCATTGACATTCATGACGATCAGTTTTTTCACAGCTTCGGGCATGGGAGTCGTCATCTTCCAACGATCACCCACTGCATCCTCATATGTCTTGCCTGCGGATCGGGGGCTGGCTGCGATAGTCGTTACCTCGAACCAGGGATGGTTCTCTAACAGAGAGATGAATCTCTGACCTACCATACCGGTTCCGCCCAGGATACCTACACGTAATTTTTCACTCATTTTTCATTTCCTCCTCAGCTCTATGCATTTCCTTTTTATCTGAAAAGACATGCCTTCCTGATCTTACGAAAGTCTGTCTTCCAAGGACTGTTGATACTCTTCTATGGCATCATTTTTCAGGTATTCTTTATTTTTCTCAATGACCTGTTTCATCATTTTCTCACCCGGCGCGCCGATGGTCAGACGCTTCTCCACGCAGGTCTTCAGTGAGATGGCATCATAGATGTCTTCGTCGAACTTATCGCTGATGGAACGCAGTTCCTCTAAGCTTAAAGCATCAATAGAAGTGTCCTTCTCAATACAGTACAATACCAGTCTGCCGATAATACCGTGGGCATCCCTAAAAGGCACACCCTTACCTACCAGATAATCTGCTGCATCGGTAGCGTTGGTAAATCCGTTCATGGCACTCTTTGCCATGCGGTCCTTGCGAAACTTCATGGTCCGAATCATGCCTGTAAATAAAGTGATGCAGTCTGCCGCAGTATCCATGGCATCAAATGCCATCTCCTTGTCTTCCTGCATGTCTTTATTGTAAGCCAGTGGCAGTCCCTTCATGGTGGTAAGTAACGCCATCAGAGCACCGTAGACTCTTCCGGTCTTGCCTCTTACCAGCTCCGCGATATCAGGATTCTTCTTCTGGGGCATGATGCTGCTTCCGGTGGAATAAGCATCATCCAGCTCTACGAACTGATATTCATTGGAATTCCAGATGATGATCTCTTCACTGAAACGGCTTAGATGCATCATGATCGTGGAAAGTGCGGAAAGGAATTCAATCAGATAATCTCTGTCCGCCACAGAATCTATGCTGTTTAACGTCGGTCCTTCAAAGCGGAGAAGTCTCGCGGTATATTCACGATCCAAAGGATATGTGGTGCCTGCCAGTGCTCCGGCTCCCAAAGGACAATAATTCATACGCTTATAGATATCTGCCAGGCGCTGTCTGTCTCTCTTGAACATTTCAAAATAGGCACCGTAATGATGCGCCAGGGTAATGGGCTGCGCCTTCTGTAAATGGGTGAAGCCCGGCATGTAGGTATCTAAATTGTTCTCCATGGTATCCAGAATGGCTTCCAGAAGCTTTTTTAACAGTCCGTCGGTCTCTGCCACTCTTGCCCTGGTATAGAGACGCATGTCCAGTGCTACCTGGTCGTTACGGCTTCTGCCGGTATGAAGCTTTTTCCCCGCATCTCCGATCCGGTCGATCAGGGTAGCCTCCACAAAGCTGTGAATGTCTTCCTGTGTCTCATCAATTGCCAGTGTTCCGTCATCCACATCTTCTAAGATCCCTGTCAGTCCTTCGACAATACTTTTTCTCTCCTCTTCTGTAAGGATCCCCTGCTTTGCCAGCATGGTGGCATGTACGATACTGCCGGTGACATCTTCGTGAAACAGTCTTTTATCAAATGTTATGGACGCGTTGAAATCAAATACCAGTTGATCGGTCTGTTTCGTAAAACGTCCTCCCCATAACTGTGCCATGGTCATTCTCCCATCTTTTTACGTTGGTAGTCTATCAGATAATTTTTCTCACAGACATTGATTGCAATTAATCATATCACAAACGACACTTTAATGCAATACAGTGAATTTTATCACTTTCCGGTACAGAAAACACTTTTTCCATCGGAATTCATACAATAACTATAAATATTCATGTTAAGGAAGTATGCCTTTTTATGGGAGCTCTTATCGAACTTAAAAATATAGGTTACTCCTATCATACCCTGTCCGGGGAGACCGGTGCCATAAAAGATATCTCCTTCTCCGTGGAGGAAGGGGAATTCGTGGCACTCGTTGGTCCCAGCGGCTGCGGTAAATCCACTCTGCTGTCCATTATCGCCGGGCTTCTCGCCCCCGAGGCCGGAACCATCGTCGTGAATAATCCCGACGGTTCCCTTCACTATCCCCGTATCGGCTATATGCTGCAGCATGACCATCTCTTCGAATGGCGCACCATCTATCAAAATGTTACTTTGGGTTTGGAGATCCACCACGCCCTCACTCCGGAACGCATCGCCCATGTGGAACAACTCTTGTCTGATTACGGGCTGGAAAAATTTAAGAACAAGCGCCCCAGCGAATTATCCGGTGGCATGAAGCAGCGCGCTGCCCTGATCCGTACCCTTGCCCTGGATCCCCAACTGCTTTTATTGGATGAGCCCTTCAGTGCCCTGGACTACCAGACACGCCTCATGGTATCTTCGGATATCTGTCAGCTGATCCGCAAGGCGGGCAAGACCATGATCATCGTCACTCACGATCTGTCGGAGGCCATCAGCCTGGCGGATAAGGTTTACGTGCTGTCTGCACGTCCTGCAACGATCAAAGCGGCACTTCCCATTCAGCTCACCCTGCAGGACAGTTCTCCCCTCGCCGCCAGAAACGCCCCGGAATTTCCATATTATTTCAAACAACTTTGGGAGGAATTAACCGATGAAACCTAAGAATGTGCAAAATAACCAACTATTGACGGTCCAGGAACAATATCTTCGCAAGCACAAAAATCATCACCGACAGGTTACCTTTCTGCGTATCTTCCTCCTGGGAATTTTTCTGATTCTCTGGGAAGTCAGCGCTGACGCATACTGGATCGACAGTTTCTTTTTCTCCAGCCCACACAGAGTCGTCCTATGTCTGATACAGCTGTGGACCGAGCGCTCTCTTCCGATGCATATTGGCATTACTTTATTAGAAACCATTTTAAGTTTCCTGTTAGTATTCGTGATCAGTCTCCTGTTTGCCACCTTGTTGTGGTTCTCTGACAAGCTGTCGGAGATTTTAGAGCCCTACCTGGTACTACTCAACAGTCTTCCGAAATCAGCCCTGGCTCCCCTGTTCATCGTCTGGCTGGGCACCGGCATCAATACCATTATCATCGCCGGGATCTCTGTGGCAGTCTTCGGCTCCATTATCAGCTTTTACACTGCCTTTCATCAGGTGGATCCGGAAAAGGAGATTCTGATCCGTACTTTGGGCGGAGACCGCAGAGATATCTTTTTCAAAGTCGTCCTTCCGGGATCTGTTCCCACCCTGCTTTGCACCACCAAGGTCAATATCGGTCTGTCTTTAGTCGGTGTCATTATCGGAGAATTTCTGGCGGCGAAACGGGGCCTGGGCTATCTGATCATCTACGGTTCCCAGGTGTTCCAGTTGGATATGGTGATCAGTTCTATCTTACTGTTATGTGTCATTGCCATGCTGCTTTATCTGCTGACCCAGTCTCTGGAACATTACAGCAAAAAGCATCGCAACTGAATTATAATGTTTTCTTCGGAGATCTGCAGGATGGTAGATTCGTCTTACAGTCTCCTACATAATCTACGGTCCTGCAAAACGAACTTTGAAAATAATAAATTTTACAGTTGCAAAAATTCCCAAGAACATATATAATAACCTAGTCCGCTGAAATAGCTCAGTTGGTAGAGCACTTCACTCGTAATGAAGGGGTCGTGGGTTCGAGTCCCATTTTCAGCTTATATATTTACCTAAAAAGAGAAAGCTTTCCGCTTTCTCTTTTTTTTAGTAATTATTTAAAATCACGCAAAACCGCGTTCTGCAAATGCCTGCATTCCGGCAGATTTATCTTGCGCCCTTGTCGTAGATCACGCCCAAAGCTCTCGGTGCACCGTTCTGTTTGGAGAAGAACACCAGTAACAGCAGGGTCAGTACGTAGGGCAGGATCATCACCAGATCCTGATAACTGCTGGGCATCTGTAATACCTGTACCAGTCGGTAGCCGCCGGATCTGGCAAATCCGAATAACAGGCATGCTCCCAGAGTCGGAAGGATACGCCAGTTACCGAAGATCAGTGCTGCGATTGCCAGATATCCGTAACCTACATAGATACTGGAAGAAAAGTTCGCAGAAATAGAATATGCAAAGCAGATACCGCCAAGACCCGACAGCGCACCACAGATCATAATGGCTGCCAGGCGGATCTGTCCCACCTGTCTTCCGGCCGCATCCACCGCATGGGGATTGTCACCGCAGGCACGCAGATGCATACCGAAGCGTGTCTTGTACATTACAAACCATGCAATAAACGCCACTACCACGATCACCAGTTCAAAAGGATACATATTTGTAAATACAGCTCCCAGCACCGGAATCTTAGAAATTCCCGGGATGGTAATTCTGGAAGATACGGTCAGCACAAACTTATCGGAGGTGGCACCGAATACCACTCTGTTAAGTAATTTGGTTAAATATGCTGTCAGTGCCATAGCCAGAATATTGACTACCACACCACTAATTACCTGATTAGCTTTAAACTTCAGACACAGCAGCGCATGGATCAGGGCAAAGATACTTCCTCCTACTGCCGCCATGATCATGGCAATGTAGAAGGGTACCGGAGAATCTCCGGAGAAATTCCCTGCAATGGCAACTGCCACAAACGCTCCGATAAAGGCACCGAAACCCTGCAATCCTTCCACAGCTAACATAGTCACACCGGACTTCTCGCAGTAGATACCGCCAATTGCCATAATAAATAAAGGTAATGCAAAGGATAACCCGTCAATGATCACAATATCCATTTATTTGTCCTCCTTTGTCTTGTTCGTTTTCTCTCTTCTGCCTCGTTCCATCTTCCATTTGATATAAGCATTACATGCACTAAACAACAAAATAATTCCGGTAATAACCGATGCGATCTCCGCATCCACACCGGCAGCGGATTTCATGTAAGTACTTCCCTTACTGATCAAGGTGATCAGCATGGTGGAAAATACGATTCCGAAGGGATTGTTGTTACCAAGCAGTGACACTGCAATAGCATCGAATCCCGTGCTGATCAGTACCTTGGGCTGAATGGAACCCACATAGCCCAGATAATAGGTCACACCGGCAAGTCCTGCCAGAGCACCGGAGATCGTCATGGACAGCACCATGCTTCTGCCGACTTTAATACCCGCATATTTTGCAGCACTGCGGGAATAGCCCACAGCCTTCAGTTCGTATCCTAATTTCGTCTTCTCTAATAAGAACCACACTGCCACTACGGTAAGCAAAGCCAGAATAATTCCCAGAGGAATATCCATTTTCAGATTGCCCACCATGGTATCCATCAGTGTCAGTCTGGAAGCCGCAGAGATCTCCTTTGACTGCCTGGAAACCGGATCCACAAAAAAGGTATTGATAAAGAAGCTGATCACATATTGGAACGTGTAGTTTAACATAATGGATGAAACAACTTCATTAATATTAAAACGATACTTCAAAAAGCCGATCAGTGCACCCACCAGTCCTCCGACGATCAGCCCGATGATCACTACCAGCGGCTTTGCCAGTACAGCATTTAAACTGCTATATCCCGCAATGATACTCGCGGTGAACCCGGCTGCCAGCATCTGTCCGGAGACACCGATATTGAACAGACCCGCACGCAGTGCTACCGCTACTGCCAATGCTGCGAAGATCATAGGGGTAAAATAGTTTACATAACTCATAAAGTCTGTCAGCATGCTCTTATAGCTTGCATAAGAAGACTTTGGTGCCAGTCCGCTGCCCTGCAGCAATGCGTAGTAAGCCTTGAAAGGATTCGAACCGGTCACTGCAATGATCACACCGCCCACTACCAGGCTGCAAAGGATTGCAAGAAGAGGGATCTTTACTGCATTCCAGAATTTTGTCATCTTTTTCATGGTCTTATGCCTCCTTCTCCTTGTTCTTAACGCCCATCATGAACTCACCCACTTCATTGGTGGTCAGTTCACTGGCTTTGGCGATCTTCTGTATGCTTCCGTTATAAATAACGGCGATGGTATCCGCACAGTTCATGATCTCATCCAGTTCCAGAGAGATTAAAAGGATTGCCTTGCCCTTGTCTCTCTCCGCAATGATCTGTTTGTGAATATTCTCTATGGCACCGATATCCAGTCCTCGGGTGGGCTGTACGAAGATCATCAGAGAGGAATCCTGCTCCACTTCTCTGGCGATAATGGCTTTCTGCTGATTACCGCCGCTCATGGAGCGTACCACCGTCTTGCTGCCCTGTCCGCTTCGGATATCGTATTTTTCTATCAGTTTTTCACTGTTGTCTTCAAAAATCTTCTGGTCCAGCACTCCCTTATGGCAGAAAGGCTCTTTGTAGTAGTTACGCAGTGCCAGATTCTCCGAAAGTGTAAAATCCATGACCAGTCCGTAATTCTGTCTGTCCTCGGGAATATAGGAAATTCCTTCTGTGGTACGTTCCCTTATGGACAGATCCGTAATATCTCTGCCGTTTAACAGAATCTTACCGGAGCGTGCCGGAATCAATCCCGCAATGGCATCGGCAATCTCTACCTGACCGTTGCCGGCTACGCCTGCAATGGCTACGATCTCACCGGAATGCACCTCGAGAGATACATCCTTTACCACCTGAAAATCCTGCTTGTTATAGACGTTCAGATGCTGTATGTCGAGGATAGTCTTACCCGGTTTCGCGGGTTCTTTTTCTGTCTCAAAATTCACTTCACGGCCTACCATTTTGTTTGCCATGACTTTGGTGGATGTGGTTGCCACATCCATAACATCCATCAGACGTCCGCGGTTCAAGATCGCGCATCTGTCTGCAATACGTTTGATCTCTTCCAGTTTATGCGTGATTAAGATGATGGTCTTGCCGTCATCCCGCAGAGATTTGATAATGTCTAATAAGAAATCGATCTCCTGAGGGGTCAGGACCGCTGTGGGTTCATCAAAAATAAGGATCTCTGCTTCTCTGTATAGCATTTTTAAGATCTCTACTCTCTGCTGCGTAGAGACATTAATATCACTGATCACGTCGGTAGGATTCACTGCCAGTCCGTATTTCTCCGAAAGTTCGCGGATATCCTGATTGGCTTTCTTCATATCCACTACCGGAATACATCCCAATACCTTCTTCACCGGTTCCATGCCCATCACAATATTCTCCGCAATGGTATAGTTGGATACCAGTTTAAAATGCTGGTGTACCATACCGATGTTTAATTTGGTGGCATGGTTGGGGGATTCCAGTTTCACCTTTTCTCCCCGGATATAGATTTCTCCTTCATCCGGCTCGTACATTCCGAACAGCATACTCATCAAGGTGGATTTTCCGGCACCATTCTCTCCCAACAGGGCAAAGATCTCACCCTTTTTGATCTGGATCGTCACATCGTCGTTGGCTACGATCCCTGGAAAGCGTTTGGTGATGTGTTTCATCTCAACAATATATTCCGACATGTTCATCCTCATTTCTACTCATGTAAATAAATAAGAAGGTGACAGTTCCTCACCATCACCTTCTTGTGAATTCATTCTTCCTACCAGGTAAAGGTCTCCGGAGTTACACCGTTAAAGTTTGCCGCAGGAACGATCTTGCCTTCCTTTAACAGAGCCTGTGCTGCATTGATCTTCTCAATAGCCTCTGCGGTGAGCTGGCATCTGCCTTCCTCACTTACAAAACCGGTAGCATCATCTGCTGCGGTCAGAGTTACATTAGCGCCCTTGAAGGAACCATCTTTTACTTCGTTCAGTACGTTGTAAACAGTATCATGCATTACCTTCAGACCACTGGTCAGAACGATATTGCTGTCACCGTTTGCACCGTCATCATACTGGTCAACATCACAGCCGATAACCTTAACGCCGTCAGCTTCCTTAGCAGCGGTGAATACGCCGTTACCGGAACCGCCTGCAGCTACGAACAGGATATCTACGCCTTCAGCGATCAGAGCATTGCCCAGTACCTTACCGGTAGCTTCATCAGAGAAGTTACCAACATAGTTACCGCCTACATTAGCGCCGGTAACATCGGTACCTGCGTAAGAAGGAAGCTCTACTACTTCTACGTTCATGCCTTCGGTACCGTTCACATACTTAACACCGCACTCGAAACCATACTGATAGTTAACGTTAGAAGGATATGCGATACCGTTTACTACTGCTACCTTACCAGTGGTGGTAGACAGAGCTGCAGCCATACCTGCATAGAAACCGCTCTCCTGCTCAGCATAGTAAGCAGCGTATACATTGTCGATCACCTGATCAGCAGTTACTTCGGTACCGTCAATGGTAGGCCAGGAATCGATCAGGATGAACTTGGTATCCGGATTCTCCTGTGCCAGATTGCCGATGCCGGCGAACTGGAAACCACAGCATACAATAACATCATAATCCGCTACAACATCAGCTACTGCCTGAACAGCTGCTGCGCTGTCACCGGTCTCCTCACGGATGGGGGTTACGGTTGCATTCGGATTCTCCTCGATGAACTTCAGAACACCGTTGTAGTTGTCCTGGTTGAAGGAACCGTCATCCACGCCGGAGGGGCTGGATACGATAGCAATCTTCAGCCCGGGCTCTTCACTGCCGCTCTCTGTTGCTGCTGCAGTGGTGGTAGCTGCCGCGCTGGATTCTGCATTGGTGTCAGCATTGGTGCTGCCGCATGCTACCAGAGAAACAGCCATGACAGATGCAAGTGCAAGTGCCAGAAACTTTTTCATAATTTTTTCCTCCTAAAATGTAAATATTAAAACATTGAATCACAACGGTAATATTATCATTATAGTCTGTAAAATTCAATATCTATTTTTAATTAACGCATATGCACATCCATCTGCGGGAACGGAATTTCAATTTCTGCTTTATCAAGTGCATACTTACATTGTTCGGTGATACGCCATTTTCCCTGCCAGAAATCCTCATTTTTGAACCAGCAGCGTACACATAGGTTGATTCCGGAGTCTGCCAGTTCATCTACAAATACAAAATGCTCTCTTTCCTTTATAGTATCAGGATCTTCAGAGAGAACCTTTGTCAGGACTTCCTTTGCCTTCTTAATATCTGCGCTGTAAGCAACAGACACCTTCACATCACATCGTCTGGATTCGGCAGCAGTGACATTCACAATGGTATTATTCGCCAGATTGCCGTTGGGAAGAATAATCGTCTGGTTATCATAGGTCAACAGCTTTGTATAGAAGATCTGGATCTCTTTTACGGTACCTTCCTTACCGGAGGATCCTTCCACAATGTAATCTCCCACCCGAAACGGCTTCAATAATAAAATCAGCACACCGCCCGCAAGGTTAGACAGACTTCCCTGCACTGCCAGACCCACTGCCACTCCGGCTGAGCCAAGCAATGCCACAATACTGGCAGCATCAACTCCGAAGGAGGATGCCAGCGTCAGGATCAGTATAATATATAAAGAAGCTTTCACGAAAGAGTCCACGAACTGGATCACTCCCGTTTCCGCTCCCGCCCTGTTCATGGACTTGCGGATGATCTTGCGGATCAACTTGATCAGCTGTACACCGATGAAGAAAAATATCAGTGCCAGTCCGATGCGGATGCCTAAGTTCAATGCTTTCTCCGGAAGGGTATCCAGAAAGGACGCTATCAGTCCTTCCTTTTGCTGTACCTCTTCGATTACGTTATCTGTCAGATCCATGTTGTCTTATTTCTCCTGTTTCTTTTTTGCGGTCTTGTTCGTTGTCTTACGAATGGGCGTATTTTTACGGATACGCTTCTCGATCACTTTTTCCAGCTCTGCCTCTGTGTAAGGAATAAATTGCAGAATGCTCAAGGATAACGGTGCCAGTTTCACGGTGACGGACGTATTTTTATTATCCCATTCTACATCCTCTGCCCGTTTCATACGATCATTGACCACACCGGTACCACCGTAGCAGACAGCATCCGTGTTCAGGATCTCCTTGTATTTTCCTTCATAAGGAACTCCTGTTGTGATCTCTCTGGGCACACCGGAGAAGTTTGCTACGACCAAAAGCAGTTCCTCCGCTTCTTCTCCCTTGCGCACAAAGCTTACATAACATTCGTTGGCAGAGATCTCGTTCATCCACTGGAATCCCTTCGCCTGATCGTCGCATTCGTACAGTGCCTTATTTTCTCTGTATAATGCATTCAGATCCTTCACCAGTCTCTGGACTCCGGCATTTTCTTTCTGTTCTTCCAGTGCCCATTCTACCTGACGCATTTCGTTCCATTCTTTTTCTTCCGCCAGATCCTGTCCCATGAAGAGAAGCTTTTTACCGGGGTGCGTCATCATATAACCGTATGTCAATCGTAAGTTGGCAAGCTTCTGTGCCCTGTCTCCCGGCATCTTGCCAAGTAAGGTCCCTTTGCCGTGTACCACTTCATCATGGGAAAATACCAGCATGAATTTCTCGCTGTAAGCATAGATCATGCTGAAGGTAAGTTCTCCGTGATGGTGGCTTCGGAAATACGGATCATATTTGATATAATCCAGATAATCGTTCATGAAGCCCATATTCCACTTCAGATCAAAGCCAAGTCCCCCTTCTTCCAGGGAACCGGTGATCATGGGGAATGCCGTACTCTCCTCCGCGATGGATAATACTCCGGGATCTCTCTTTTTCAGGATGGAATTTAAGTGTTTGATCAGTTCAATGGCTTCCAGATTCTCGTTACCACCGTACATATTGGGAATCCATTCTCCATCCTGTCTGCCGTAATCCAGATAGAGCATGCTGGCTACAGCATCCATACGGATACCGTCCGCATGATATTTCTCCACCCAGAACAGCGCATTAG
>ERZ1026894.971-NODE-971-length-18519-cov-5.218100_pt1 | contig 18519 bp, 15 predicted proteins | sample MGYA00380177_ERZ1026894 | MGnify/ENA primary metagenome ERZ1026894 (study PRJEB33269, sample SAMEA4719813) | human gut metagenome | biome: human-associated habitat; feature: organic feature; material: feces | place: Cameroon | collected 2013-10 ... | reverse complement strand
TCGTCCGCGAACGAGTGACATAAAAAGAGAACGATAGCAATCTATGCGAGTGCTGCTCGTTGCACACAACGAGCTAGCGATTGTTACGAAGTCAATCGCGTTCGCGTTGTCCCCCGCTACGCGGTCACCGTGGGTTCCCTCAAGGCACGCAGAGGGGGAACGGTGATAGGGAAAACACGTGAGGAAAGGGGACATAGCTTTTAGAGTACAAGCCGTCCACCTCTTGTAAAGGAGAAAGAACAAAACACTCATTGAAAAGAATCTGCGAATTATTCATTATCAATTGTTAATTAAATTGTTGTGCATTTGTATATTTGGTGCTAAAATACTATTACTTACAGTATATTATCACTCAAATTATGCGAATTCGTTCGCAGTTGGAGGAAACGATGAACATTTTTACAAAAATAGGTTGCCGTATATTCCAGCAATCAATGCGCTTGGCAATGTTTTTGCTGCCGTGGAATCAATGCAAAAAGACTTTGTCAGGTCCGGGAAGCATCTCCGAACTCCCCAAATTTTTGAAAGACAACGGTTTTAAGAGCATACTTATCGTTACTGACGGATTTCTTTTCTCAAGCGGGAAAGCAGATCCCATCATGGCTGCATGCCAAGCAGAGGGCATGAAGAGTTGCTGTTATCATGACGTCGTTCCCAATCCTACCATTCAAAACATCGAAGACGGACTCAAAATGTATCATGACAACAACTGCGACGCAATCGTGGCACTCGGCGGTGGCAGCGCAATGGACTGCGCAAAGGGTATCGGCGCAAGAGTTGCTTGCCCCAAGAAGAGCGTTCCTCAAATGAAAGGCGTCTTGAAGATCATGATTACGGGACACAAACTTCCTCCGCTTGTCGCAATTCCGACAACTTCGGGTACGGGCAGTGAAGCCACTCTTGCAGCGGTCATCTCCAACCCCGAAACTCACGAGAAATATCCCATCAACGATCCGTTCCTCATTCCGAGATACGTCGTTATGGATCCCGAACTCACAAAGTCGCTTCCGCCTCACCTTACTTCGACAACAGGTATGGACGCACTCACTCACGCGGTTGAGGCTTACATCGGCGGCGAGAATACAAGACAAACAAAGAAAGAGGCGGTCGAGGCTGTTCAGCTCATCCACAAATACCTCAAACAAGCATACGATCACGGCGACGACCTCGAAGCTCGTGTGGAAATGCAAAAGGCCGCATACCTTGCGGGCAAAGCGTTTACCCGCGCATACGTCGGTTACGTACACGCAGTTGCGCACACTCTCGGCGGTGAATACGGAGTTCCTCACGGACTTGCAAACGCAGTTATCCTTCCGCATGTCTTGAAGGCTTACGGCAAATCCGCACACAAGAAGCTCGCACAACTTGCAGACTGCATCAACCTCGGTGGCAACACCAACGAAGAAAAGGCAAACTTGTTCATCAAGTGGATTGAGGACATGAATGCCGCAATGAACATTCCAACAAAGATTTTGTCCCGCGACGGCGGAAAGCTCATCGAAGAAGAGCGTCTGCCTCGCATGGTCGCGCATGCATATGCCGAAGCAAATCCGCTCTATCCCTGTCCGCAGGTTTGGGGTAAGAAGGAAATCGAGGCTATCTACCGCGAAATTATGTAAAATCAAAATTCGCTCTTTTTCAGGGCGGTTTTGAGGGTTCGAAAGATTCAGAACCCCGTCTGACGAAATCCGAGTTGTCGGAATTTTGGCAAACGGGGTTTTTTGTTCTCTTTTGCACAAAATCCGCATCTGTTCAAAAAGCGTCAGCTTTTCAAAATAATACACTGCAATACTATCATGTTATTCGGAAAATACATAAACAAATATTACCTTAAGTACAGCTGGCTGTTCTTGATCGGATTGATAGGGCTTGTCGCTGTCGACGTGTTTCAACTTTTCATACCCGAATATCTCGGAAAACTTGTCGACATGTTTGACGGCGGAGCTATCGACAAGGCTGCGTTAAAAGAAATCATCCTTGGCGTTATGGTTGTCGCCATTGTCATGTTCTTTGGACGAATCATGTGGCGACTCTCCATTTTCAACGCTTCTCAACGCATAGAGGCAGGACTTCGCCACAATATGTTTTTGAAGAGCGAAAGGCTCTCCCAACGCTATTATCACGAAAACAAAGTCGGCACGGTCATGGCGTGGTTCACAACCGACCTCGAAACCATCGAAGAGTTTTTCGGATGGGGCTCGGTTATGCTTGTAGACGCAATGTTTTTGTCCGTTCTTGCGCTATACAAGATGTTTTCACTCGACTGGGTGCTGTCGTGCCTGTTGCTTATCCCGCTTGCGCTCATTATTGTGTGGGGCATGCTGGTGGAAAAGTTTATGGCACTCAAATGGGAGCAACGCCAAACGGAATTCGATAAATTGTATGATTTTTCGCAAGAAAGTTTTACGGGTATTCGCGTCATCAAGGCGTTTGTCAAAGAAACGCAACAACTTCACGCATTCGCAAAGATTGCAAAACGAAACAAAGACGCAAACATCGAACTTGTCAAGGTGTCGGTTATATTCGACGCTATCATAGAAATCATAATTGCCGCAATCATGGCTTTTATATTGGGACTCGGCGGATATTTTGTTTACAAATACGTTACGGGTGCGCCCGTGTTCGTTTTCGGTCACGAAGTGGATATGACTGCGGGAGGACTTATCACTTTCGTAGGATATTTCGACACTCTCGTCTGGCCTATGATTGCGCTCGGACAGGTCGTAACAATGCGTTCGCGCTCCAAAGCGTCGCTAAAACGTATCACAAACTTTCTCGATCAGGAAGAAGAAATCCACAATCCCGAAAACGCATATGTGCTTGAAAACATCAAGGGAGAAGTCAGATTCGACGGTTTTTCGTTTGCATATCCCGGAAGCGATGCAAACGTGCTTAAAAACATCACTTTCGAAATCAAAGAGGGTGAAAGCGTGGGTGTTGTCGGCAAGATAGGAAGCGGCAAGACAACGCTTGTAAACACGCTTTTGCGCCTCTACAACATCGAAAAGGGCAAGGTGTTTATTGACGGGCACGATATTATGGACTGCAACATCGAAAGCGTGAGAAACTCAATAGGATACGTGCCGCAAGACAATTTTCTTTTCAGCGACAAAGTGAAGAACAATATTGCTTTCTCTTGCGACGATCTCGATATGGACAGGGTGTACGACGCCGCAAAATTTGCCGATGTACACTCGAATATCGAAGAGTTTACCGAAGGCTACGAAACGATTTCGGGCGAGAGAGGCGTGACTCTTTCGGGAGGACAAAAGCAGCGCATCTCCATAGCGCGAGCATACATAAAAGACGCGCCGGTTATGATTTTGGACGACTCGGTGTCGGCAGTCGATGTCAAGACGGAAGAAACAATACTTGCAAACATCCAATCGCAGCGCAAGGGCAAGACGACAATCGTCATCGCGTCGCGCGTTTCGACAGTGTCGCACCTGGACAAAATCCTCGTTCTAAACAACGGAGAAGTAGAGGCGTTCGACGCTCCGCAAAGGCTCGAAGAGATTTCGCCCACATACAAAAAAATGGTGTACCTGCAAAAACTCGAAAGAGAAGTCGAAGGGGGTGAAGCGTAATGCAAGCAGAACTTGAAAAACTCAAAGGCGACGCTCATATTCCCGCAAAAGAGATGTTTAAGCGCATATATCGCTACTTAAAACCCGAAATGGGTAAGTTTGTCGGCGCGATGACACTTATCCTCTTCAACGTTGTTCTCGATATAATCCTGCCGCTTTTCGTCAGTCAAATCACCAACAATCTGAAATCGGACGGAATAAACGTGGAGTTTATTATCGGCATGGCTGTTGCATATCTTGCAATCGGCGTGTTCAACCAAGCGTTTCTTGTATGGGAATCCATGCTTCTTCAGAAAGCGGGGCAAAACATAATCTACACACTTCGCAACGAGGTATTCGAACATATCGAAAAACTCTCTCAAAACCAATTTGACGAGATGCCGGTGGGTTCGCTCGTAACGCGTGTTGCGTCTTATACTGCATCAATGTCCGACCTCTTTACAAACGTGATTGTAAACGTCATCAAAAACGTTCTTACGGTTGTCGGAGTATACGGCATTATGCTCTATATCTCATGGCAACTTTCGCTTGTGATGCTTGCGTTTATCGCAGTCGTTTTCGTGACTTCGTTTGTTTTCAGAAACGTTGTCAAAAAAGTGTTTACAAAAGAAAGGCAGTACATTTCCGACCTCAACACTTTTCTTAACGAAAACCTGTCCGGCATGAAACTCATTCAGATTTTCAACCGCCAGCAAAAGAAAGAACTTGAATTTTTGGAAAAGAACGAAAACTTGCGCAAATCGAGATACAAAGTCGTGCTTGCGTTCGGCATTTATCGCCCGTTTATCACGCTGCTGTATATCAGCTCGATAGCCGTGACATTCTGGCTTGGGATGGAGTTCGGGCTCGACGCCGGTATGATAGTTGCGTTCTATCTGTATTTGTCGAGATTCTTCAATCCAATACAGAATCTTGCCGACCAACTCAACAACTTGCAAAAGGCGATAACCGCATCCGAGAGATTGTTCAACCTGCTTGACGTCAAGCCCGAAATCCGAGATAGAGAAGACGCGGTAGCCGTGGACAAATTCGAGGGTAAAATCGAGTTCAAAAACGTGTGGTTTGCTTACAAGGGCGAGGATTGGATTCTCAAAGACGTTTCTTTTGTGATAAATCCGAAGGAAACGTGTGCGTTTGTGGGCGCAACGGGTGCAGGAAAAACCACCATACTATCCCTCATCGTGCGCAACTATGAGATTCAAAAAGGTCAGATTCTCATTGACGGCAGGGATATCAGCACAATAGATATTCATTCGCTGCGCAAAGGAATAGGTCAGATGCTCCAAGACGTTTTTCTGTTCAGCGGAACGGTGAGGAGCAATATAACCCTCAACGACGAGTCTTTCACCGACGAGGAAATCGAGGCGGCATGCAAATATGTCAATGCCGATACGTTCATTTCTTCGCAAGAACACGGACTTGACGAAGAGGTTATCGAAAGAGGCGAGAATTTCTCTCAAGGTCAACGTCAACTTCTGTCGTTTGCAAGAACGGTGTTGCACAAACCTCAAATTCTCATTCTGGATGAGGCGACGGCAAATATAGACACAGAAACGGAAGTCGTCATACAAAAATCCCTTGAAAACATCCGCAATATCGGCACGATGCTTGTTGTTGCCCACAGATTGTCTACAATCCAGCACGCAGACCAAATCATTGTTCTCCAAAACGGAAGAATAATCGAGAAAGGCACACACCAGCAATTGCTCAAAAACAAAGGATACTATCACAAACTCTACGAATTACAGTTTGAAAACAGGGACTAAAACAATATCGGATATCATACATCTGTGCAAGATACGCAACATTTTGTTGCGTATCTTTCAATCGGTTGACTTTTCCGGTATAAGTGTTAAAATAAATTCGTATATTGTATACAAATAAATAATGCGGAGGGCATTATGTATCACATCATTGTCAATCCCCAGGGCGGAAAGGGCAAAAGTTTGAAGGCTCTCAAAACCGTTGAGGAACTTTTTAAGAATAATAACGCTCAATTCACCGTGCATAAAACGGAATATGCAGGGCATGCGACCGAAATCGCAAAAGAGCTGTCGCAAACACCGGATACAAACATCGTTGTCATGGGCGGAGACGGTTCTTTCCATGAAGTGCTTTGCGGAATCGACAACTTCGACAATGTTACGCTCGGTCTTATTGCTTGCGGAAGCGGAAACGATTTTATCAAAAAGTCGGGACATTCCACAAAAATCAAGGATGCGGTGCAAACCATTCTCAACGGCAAGGTCGGTTATGTGGATTATATGGAACTTGGCAAGTATCGTTGCCTCAACGTAGGCGGCGGCGGTATGGATGTCGATGTCCTGCTTAAATACGCAAACTGCAAAACATTGAAGGGCAAAGCGGCATATTATTACTCGCTATTTTACACGCTTCTGCACACGAGATTTCATCATTTGCGCATCACTGCCGACGGCGTGACGAAAGACACAAGTGTGTTTATGATAGGTGTAGGCAACGGCGGATTCATCGGCGGCGGCATTCCCATTTGTCCGAATGCGGTTGTCGACGACGGGCTTTTGAATGTCGGTTACGTCAACGAAATGAAGAAGAGCAAAATCATCTTCCGTCTTTTCAAATTCCTCAAAGGCAAACATGTCGGTACTGATTGGGGTGGCGAATACACGGCAAAAAAGGTCACCATCGAGGCACTTGACGACAGCCGATTCGAGCTTGACGGCGAAATTATCGACGACACCAAACTCGATATAGAAGTTGTCCATAACAAATTAAAAATGTTCAGATAATTGACCGAATCGACACTTTATCCATACAAAAAGATTGTATAAAGTGACAAATATGTTGGCAAATAAAAACAGTTTCGCTTTTTTAGGCGAAACTGTTTTTGTCTAATATAACAAACCCGACAAGTTATTTGTCGTCGTTTTTAGAAACGATATATTTGAACAAGCGTTTTACGTCTTTGCTTGACAAGAAGGGATAAAGCCCGTCCATATCTACGTCTTGAAGTTCGCCCTCAACATATTTGTCGACAAGTTTTGTAAGACACTTTTCCGACACAAACGGCGCAAGAGAAGTGAGGGAGTGTGCATATTTTTTATCGTTGTCGAGTGCGATTTTCAAGAACAATGCGTCACAATCGTTTTCGCTGAGAAACGGCATTATCGCGCAAAGGTTCAACCCGTCGTATTTGTCCGGATCGCTTAAGATGTCTTCCACGATTTCATGGATGTCATCGTCATCGAGGAAAGGAAGTATCTGTACGAGCTTATTCTTCTTGTCGGGCTTTTTTTCATCGACGCCTAGAAAAATATTGCCCAAAGATGCGCCCACTCCATATCCCTTTTGTGCGATTTTTTCGGCTTTTTTCAATGCGCTTTTCACAAAATCCCACGACAATGCGGTTTTATCCGACGATTCGTTTTCTTCATCTTTTTCATCTTCGATTTCTTCTTCGAGATCATCGATTTCTTCGAGAACATCCTCGAATTTGTCTTTTTCGTCCTCGTCCGTAAAAACAAAGTCGGATTTTTCCGCGCGTTGTTCTACGGCTTCTTCGAACGATATAGGTTCGTATATCGTTTTTCCGTCTTGCAATTTCTTTTTGAGTATCATTGTGTGACCTCCGTTCTCATAAATTTTTGTTCGGCGGGCGTAAGCCTCGGTTTCAGATTTTCCATATCGGTTGTCAGCATTCCGTCCTTTATCGCTTTGAGAATCATCATTCTTTCCGTTTGCGAAAAGCGGTAAAAGTTTGCCGGAATGTCGATTTTTATGTTGCCGTCAACGATGTTTCTCACCACAAACAGCCGCTCGTGTCCCGCAAAAATGTCATCCGGATTGACATCGATTTTTTTGTCAAGACACAATAGTTCTTCAATGGTGATGTGAAAGATCTCGGACATGTTCAACAAGTCGTCGATGGAGGGAACACCCGTGCCGTTTTCCCATTTGGACACGAGTTGCCTTGTCACGAAAAGTTTGTTGGCAAGCTCCTCCTGTGTGAGATTTTGCCTTTTCCGCCTCGACGCTATATTGTTGCCGACAGCAATGAAATCGATCATTCTGCGCCTCCTTACAATTGAATTATATATCGTGCGCCGAAATATGTCACGCAACCGTCCGTTGCATTTTTATGTCAAAATGGTTTTGATATAATTAAATTAGGAGCTTAAATTTACTAACGAATCGCTAATGCCATAAGCAAGAAACAATACGGAGATGATAAATTGCGGAGTATCGTAAATTCAGACTATGAAAAAACACTTTATCGAATAGGATTTAAACGTGTTTATTGTTTTTTTGTTTGGGAATAGTGTGTTGTGCTGCTGCTTTTGAATACTTGCGTGCGGCGCCTGCGTAATAGTTTGCCATAATTAATGTAGCATTTGCAGGTTCGGTAATGATGGCGTCCACACCGAATCTTTTGAAATAGTAAGTCGCTTGATTTATTGAACAATCAAAATAGTATATATTGCCCTCGATTTTTACAGGTACCGGACGGTATAGATATATTTTTTGGAAAAGGTGTAATCCTTTTGGGGACAATACGACTTTTATCAATGAATTTTCTTTTTTTGAAATCGGGTATTGTGATCCACATCTAATTTGTCGATTAAATATTTCTTTAACGTCGTCTTCTATTGCAACTTTTTTGGATAACAATGAAACGGAAATGATTTTTGCCAAGCGCAACGTAATAAGCGCATTGTCGCTTACCGAAAGAACATAATTATACAATTCATCTTTTGCGGGCGCCACGGCATAAACGGATGCGCTCTTAATGCAGTTTGTTTGTGTCGAAATACACACTTGCACTCCTTTTTTGATGGCTTTGAGCAAAAGCTCGTAGTTTTCCTTGCAAATAATGAGTTCGCGTTGCGGTTGAGGGTGTGAGACATAAGATACAAATAATCTTCTATAAAAAGACGATAGCGATTCGTTGGACAAAAGTACATTTTGTATAAGCGTTACAGCTTTTTCGGATTGTTTGGTGGGCTTGAACGAAAACGCTATACTGTTGCCTTCGATAGTAGTCTGTTCTCTTTTGCTTATTGTTTTTATAATAGAATGGGAAACATGATCCTGATATCTTTCGGGAAGAATTTCAACGATCTTTGCGATTTCGTCGTGTAGCCTTTCATCGTTAGCAGTGAAAGTTTCGTAGTAGTTCATAATCAGGGTATTGATGAAAGCATTAAAGTTGGGCGTATTATCGCTTTTTAAGACATTGAAGTTCTGACAATCAGCCTTTAGCGTTTCCAAAACGCTTTTGGGTATACTGACCTTTATTTTTGCTTGCATTTTGACCACCTCAAGAATAATGTACACTAAAAGGGGGCAAAAATCAAACAAAAAAATGTAAAAAAATACTAGTAAGAGTATAGGGGGCATAATTTTTTTGGATATTGCGGTATTATGTTTCGTTTTTTTGTATTGTATACTGAAAGTATCAAATGAAGCGAGGTGTTGAGAAATGAGTAATTTTGATATGATTGCAGGTTATGAGAGTGAAAAAGAAGAGTTGAGAAAAATATGCGATATTTTGAATAATCGTGATTACTATTTGGAAAAAGGCGCAAAGATGCCCAAGGGTATTATTTTTTATGGCAATGCCGGCAATGGAAAAACATTGTTTACTCACGTTTTGTCAAAAGAGTGTGATTTGCCTATGTATGTTATAGATTTGGGAAACGCAAAAAATGAAAACTCTGTGATGAAACAAATCAAAAAAGCATTTGGAAAAGCAAACAAAAGCCATAAGTACAGCATTATATTCGTTGATGAACTCGACAAAATCTTGCCGAACCCAAGGGAAGAGTATGTAACAGATAGATCAAAGATCATCCTGACACAACTGCTTACGCTTATTGACGGAATAAATAAAAATAATAGTGTGTTTTTTGTGGCAACATGCAATGATTTCGGCGCAATTCCCGAAACAATGCTGAGACCGGGGAGAATAGACAAGAAAATTATGCTGCCAAATCCGGATTATTTGACGAGAAAAGAAGTATTGTCCATGTATATCGAAAAAACGAAATGTGTTTTTGAAGCAGACATTGCTGAAATCGCATCAAGAACAGCGGGGTTTTCTTGTTCGGGATTGGAAACACTTATAAACGAATGTATTTTGGATTCGGACGAAAACGGTTTTGTGTCAGAGGCACTTGTGTACAAAAAAATAAATGAGATTAGTTGCCAAGATATCCAGCGTAGCAAGAGCGACGAGGAGAAAAGGATTGTAAGTTGTCATAATCTCGGCTATTTTGTAGTAGCAAATACTTTGCATAAAGGAGCTAACTACATGCTCGATTTGCAAAGATATAATGTTGGCAATGATTTTTTTGCGAGCGTAATATCCGGCGTTGAGTCTGACTGGGAGAGCGATATCGATGATGAAGAAATCGATGACGAAGATTTAGATGATGATGAATATGTGGAATCTAAAAGGAAAAACCAAGATATTGATAATAGGAACAGAGAAAAATATAATGATGAGGACGGAAATCATAGTTCTAAATATTATTGTTTTGATGACTTAAAAAATGCAATAAGTGTTGTTTTGGGTGGTATGGCGGCAGAAAAAGCACTTTATGGTAAAACGTTTGACGATACATATTCGGATTTGTCGGCAGCAACCGGTTTATTGATGCACATGTCCGAAACCGGTATGCTGGGGTTTGAGTATATGTACAACGATTATAGAGATCTCCCGTATGGAGAAAAGCGCATCAATAAAATTAATGAAAAATTTGAGCAGATACTCGGCGAATGTTATGAAAGAGCAGAAAAAATCGTTATGGGTAATATAAAGCTATTGCGTTATTTACAGGAGCATCTAATACGAGAGCAAACGATCAAGCGAAACAGAGCGGAAGAATTGATTTCAAATTTTGAAAAAACAAAGAGTTAAAATCGAGGAAAAAATGAGAAGAGGAACCCCCGCATTGAGAAAAAGGCAGTTCATTAGTGTGGTAAAAAATACGATAAATGATTGCTTAAAAATATTTGGCTATTCAAAACAGCCACGGATTTTTGAAACACGTTTTGATTCATATGCGATTATGATGTTTGTTGAAGGACAAAGGCATGGAGAAAGCGCAATATACTATGATTATCAAAAATTTCAGACGCTGTTTCGTGACTGTGATGATGCAGACAGAGTGTATAGGTTGATTCACATTGTTGCACATGAGATGCGACATTACTATCAATTTAGGCAGCTTACGGCAAAAAAGCCGGAAGAGAATGCAAAGATTATTCAAGAGTGGAAACGGGACGGGATTGTTTGCACTAATAGTAAATACAATGAGTATTTCGGTGCCGTTAGAGAACTTGATGCATATACATTTGCTTATATGTATATGGCAGAGCGTTGTGAAGTGATACTTGGGGATTTTGGTATTCCGAAAAATTATAGAGTACAAATGAGAAACTATGCGAAGAAATTGTACGGAACAGTCCCTCCCGTTTTCGGCAAAAAGTATTCTAAATGCTTTTCCTGATGATAAGTATGTGGTTGTAAAAAACAAACAAATAGAACGAATAGTGGGCGTGTGCAAAATAGGGACTTGAACATATATGCCGTCAATGGTATAATTCACTTATGAAGTTATGGGGAGGCGACTATAGGGGGCTTAGAACATTTTGCAAATCGAATATCAGCACGGAAAACTTGACGAGGGGGGACATGTTTTTTAAATGAGAATGTTCCGCAAAATGATGTTGTAAATGAGTAAAAATCAGCCGGTGATTCTTAGATATATAAAAACATCGCGGACTTTTCAAAAAACGATTATTTATTACCTATGCGACATTTTTGCACCATAATATTTTCTACAATGAAAACGGAATCCGATTGATTGGCAGTTTGTATTATGTTTGCAATCAATCAAAAAGCAGAAATGACAACAAAGATAATGTAGATAGGCGTTAAAGTTGTATGCGATAAAAATAAAACAAAAAACTCGCAAAGCGAGTTTGAATGCCGCACAACGTGCGAACCGACTTGGTCGGCGATTTGAAAAAATTTTATTTGAACTAATGGTGTTATCTCAAATGGTAGTCAATCATTTGAGTAAACATATTATAGCACACAAAAAGGAGATGTCAATAGATGGACAAAAAATATTATATCGGATTTGACATTGGTACGGAATCCGTCGGCTGGGCAACAACCGATGAAGAGTACAACTTACTCAAAGCGAGAGGCCAGGATTTTTGGGGCGTGTACTTATTCGATGAGGCAAAAACGGCTGCGGCCAGGCGCGGATTTCGCACGATGCGCCGCCGCTATGCAAGAAGACGTCAGCGCATAAAACTTTTGCAAGAGTTGTTTGCTGAAGAGATTTCAAAAGTCGATTTTTGCTTTTTTGAGCGGCTCAACAACAGCAAATACAACGTTGAAGATAAAAATGGCAGCGTGATGTATAAAGATTGTTTGTTTCACGATGCCGATTTCAACGATAGTGCGTACTTTAAGAAGTACAGGACAATTTATCGTCTACGCGCGGATTTTTTGGATGAAGAAAAAGCAAAAGAGATTACGGACGTTAGACTATTGTATCTTGCTGTAGCGCATATCATCAAAAACCGCGGGCATTTCTTGTTTGAGGGGCAAGAATTTAATGTCGGCAACAAAGTCGTTGCAAGGCAAGCGTTGTCGAATATCAATGGAATATTGAACGTTTTTGACGAAAATGCCGTGACGTTTGCGCCCGAAAAATTTGACGAGGCACTGGACGTGTTGCTTGAAACAAAAACCACCAAGAGCGACAAAGCGCGCAGACTTAAACAGTGTTTGGATATTGGGGACGACAAAACCGGTTTTGCAATCTTAAAGACCATTGTCGGTTTGAAAGTCAACGTGAAAGACTTGTTTGACGACAAAGAGTCGTCTATCAAGAATTTTTGTTTTGACGACGCCGGGTTTGAGTTGGAAAAATTGCGTGAGAATTTTGACGATGACGAGTATTCGTTGATTAGCGAGGCAAAGAAGGTCTACGACTGGGCGGTATTGGCGCAAATTTTGGGACAATACAAATATATATCCGAGGCGATGTTGGCAAAGTATGTTCAACACCAGAAAGATTTGGAATTGTTGAAGGCTTATGTCAAAAACGATTTTGGAAAAGAAAAATATGAAGAGGTGTTTAGAAATCAAGAAAAAATCGATAACTATGCCGCATATATCGGACATGACGAAAAAGGCAACAAATCACCGCACCATGCTGCAAAAGAGGGTTTTTATAAGTATTTAAGGTCGTTTGTCACTGATGATGAGATAAAAATGCGAATGGACAAGGGCATTTTTCTGGAAAAGCAACGTTCTAGTGCAAACGCCGTGATACCTTATCAACTTCAACTTGCCGAATTGAAGACGATTCTTGACAACGCAAGCGAAAACTTCCCGTTTTTGAACAGCGAGAGCGACGGAATAAGCGTCAAAGACAAGATTTTGAAACTGTTGACATTCAGAATTCCCTATTACGTCGGACCTCTCAACACGGCGCACGCCGACAAAGGCTTTGCGTGGGTGAAGAAGTTTGACGGGACGGAAAATGAGCGTATCACGCCTTGGAATTTTGACAAAATCGTTGACAGGCAGGCATCCGAAACAGAGTTTATCAAGCGTATGACAAACAAATGCACCTATCTCGTCGGCGAGGACGTTTTGCCAAAGCAATCGCTTTTGTACAGCGAATTTGCGTTTTTGAACGAGCTTAACAACGTCACGTTCAAAGGCCGTCGTCTCGACAAGCAAGCGCGCGAGGCGATAGTCGAGTACGCAAAAAACAACAACAGGAAAATCACTGTCAAAGTACTGGCGGCCGTTTTGGCAAAAGAAGGCTTGATTGAACAAAGCGACAAGGCTGTAGAAAACTTTGCGGGCATTGACGGCGAGATAAAAAGCAGCTTTTCTACGTTGCGATTCTTTAGACGCTTATTCGGAGACAATTTTGACGTCGACATGTGCGAAGAGATTGTCAAGTGGTCAACGATTATGGGCAATCAAGCTGACGTGGCAAATCGTGCAGGGCGCGAGTTCAATCTAGATGCCGAGATCGTCAAACAACTCAAAGGGTTGAACTGCAGCGGTTGGGGAAGAGTGTCCAAAACGTTTTTGGACAGCGACGAAATAACTACTGTTGACGACAGCGGTGAAATTTTGACAATCATTCAGGCAATGCGCGAAACGGGGTGCAATCTTATGGAACTGTTGTCGCAACAATACGGTTTTAAGAATGCGGTTGACAGGTTCAATGCGCAAAACGTCGAGGACGGCAAGGTGAGTTACAAAACCGTTGAAGACCTATATTGTTCTCCGTCGGTCAAGCGTGCAATTTGGCGTACCGTTTGCCTTGCAAGAGAGATTGAAAAAGTGCAAAAGTGCCCGCCTGCTCGTATATTTATCGAAATGGCAAGAGGTGGGGATAAGAACAAAAAAGAACGCACCAAGTCGAGAAAGGAACAACTTGTCGAGCTTTACAAGTCGTGCAAAGCCGACGTTCGGTCGTGGATTTCACAAGAGGAAATAGCCGATTTGGCAAAACAAATCGACGGTACAGATGACGCAAGATTTTTGAGCGACAAACTGTATTTGTACTATTTGCAAATGGGACGTTGCGCATACAGTGGTAAGCCGATAAGCATAGAACAATTATTTGCCAAAAACGTGTGCAATATCGACCATATATATCCGCAATCCAAAATCAAAGACGACAGCATAATCAACAACAGGGTACTATGCTTTTTAGAAAATAATCAAACAAAACAGGACGTCTATCCCGTTGCTCACGAAATCCGCGAAAAGATGTATCCTATTTGGAGTGATTGGCACAAGAGAAACCTTATAAGCGACGAGAAATTCAAGAGGCTTACGCGTAGCACACCGCTCACGCAAGAAGAACTTGGAGATTTTATCAATCGTCAACTTGTCGAAACCCGTCAAAGCACGAAGGCCGTTGCGCAAATACTCAAGCAGATGTATCCGAATACCGATATCGTCTACTCAAAAGCGAGCAACGTCGTAGACTTCAAGAATAAAATCAACGACACCAAGCAGCAACCTCAAATTGTTAAGGTGAGAGAACTCAATGATTTGCATCACGCAAAGGACGCATATTTGAATATTGTGGTCGGAAACGTTTACTATACAAAATTCAATCGCAACGCTGTTGAATATTTGAAGAACAACGGCATTGACAGCTACAATATGAAATATCTTTTTGACAATACCGTCAAAAATGCATGGATGCCGTCTTACAAGCAAAAAGTGGTGTCTATTGTCAACAAAAACACGTGTAGGGTTGTTCGTTTTGTATCCGAAGGCGAGGGGAAACTGTTTGACGCAACAGTGATGCCAATGGGCAAAAACGACAAACTTATTCCGCTCAAACGGAATTGTCCGCTTGAGAAAACAGACAAATACGGCGGGTATGACGCCGCAACTACAGGATATTTCGCGCTCGTAAAAAGTTATGGTAAAAAGGATAAAATCCAGTTATCCCTTGAGGCAATCCCCGTCTACATAGATTTGCTCGGCAAAGACAAGGTGCAAGATTATCTTGTCAACAACGTAGGGCTTAAAAATCCGCAGATTTTGATTGAAAAAATCAAAATAAACTCGCTGTTAAAACTCAACGGCGCATACTTTTGGTTGCGAGGAGCAACGGGGATACAAATTAAATTATGCAACGCAAACCAACTTGTTCTCGACCATGACAGCGTGTGTTATTTGAAAAAAATCGTGTCGTTTGTAGACAAAGAGAAGAAAGAGGGCAAACAGTTGATTCCGACAGCAGAATTTGACGGAATTGCCAAAGACGACAACCTCAGATTGTACGATGCACTCATAGATAAAATGAGTAATGCGCCATATTCAAATGTATCGTCGTTCGCTTTGCAAACCCAATTCTTAAATTCAAAGAGAAACAGTTTTTGCGAGTTGTGCGAAAAAGACCAAATCAAAGTTTTGTTGGAGGTGTTACACTTTTTGCAATGCAACCCTGTTTTGTCCAACTTGAAATTGATTGACGGAAGTCCGAACAGCGGTTCATTGCTGCATTCCAAAAAGATTTCGCAAGACGAAGAGTGCTTGCTCATCACGCAATCGCCGACGGGATATTATAAAGATACCGTGAATCTAACGGCATATTTTGACAAATGAGTTGGCGGACGGTGGTCGTTTCTACACACAGCAAACTCGAATACAAAATGGGTTATCTCGTGTGTAGAAACGAACAAGTACAAAAAATACATCTCTCCGAAATTTCCACGCTGATTATTGAATCGACGGCGGTTTCGCTTACGTCTGCACTTGTTTGCGAATTGATAAAAAACAAAATAGGCGTGGTGTTTTGTGACGAACAACACAATCCTCACTCGCAGCTTTTGCCAATAAACGGCAGTCACGACGCAAGCAAAAAACTCAAAATTCAAACGGAGTGGGACGAAACAATTCGCGCCGATGTTTGGACGGAAATTGTGGCAAACAAAATATATCAGCAAGCAAAGCACTTGAAAGACATCGGGGCGGAGCAAGCGGATACGTTGTTTGCGTATATCGAGCAACTTCAACGTTGTGACGCAACAAACAGAGAGGGACATTCTGCCAAAGTGTATTTCAATGCGCTGTTTGGTTTGTCTTTTTCACGCAATAAGCAAAACTTCACAAACAGTGCGTTAGATTATGGATATGCAATCATTTTGTCTGCGTTCAACAGGGCAGTTGTTGCCAACGGATACAACACTCAAATCGGGTTGTTTCACAGAAATGAGTTTAACCCGTTCAATTTTACGTGCGATTTGATGGAGCCGTTCAGAGTGCTTGTTGACAGGCTTGTTTTTCAAATGGAAGGCGAAATCTTTGATACAAACGCAAAGCGGTGTTTGCAAAATATCATCAACCAAAGGCTAAAAATTGCAGGAAAAGAGTACACGGTGCTAGACGCAATCGGCATCTACTGTAAAAGCGTTTTCAATGCGCTATGCACAAAAGACTTGTCGCAAATATGTTTTTATGAGTTATAGGTTTATGAGAATAGTGGTGTTTTTCGATTTGCCGGTTGAAACTTCCAAAGACAGGGCGGAATATCGCGCTTTTAGGAATTTCTTGATAAAAAACGGATTTGTTATGATGCAAGAATCCGTATATAGCAAAATCGTGCTCAACAACACCGTTGGCGAGGCTGTAAAAGAAAATGTGCGCAAGCACTGCGCCCAAAGAGGATTGGTGCAAATGCTCACCGTGACGGAGAGACAATTTGAGCGTATGGAATTGATTGTCGGCGACGTCAAAAGCAACGTCGTTGACAATGACAATCGGTTGGTGGTGTTATGAGAATTTGCCATTATGACTTTTCAAAACCTTTCGACATCAAAGACGGCGTCGGTGTGTTGATTGTGGAGAACGCAAGCAAATTTGTGCAGTATTGCAATGATTTTATTTTGCAACAAGCTGGCGAGGACTGCGATTTTATCATTGATGATGGCGACAAACCGTTTTCTTTCAAAAAATCGGGTTGCATTGTGTTTGATTTTTTCAATTTATCTCTCAATGACAAAAAAATTCTTGCAGGCATTTACGATTCAATCGCTGCCGCTGTCGATGAAAGCTATTTGCAAGAGTACTATGAGTTGCTTGGCAAGATGAGCGGTCTTTGCGATTTGGTTGCGATAGATGCCCCGTTTGACGTGGAGTATAATGCGGATTTGTCCGTTCAGGATTTTCTCAAAGCAATGCGAGTCTGTCTTGTTGAACAGAAGACGTCTTTTGTGGAAAGAGTCGTTGAGTGGCTCGATGCAAAGGCGCAGTTTTGCAACGTGCGTTTGTTTGTCCTTGTCAATTTGCGTGCGTTTTTGAACGATGAGGACTACGCTCTTATTCTTGACCATATTCGATACGCAACGTATTCGGTTTTGATGCTTGAGCGGAATCAGCCCAATAGAGTCAAAAACGAGCCTATGCGCATTATCGACAACGATTTGTGCGAGATTGTTGTAGAATAGCAAAAAGTGTGCTAAGATATAGTTGAAAACACCTTCTACCATTAAGATTTCTGTGTGTGGTGCGCAAAAATGCTCAAATTTGAGGTTTGAGTATGGTGTTATCTTAAATGGTAGTCAAACTTTAACGCTTCCGCCTGCGAGCCTATACCCGTTTGAGTATGGTGTTATCTTAAATGGTAGTCAAACATTCCTTTGTTTATTCAGTTGTAATTTTGCGTTTGAGTATGGTGTTATCTTAAATGGTAGTCAAACCTTTGTACAGCGTTCCGAGCAGTTTAGGAGGTTTGAGTATGGTGTTATCTTAAATGGTAGTCAAACTCGTCCTTTGGATAAGACCAACCGTATTCCGTTTGAGTATGGTGTTATCTTAAATGGTAGTCAAACAACACTTTCCGCAAGGAACTTGAAGAAGCTGTTTGAGTATGGTGTTATCTTAAATGGTAGTCAAACAAGGCTTGATTATTATGACCCAGTTTTTGCGTTTGAGTATGGTGTTATCTTAAATGGTAGTCAAACGCAAGCATATAAGAGGTGACAGTATGAAAAGTTTGAGTATGGTGTTATCTTAAATGGTAGTCAAACAGGAACTATGGGAGAAACTCGACAAGCAATGTTTGAGTATGGTGTTATCTTAAATGGTAGTCAAACTCTTTCGTCTGCGTTGCCGTTACATATTCCGTTTGAGTATGGTGTTATCTTAAATGGTAGTCAAACAGGAACTATGGGAGAAACTCGACAAGCAATGTTTGAGTATGGTGTTATCTTAAATGGTAGTCAAACACAAGACGATGACGGCAACGTCTATTCATAGTTTGAGTATGGTGTTAGTGATGAAGATATGTATCATGCAATAAAAAACCATTATTTTGAATATAAATCATTTTTTGATTTGATTAAGTGATAATGTGATGTATATACAGGCTAACGACTTATACAT
>ERZ1026894.969-NODE-969-length-18544-cov-17.463681_pt1 | contig 18544 bp, 13 predicted proteins | sample MGYA00380177_ERZ1026894 | MGnify/ENA primary metagenome ERZ1026894 (study PRJEB33269, sample SAMEA4719813) | human gut metagenome | biome: human-associated habitat; feature: organic feature; material: feces | place: Cameroon | collected 2013-10 ... | reverse complement strand
ATGCATATACACTGTTAAAAGACGAAAGTCTGCTTGATGAGGCAAAGCACGGATACGCTTTTCTGAAAGACTATTGTCTGGACAAAGAATACGGCGGTATCTACTGGTCCTTAAACTATGACGGAACCCCGAAGGATACCACAAAACATACCTATAATCAGGCATTCTGCATCTACGCACTGTCCTCTTATTATGAGGCCAGTGGAGATGCGGAAGCCCTGGAACTGGCAAAAAAGCTGTTTACCCTGATCGAGACTACCTGTATGGATGAGGTGGGATACCTGGAAGCATTCACCAGAGATTTCAAGCCCGAATCCAACGAGAAATTGTCAGAGAACGGTGTGCTGGCTGACAAGACCATGAACACACTGCTTCATGTATTCGAAGCCTATACCGAGCTCTACCGGGTATCCGGTGATGAAAAAGTGCGCAGACGCCTTCTGTGGATCATGGATGTCTTCGCTGAGAAGGTTTATAATCCGGAACTCCACAGACAGGAAGTATTTTTTGACAAGCATTATAACAGTATTCTGGATCTGCATTCCTACGGTCACGATATTGAGACCGCATGGCTGATCGACAGAGGCTGCAAGGTGCTGGATGATCCGGAGCTGACCCAGAAGATGTATGCTATCACCAGAGATCTGACCGCGCAGATCTATAAGGTGGCATTCGACGGACATTCTCTGGCAAACGAATGTGACAGAGGTGTCGTGAATGTACACAGAGTCTGGTGGGTACAGGCGGAGACTGTGATCGGTTTCTTAAACGGCTACGAAAAGGAGCCGGAGAAGACGGAATACCTGGATGCAGCTGAGAAGGAATGGGCTTTTATCAGAGATCATGTGATCGATAAGAGACCCGGTTCCGAATGGTTCTGGGAAGTGGATCCGGAAGGAAATCCCTATCTAGGCCGCCCCATCGTGGAGCCATGGAAGTGCCCTTATCATAACGGCAGAATGTGCATGGAGGTCATGCGACGTATTCCTGGATAGGTCGTGTAACGAAGACCTCCAGGAGGTCCTGCGTCGACTCCCTGAATAAGCCGTATTTTAAGAGAGGATATTAATATGTTAGAGCGATATTACGTAGAAAAAGAGAAGCAGGAGAAGCTGCTTTCCCGTAAAAATGTAAAGTCCGATTTTTACAACGGTATTTATGACCGTTATGAATATCCGGTTCTGACCAGAGAACATATTCCCCTGACCTGGAGATATGATTTAAATCCCAAGACCAACCCCTATTTTATGGAGCGGCTGGGAATCAATGCGGTCATGAATTCCGGTGCCATTGAATTAAACGGCAAGTATTATCTGGTAGCCCGTATCGAAGGTAACGACAGAAAGTCCTTCTTCGGTGTGGCAGAGAGTGACAACGGTATCGACGGATTCCGTTTCTGGGATTATCCCATCCTGTTAGATGATACCTGCCCGGAAGAGACCAATGTCTATGACATGCGTCTCACCAAGCATGAAGACGGTTATATCTACGGTGTGTTCTGCTCCGAGAGCAAGGATACCTCCGTAAATGATCTGTCCGCAGCAGTAGCGGCTGCAGGCATTGTAAGAACCAAAGACTTAAAGCACTGGGAGAGACTGGAGAATTTAAAGACCCTTCGTTCTCCCCAGCAGAGAAATGTAGTATTGCATCCGGAATTCGTAGATGGCAAATATGCCTTCTACACCAGACCGATGGATGATTTCATCGAGACCGGAAGCGGCGGAGGAATCGGTTTCGGACTGTGCGATGATATCACCCATGCAGTCATCGACGAAGAGCGTATGACCAGTCTGCGGAAGTATCACACCATTACCGAAGCGAAAAACGGTGCGGGAGCTACCCCCATCAAAACAGACAAAGGTTGGATACATATCGCACATGGAGTACGTAATACCGCAGCCGGTTTACGTTACGTCATTTATGCTTTTGCCACGGACTTAAAGGATCCGGCAAAGGTGATCGCAGAGCCTTCGGGTCTGCTGATCGGTCCCAGAGGGGAAGAGAGAGTGGGAGATGTTTCAAACGTAGTATTTACCAATGGCGCGATCGCGAATGAGAAGGGGGAAGTCTTTATCTACTATGCATCCAGCGATACCCGCATGCATGTGGCAACTACTACCATAGATAAGCTTGTGGATTATGTATTCAACACCCCTTCCGATCCCGGAAGAAGCGTGGAGTGTGTGGCACAGAGATGTGAACTCATCCGCAGAAATGAAGAGTTCTTAAAACAGGAAGCAAGATAAATAATACAGAAATGAGGTAACCTAAATGAGCAAGGTTAAGATGATCAGCCCTGCGGTACCCAATGTACCCTGGCAGGATAAACCGGAAGGACATACCGGCGCTCCGGTATGGAGATATAGTGAAAACCCTATTATTGGCAGAAACCCGGTAGAAGGAGTAGCCAGAATCTTTAACAGTGCGGTAATGCCTTATGGCGATGAATTCATCGGCGTATTCCGCGGTGAACAGGTCAACGGCATTCCTTACATCTACTTAGGACGTAGTAAGGATGCCATTCACTGGGATTTTGACAAGAATAAGATCCGGTTTGTAGATGAAGAAGGCAAGCCTTTCATGCCGATTTACGCATACGATCCCAGACTGGTCAAGGTGGAAGACACCTACTATATCATCTGGTGTCAGGATTTCTACGGCGCAGCCATCGGTATTGCGAAAACCACGGATTTCAAGACGTTTACCAGAATCGAGAATCCGTTCCTTCCCTTTAACCGTAACGCCGTACTGTTCCCCAGAAAAGTACACGGCAATTTCATGATGCTGTCCCGACCTTCCGACAGTGGACATACTCCCTTCGGTGACATTTTTGTCAGTGAGAGCCCCGATATGGTATTCTGGGGTAAGCACAGACACGTGATGAGTAAGTCTTCCGAATGGTGGGAATCTCTGAAGATCGGTGGAGGAGCAGCTCCCATTGAAACCTCCGAAGGATGGCTTTTGTTCTATCATGGTGTGAGTGGAACCTGTAACGGTTATGTCTATTCCATCGGTGGAGCGATCCTGGATATTGACAACCCGTCCATCGTAAAATATCGATGTGAGAATTTCCTTCTGACTCCCGAAGAGTGGTATGAGGAGAGAGGATTTGTACCGAATGTATGCTTCCCCTGTGCTACCATCCATGATTCCGAGAGCGGCAGGATCGCCATTTATTATGGCGCAGCAGACAGCTATGTAGGACTGGCATTCACGACCATTGATGAAGTGGTCGACTATATCAAAGAACACAGCGTGGTCAGCACAAGCGATACGGAAGAAGGAAGACGATAATACAAAGGACCCGCGGAGAGCGGGTCCTTTGCGGTTTTGGAGACAGCGTATGAAGGAAAATGAGGAATTATATGCCAGAATCGAAGAACTGGAAAAAGAGCTGGCAGAAGAACGTATCAGGAGGAAGATTACAGAGGACAATTCCGACTGTGCGCTGTGGGAGTATGAAATTGCAACAAAAAAATATGTGCTTTCCAGAAAGCTGGGGGGAAAATGGAGCACAACAAATATGGTCATCGAAAATTATCAGGAGCAGATGCACAAATGGGGATTTGTACATCCGGATGACTGGTCAGTTTTTGATGCCTTCTGTGAGGCCATGGATCGCGGAGATGAGCATATTTCCTATGAGGTCAGACAAGTCAGCGATGAATCGGTATTTGTCTGGTTCCGCTATGTCGGGATTCCGGTCTATGATAAGGACCATAAGCCATATAAGATCATGGGGAAGACGTTTGATATTACAGGAGAAAAAAAGAACCAGGAGCTGCTGGAGCAGAAGGCAGAGAGGGACTCCCTGACAGACCTGTACAATAAGGCGAAAATGCGTAAGCTGGTGGAAAAGCATATCCGGCAGGCCGATGACATAGAAGGAGCTTTTCTCATCATTGATATTGATGACTTTAAAACGATCAATGACACTTGCGGACATTTATACGGTGATGAAGTATTGATCAAAATTGCCAATGCGATTTTGATCAGCGCCGGCATGGAGGATTATGCGGGCCGTATCGGTGGTGATGAATTCTGTGTATTCTGCCGTGGGGAAAATGCAGGTCAGCATGCCATGGAGACGGCGGAGAGGATATCCCGTATGGCAGACAGGATCCACTTGTCCGGCAGGCGGGTTACCTTAAGTATGGGAATCTCCCGGTATCCGGAGGATGCCTCCTCTTATGAGGAGCTGTATCAAAAAGCGGATCAGGCACTGTATCGTGTGAAACGAAGCGGCAAAAATGCATTCAGCGTGTACGACAAGAGCTATAATTATGTCGATTATACTTCTGACCGGAAAGGAACAGACCGGGAGACCGGTCTCTGGCAGGAGCTGGAGAAATATTATAAAGGACGCCAGTGGACAGAATCAGAAAGTGAAATTTTGTCTACTATGACGCGCATGATGGAAAGCTATCTGAACCGTGAAGAAGGAGCAGGAATTGTTCGGGAGCAGGAAAAAGATACAGAGAAGCCGGAACCGGTCATTGCAGGAACGGAGACCCCGGAAAGTTTTTCCGCAAAACTGGAACAGATTCTGCCCTGGCAGGACGGACAATATGCGGAAGTGTTCCTGGGAATCCGGGATTATGATGAAATCTCTGAAAAAATGAGCGATGAAGAGCTGACCAGCCTGATCTACCATCTGGGAACCCATATTCACAAACATATGAAGGGGCAGGAGATGGTGTGCCATGTGAAGAAGGATGAGTTCCTGTTGCTTTTGGATAACAATATGGAGCCTGCGGCGGAGAAGATCGGTCATATTATGATCATGTTCGAAGCCATGATCGGGGACAAATATCCTGAGGTATCCATCAAATTATACAGTGGTATTTATTATCTGGAATCCCGAGGATACCGGTCGGAGGAGATCTTCCGGATCGGCAAGACGCTGAAAAATAAGGCAAAGCGGTATTACACTGTGGATAACAGTATATACGAGAACCGCAAAAGTGCGGGAAATATCATTGACAGAGAGGCGGGCATTTTAAACCGCGGTAATCTGACCAGACTGAAAACTTTCCTGAACCGTGCAGCCAAAGGGGAGAGACTGACGGTGGGCTTCATCGGCGGATCCATCACACAGGGATTCGCAGCGACGGAGCCCGGGAAGTGCTATGCAGCGAGAACGGTGGCGTGGCTACGGAAGATTTTTCCGAACACGGAGTTTGACTATGTGAATGCCGGGATCGGAGCTACCAATTCCCAGTTCGGTGCGGCGAGAGTGCAGGAGGATCTGCTGTGCAGACTTCCGGACCTGGTGATGGTGGAATTTTCTGTGAACGATCACAGCACTCCTCATGACAGGGAGACGTATGAGGGACTGGTACGTCAGATCTACGGCGGCAGCAGCCACCCGGCGATGGTGCTTTTGCACAGTGTCTATTACGACACCGGCAAAAGTGCGGCATATTATCATGCACAGATTGGAAGGCATTACGATCTGCCCTGCATCAGCATGCAGAACAGCATCTATCCCGCTGTGGCGGCAGGAAAACTGCCGGCAGAGAAGATTACGGCAGATTTTCTCCACCCCAATGATCTTGGGCATGAATTCATGGCATCTGTCATCACGAATTTCCTGGAAAAGGTAATCCATGATAAGACAGAAGAACAGCAGGAGGTTTTCCCGGCACCGCTGACAGAGAATGCCTATGAGCATTGCGTGAGACTGCAATATTATAATTCTACACCGGGAAAGAGTGGTTTTGAAGAAGACATGACACCGCAGAGAGACATCACGGATATTTTCCGTAACGGATGGAGTGCCGGTGAAAAAGGAGCTTATCTGGAGTTCACTTTCCGGGGAACCGGTGCGGCTGTGCAGTACCGCAGAGTGAAAAAGGGACCGGCACCCATCGCCACGGCGGTGGTGGATGGAGATCTGCAGACAGCATGTATATTGGACGGAACCTTCGATGAGACCTGGGGAGACAAAATGGAACTGACCACAGTGGCGGAACATCTGCCCTATGGTGAACATCGGGTACGCGTGGAGATCACGGAGACACATGAGGAAGACAAGGCAGAATTCTATCTGGTGTCAGTGATCGTGTGCGGCGTGAGGGAAGAAGGTAACACGAAATGATTGACAGCACCGAAACGTTGAGTTATTAGTATATATAAAAATGTATCGGGAACAGATTCAAAGAAAGCAGGAACAGGAAACATGAATAAAGATATTATTTTTTTAAATCCGGTATGCACCCATAACATCTGGGGTGGCACCCGGTTAAACAGAGAGTTTGGTTACCCTATTGAAGGTGACGACATCGGTGAGTGCTGGGGTATCAGCGCTCATCCTAACGGAGACGGTACCGTGGCAAGCGGTGCTTATAAAGGAATGAAGCTGTCCGAGCTGTGGGAGAAGCATCCTGAGCTGTTTGGTGATACGGGAATGGACCGTTTTCCGCTGCTGATCAAGATCATTGATGCGAAGGACGACCTCAGCATCCAGGTACATCCGGATGATGCATATGCGAAGGTACATGAGAACGGATCCCTGGGCAAAACCGAGTGCTGGTTCATCCTGGATTGTAAGGAGAATGCTACGCTGGTAGTCGGACATAATGCAAAGACGAAGGAAGAGCTGGAGAAAATGATCCATGAGGGCAGATGGAAAGAATTCATCCGTGAGATCCCCATTAAGCCCGGAGATTTCATCCAGATCGATCCCGGCACTGTGCATGCCATTAAGGGAGGTACGCTTCTGTTAGAGACCCAGCAGAGCAGCGATATTACTTATCGTGTGTACGATTATGACAGATTGAGTAATGGCAAGCCCAGACAGCTGCACATCGCCCAGAGCATCGATGTCATCACCGTTCCCGCCAAGTCTGCGGACAACAGTGTGGTGCATACCGAGAAGAAGGATGATGCCATTCAGCAGCTGATCCAGTGCCCTTACTACACCGTATACCGCATTGATGTGGAGCATCGTGTAGAGACCTGGCAGGATAAGCCCTTTGTCCTCATGAGTGTGGTAGAAGGCGAAGGCACCCTGAATGGTACCCATTTAAAAAAGGGCGATCATCTGATCCTGCCCGATGGCTACGGCAAAGTAGAATTACAGGGCAGGATGCAGATCATCGCATCTACTATCTGATTTATTTCCCAAGTACAACAGATAGCTTGATTTCTTTTTCCGTTTCACTCAGGTCGAGATCACCGCCGTCGGAGACGGTCACGCGCAGTTCATAGAGCACACCGTCTGTCAGCTCCGTCACATTTGCTCCGGTCTCGTCTGTGAGCGACCACAGTTCAGAGCCAACCTTTTCCAGCTTGCCGTCTGCACCATAGGCGTAGAGCGTCAGATCGGAGGCACTGCCGGACAGGTTGTTCATGCGGAAGGCTACCATGGTGTTTGGATGCACGTTGCAGATGGTCGCAGTGTTGTGCCAGCTTGCAACCGTACCTTCACCGCCATCCTGTTCAAACTGATCCTGCGAAAGAACATTTCTTGCCGCCTGATCAAGATCAACCTCACGGTACGGAAGCTCGGGCAGGTACACAAAGCGATCCTGCAAACGCAGCAGTTCCAGATAGCCTGTCGGGCAGTAGAGCGTATTTCCGTTGCTGCCGGTGTACATGCCGATAGCCATATTATTGTAGCCGTATTTGTTGGATACATCCATCGTGAAGACGGTTTCGCCTGTTGCAAAGTCCAAAATAATGTACTGCCACATGCCGGTATCCAAATCCTGTACGTAACCGTAAATATAGCCTGTTGCAGTGGAGAGCTTCATGATCGCCGTGTCGCGCAGATCGTTCCGGCTCCAGACACTCTTCATTTCATAGCCATCAGAGGTTTTTAAGGTGTCCACCCGCTCAACGCCCGGGGCGATCATAACATTACCCTTCATCAGCCAGTTCTGGTCATAAATGTTGGCGTAGCTCTGAATCGAAGAGTCATTGTCGGGGTCGGCAAGACCTGCGTTACCAGCGCCGAACCAGTTGCAGACGATCGTACTGACGGTGCCTTCACCGTCGTCATAAACGATGGCAGAGTTCTCAACCGCCACCTGATACCCATCGGGCAGATCATCCAAAACAGGCATGCTGGCTACGACCTCTCCGGTCTTCATGTCGAGCGCGAGAAGCTTAACAGGGTCTGCGTTGTCGGTGAACAGTACAAGGTTTGGTGTCAGTGTGGGCGAGCAGCCGCCACCCCAGGCAAGACCGCCGCCGGTAGTCTTATCGCCATCATGGCTGACCTTCGCGCCGACACTCTCATATGGTGTGCACCACACAACGTTCACACCTTCTTCTGCACGCAACAGGTAGCAGTTCTGGTTCGTCAGAATGACCGCACCGTCTTTGGAGGCAGCAATGCCGTTTTCTGCGCCTTCGCCAGGGGTCAGCTCGTATACGAAGACAGCCTTTGAAAGATCGGTTTGTTCGCCGTTCAGAATCGATTCTATCGCTGTGTGGGCAATGTAGCCGAGAACGCCCTGCTGCTGCCGCTCGGGATAGATTCGGAAGCCGCCGGTGGCGAACCAAAGGTTTCCGTCGTAGTCAAAGACCACGGACAGAAGATTCTGTGTAAGTTCTTTGCCGAGCGCGGTCTCAGCAGCTGCCTTGATATCGATATCCAGAACCTTTTCAAATTCCGGAATGACGCTGCCGTCTTCCTCCGTTGCACGCAGTATCAGTACATGGTTGTTGCTCGTCGGGCAGACGATACGGTTTTTGGAGTCAAGGAATGTGTAGGAACTCTGGATGACGTAACCGCCGCCGTCATGCTGCATCGGTGAAAAATAGCCGAGCGTCTTCGTCTCTTTGGCATTCAGATCACGGATGGCGATGCCGCCGAGCAGTGGTACGACCGCGTGACCGTAGTTGTCAAAGTAAATCGCGGGCGAGGCGTTCGCGTTCGTTGTCTCAAAGGAAACATTGATTTCCGGATAGATGCCGAGCGGCAGAATTTCATCCGTCGAGTCGGTGTTGTAGCCGTCGTGATGGATGTTTGCATCGCTTTTTGCCATATAAGGGTTTTCATCTACCTGTTTGGGCTGTAAAGCCTTCACGGGCAGTGCACCGGATAACGGTGCAGAAGGTGTTGTTTCGTCCTCTGCCGGTGTGGGCGTTTTGCTGCAGGCCGTCATAGATAGACACAGTGCTCCCGCCAGAAGGAAACTAAATACAGAATAAATCTTTTTTTTCTTTTTCATCAATAATCCTCCTCATTGTTATGTTTGTTGTGATCCACTCGGGACAAGGCAGACGTTTTTTCCCCATCTAACCATGTAGAAAGTCCTTGCTGAAACGCTTCTTCTGCTATTGGCTCTAACAGAAAATAGTCTACACGCAGCCGAAACGCATGCAGGGAAAAATCCAGATCGCTGCACCAGATGATGCGCGTTTCGGGAAAAAGCGTTCGCAGATGCTCCACCGCATTCAACCCTTCTACTCCCGGAAGTGCGATCACAGTGCAGGTTGGCGTATTTTTACGCGCAACATCAAAGAACAACTCCTGCTCACGGTAGCAGTCCATTTTGGGAAACAGACTGTGTTCGAAGCAGAACCGCGAAAGCTGCTCTATATAAAAGGCTTCCTGTGTTTCACTACTTGTCAGCACGGCGATGCGGTACACAGCATTCCCTCCCTTCTGCCACTATTGATGCTTTCTGCTTGTCAGTATACGGATATGCAAACGTTTTTCAAGCCGTTTGGCACGAAAGCCTAAATTCTGTCACGAAATCTGATTTTTTTCACTGTGCCGGTGTTAGACAGGTATGATATAATTTAGTTGAAATCTTTTACAAAGGAGTCAGTCCGGTATGAGAATAGCAATAGTGGATGATATCGAGACCGAACGTGCGCTGTTGAAAATGCGGCTTGAGCGACAGCTGAGCTTGTACGGTGTAGAGACGGAGATTTTAGAATTTGACAGCAGCGAGAGCTTTCTCGCAGCAGAAAAAGAACGGCATTTTACTGCGGCATTTCTGGATATTTACATGAAAGGATTAAGCGGCATGGATGCGGCAAAGGAACTTCGGAAGACGGACGCAGACTGCTTTCTGATCTTCACCACAACATCTACCGACCATGCACTGGAGGGTTTTCAGGTGCGGGCATTTCACTATCTTGTGAAGCCCTTTTCCGAGGGAGAACTAGCAGATCTGCTTGCTGAACTGCTCGCTAAACTTCCGCGTCCGGAGCCGATCCTGACGGTGAAAGTCAGTGGCAGCGACGTTCGCCTTCGCTATAGGGACATCATCTTTGCCGAGCATTTTGCTCATATGATCAACATTCACACAACTGCCGGGAAAACGCTTGCCACGCGGCAAAGCTTTAAGGCATTTATCGAGCCGCTTAAAAAAGATCCACGCTTTTTTGTCTGCGGCCGCGGTGTGATTGTCAATTTAGAACATGCCGCTGATTTTCGGGATGCCGCTTTCTGTATGACCGACGGCAGCCGCGTATATGTCAATCAGGAACTTTTGAAGCCTGCCAGGCAGGCATTTATGGAATTTCTGCTGCAAGGGGGTATATGAGATGAAAGATATTCTGCGTCCGATCCTTGAGCTGTCCGTCGTACTCCCCGGTCTTTTACTTGCATATTTCCCTGTAAAATCCTATCTGAAGCAGTCCCCCGGAAAGCTTGCCTCCCGGATTCTCCCACTGATGGCAGGATTATGTATCGGTGGTGGGATCGTCTGCTATCAGCTTCATGTTTCCACTGCGTCTGCCCTGGCCGGGATCACATTGCTTGCAATTGGGCTATATACCGGAACGCTCCAAATCTCCTGCTGGAAATCCGGAACAATTGCACTGACTGTTTGCGCAGTATTTGCATGCATCAACAGCTTGTCTCGAGCTATCAGCATTGCGATTGCTCTTCATATGCAGCTGCCACAGGACGAACCGTGGTTCTGCCTTGCAGCCTGTGTATTTTATAATGTTGTTTGCTGGATCTTGGTGCTGACAGCGTTCTATCCGTCAACCCATGCAGTTCGTGTGATGGTCGAGGATGATAATTTTGCGCAGACATGGTATGTGTTCTGGGTTTTGCCGCTGGTGTTCATTTTTTTGAACCTTTTTATGATCCCGCGCTATCAGACGACGCTTAGAACCGGTCGTGTATTACAGGGATATATTGTGATAAGTATTGCACTTCTGGTGCTTTTGCTCTGGTTTAACGCAATTTTCCTGCTAATGGCCACCAGTCTCAACCGCAACGCGAGACTACAGCAGGAAAACCAGCTTCTTTTCATGCAGCAGCAGCGCTATGAGAATCTCAAAGCTGCCATCGAAGAAGTGCGACAGGCGCGGCATGATATGCGCCATCAACTGAATCAAATTTCCGCGCTGGCTGAGACCGGCGATCTGGAGGGATTGAAAAGCTACCTTGAAAAAAACATTTCCCGCATCCCGGATCTCGGTATACACTTCTGCGAAAACCGCGCAGCAGATAGCGTCATCGGCTATTATTGTGCCCTGGCAAAGCGCGAAGACATTCCCTTTTGTGCAAAGCTCGATCTGCCGCAGACTCTTCCGATCGATGAGATCAACATGTGTCTGGTCTTGTCCAACTTGTTGGAAAATGCGCTCGAAGCCAGTATCCGTACTGCGCCAGACCGGCGGCAGATCAAAATCACTGCATATCTGCATGCCGAGCGGCTGCTTCTGATCGAAGTTGAGAATGCCTATGACGGCGAAATCAGGGAGAAGGACGGTGTTTTTCGATCCTCCAAACGAAAGGGAAACGGCGTCGGCATCCAGTCTATCCAACATATTGCAGAAAAAAGCGGCGGTGCAAGTACGTTTACTTATCAGAATGGTACTTTTTCCGCTAAAGTTATGCTCTGTGGATAGATGCACATAAAAGCACCGGCAAAAATTTCAAGGATTATGTCAAGTCTACGAGATTGCCATGAATGTAGGATTTGGCGATGCCAGAGCATTCAACGATGCCTTCCAGAAGGCCTACGGGGAGACACCGGCAGGGTATCGGAAGAGATTACGGAAGTGAAAATAGTAGTTGTGGCAATAGTTTTCGTAAGCTATAATATATTTCGGGAGAGAATTTCGGAGAAGGTCTTATAGAAAGGATAAGACCTTATGCATAATACACTGAAAAGAGCTGTAATAGCGACAAATCAAAAGGCACAATATGATGAGAAAGTCAAAAATCTGCTGGGGCATAAAATTATGCTGGCTCATATACTGGCCAGAACAGTAGATGAATTCAAGGGGATGAATCCCAGGGAGGTGATCCCCTATATAGAAGGAACACCTTATATCAGCAAGGTGCCGATAGAACCGGGGATGACCAATCACGAACAACAGGGACAGCAGATTATCGGTCTGAATACGGAAAACGCGGAAATAAACGAGGGACTGATAAGATTTGACATTATTTTTTATGTCCGGTTACCATCTGAAGATAGCAAGGCTGCCGGATTGACACAAATCATCATAAATGTGGAAGCGCAGAAAGATGAACCGACGAGTTATGAGATTTTAAATCGTGCGATATTTTATGCGAGTCGCCTGATATCATCCCAAAAGGAGCGGGATTTTGTTAAATCCGGTTATGATGACATTAAACGAGTTTATTCCATTTGGATATGTATGAATATGGAACAGAACAGTATGAACCATATTCATTTTGTAAATGATGCTGTAATCGGGAACCATGAATGGAAGGGAAAAATCGATCTGATCAATATTATAATGATTGGGATTGCAAAAGAACTTCCGGAACAGGATGAGAGATATGAATTGCACCGTCTTCTGGGAGCACTACTGTCGCAGGAACTGACAGTAGATGAGAAAATGTCGATCATGGAAACAGAGTACGATATTGAGCTGGAAGAGAATTTGCGAAGGGATGTGAGTACAATGTGTAATTTGAGTGAAGGAATCGAAGAAAAGGGAATTGCAATCGGTGAAGCGAGAGCAGAAGCAACAATGATAGCCAGGATGCATAAAAACGGAATGCAACCGGAGCAGATTGCGGCGGTCACAGAGAAAAGCATTGAGGTAGTAAGGAAAATCATAGCTGATTGTGAGAATGGATAAAGCAAAAATTCTTTCTTTTAACTTTATTGCAGTGATGCGATTGAGTGTATATAATAGAATCGTTATGTAATGCAGTACTTTAGAGAAGGAATAAATCACAATGGATACCATCAGAGGTAAATTTTTTAAGCAACATTTACTCTCAGACCAGTTTCTGAATCTGATCGAGAAAAATAAGCGCCCCATGGACGAGCTGATGTCTTATTATCAGTGTGCCATCATGGAGGTGGAGACGAAATTTAAAGTCTTGAATCAGGAATATTCCCTGGAATATGACCGTAATCCCATCGAGGGCATCAAGACCCGAGTGAAGTCCTACGACAGCATCCTTAGGAAGATCCGCCGGAAAAATATTCCGATGACGCTGGAAGGAATTGAGGAGAATATCCGTGACATCGCCGGTGTCCGGGTCATCTGCTCTTTTCCGGATGATATATACGAACTGGCGGAGAGCTTTTTACGACAGGATGATATCACCCTGATCGAGCGCAAGGATTATATAAAGAATCCCAAGGAGAGCGGTTACCGCAGCCTTCATCTGATCGTGCAGGTGCCGATCTTTTTACAGAATACGAAAAAACTGGTCTATGTGGAGGTGCAGTTCCGCACCATAGCCATGGACTTCTGGGCGAGCCTGGAGCACAAGCTGCAGTATAAGAAAAACATTCCGGAAAGTCAGGCAAAGTTTTTAAAGGATGAGCTGTATGATTGTGCCCAGCAGAGTGCGGCGCTGGATAAGCGGATGCAGAATATCCGGAATGTCATTGCGGAGAGTGAGACTGCGGAAGAGGAAAAACAGGATTTTCTGCCGATCTTTTTGCGGGAAAACAAAGGATAATTACGCAGTCTGAAGGTATGTAGATGATGGAAAGGCGAGAAGAATTGTATGAAGATCAGAGATATTTTGAATAAAGATACAGCAACGATCTCTTTTGAGGTATTTCCTCCGAAGAAGAGTACGGATTTCGGAAATGTGGAGGCAGCAGCACTGGGGATCGCGGCATTGCAGCCTGCTTATATGAGCGTGACTTATGGTGCCGGCGGCAGCACCAAGGGACATACCATCGCTTTGGCAGGAGAGATTCAGAAGCAGCACAATGTGCCTACCGTGGCGCATCTGACCTGTGTCTGTGCTGACAGGGGCAGCATCGGTACAGCTCTTACAGAAATGCAGGCAGCAGGGATCGAGAATATTTTAGCTCTGAGAGGAGATATTCCGAAGGATTTCGACGGAGAAGTATTTACGGATTTTACGCACGCCTCCGATCTGGTGCGTTTTATCAAAGAGAACGGAGATTTCTGCGTGGGTGGCGCCTGCTACCCGGAAGTTCATCCCGATTCTGCTAACAAAAATGCGGATATTCAGGGATTAAAACAGAAGGTGGATGCCGGTTGCGAATACCTGACGACCCAGATGTTCTTCGACAACAATATCTTCTTCAACTTTATGTACCGTGTGCGGGAAGCGGGGATTACCGTGCCCATCGTTCCCGGCATTATGCCCATCACCCGTGGCGTGCAGGTGAAGAATGCCGTAAAACTGTCCGGCTGTAATGTGCCGGAGCGCTTTAAGAATATTGTAGACCGCTTCGGAGACAATCCGGAAGCCATGAAACAGGCGGGCATAGCCTATGCCACCGATCAGATCATTGATCTGCTGGCCAATGGCGTAAAACATATCCATGTCTATTCCATGAATAAACCGGATGTGGCAGCCGGGATCCAGCGGAATCTTTCGGAGATTTTGAAGGCCTGAAATGGTAATCAAATACATTGACAGACGAAAAAGATGTACTATTATCTAAAGCAGAGGATAGTACATTTTTTTATGTAGTGATGAGGAAGAAGCAGAATTGATGGGTGATGTGAGAAGGACAGGATTTGTCAATGTGGAAAAATGTGTGGAAGAAGGAGCAGGAGAGGATGAAACAGATATCTGAGGCAGTGAAAAAGGATCAGATCCTGTATTATTTCAAAAATCAGTGGTCTGTGCTGCTGGCAGTCACATTCTCCGGACTGATCTATAACCTCGGACTTCTGGCAGGACCGTGGTTCGAGGGCCGGATGACGGGATGTCTGGTGGATATTCTGGGCGGGAAGACCGGATACCGGGATATGCTGGTGCTGGTGACCGCATATGTGATATCTATTGCCATCGTGCAGATTGCCCGTTATATCAAGCGTTTCTATGTGCGTCGGTTTGCCAATAACGTAAATCGTGACATGAAAGAGATCCTGTACAGCAGTCTGGTACACAGAAGCCGCGCCGAACTGGAAGAAGAGGGTGTTGGAAATGTCATGACCAAGGCAATCCTGGATGTGGATGACTGCGTGGAGGGTATGCGGAAATTTACCACAGAGATCTTCGATACCGGCGTGGCACTGGCGGCATATGCGGGAATGCTGTTATTCTATGACTGTCGGCTGGCAATCTTAGGTATGCTTTTTTTACCGGTATCCTATGTGCTGGCGGAGAAAATGAAGCGTAACGTGCAGCGTACCGGAGCCGCTTATAAGGAACAGTCGGGGAACTTAAGCGCCGCAACACTGGACAGAGCCACCAACGCCATCACTTACCGTGTCTATGGCAGAGAGGAAGAGCGGGAACAGGCCTATGAAGAGAACCTTACCGCTTATGAAAAATCTGCTGTGAAGGCCAACATCTGGAGTACCGCATTTCCGCCGCTGTACCGGATCATATCCATGACGGGCGTGCTGTTTATTTTGTACTTCGGCAGTAAAAATGTGCTGGGAAACGGCTGGAAATTGTGGGATGTGGCAGCTTTTACCACGTTTTTATCCTGCTTCCTCAAGCTGTCTGTGAAGTCCTCTCACGCAGCAAAATTATTCAATGCGGTACATAAAGCCCAGGTCTCCTGGAAGCGTATCAAACCTTTGATGAAAGAAGACACTTACGAGGATGACAGTAAAGTACAGAAGTCCGGAACTTTGGAAGTATCCCATGTAAGCTTCGCTTATCCGGGAGGAGAGAAAATCTATGAGGACCTGAATTTCCTGGCTTCCCCGGGACAGATTATCGGTGTCACCGGAGCCGTGGCCTGCGGTAAATCCACCCTGGGCAAGACTTTCCTATGTGAATACCCTTATGAAGGGCGGATCCGTTTCCATGGAAAAGAATTATCTGAAATGACTAAAGCGGAACGAACCGGTATGATCGGATATCTGGGACACGATCCGGAACTGTTCAATGATACGATCCGAAACAACGTGTTGCTGGGAGATCAGGGAGACGTGGAAACATATCTGCAGGCGGTCTGCTTCGACGGAGAAGTAAAGGAGATGGAAGACGGCACCGAGACCATGGTCGGAAACGGCGGCGTCCGGCTCTCCGGAGGCCAGGCACAGCGTCTGGCATTGGCGAGAACTCTGTGCCATAAACGGCCCGTGCTGATCCTGGACGATCCGTTCTCTGCACTGGATCGTAAGACAGAGGAAGAAGTCTTTCGGAATTTGAAAAAAATGGCAGCGGACAGTATCGTGATCCTTTTGTCCCACAGGCTGTATCTGTTCCCCAGGATGGATCAGGTGCTGTGGATGGAGGATGGAAAAGTGATCGCGGGAACGCACGAACAGATCCTTGAAAAGTTCCCGGAGTATGCGAGACTGTATGAAGCACAGACGGATGGCGCTGATGCACACAGTACGCAGGAGGGAGGTCCGGATCATGCAGAAAAATAAACAGATGCAGAAAAAAAAGAGACAGAATGTGAAAAATGTCCGCAGCGTGATCCGGCAGACTGTGACAGGCTATGCAGGACTGTCACTGGGAATCGTGTTGGCAGTCGTAGGTGCCATTGTAACCGCGCTGTTGCCGCCCTGGATCCTCGGAAGTATTGTGGATACGATTACAGCAGGAAGCGCTGTTCCGGTTGTATTGGTGATACTATATTTTGCTTTTACGGTGCTCACCGGACTGACAGAGAGTACCAGAGAGGGACTGTTAACGGTTTTCGGTCAGAAGATCACTCATGCACTGCGAAGCAGCATGATGGACAAATACACGAACCTGACGGCAGGGGAACTGACGAAGCAGGAGCCCGGTACGATCGTATCCCGGTTCGTGGGAGATGTGGACACAGTGGAGAATCTGTTCACTTCGGGAATCATCAGTATGTTTGCCGATGCCTGCAAAATTATAAGCATCCTGGTGGTAATCTGGTTAAAAAACAGAGGACTGGCGATCGTACTTTTGGTCTTACTGCCATTTCTGTATTGGTTCACGCGGACGGTGCAGAAAAACATGCTGGAAGCCCAGATCGAAAACCGTCGTGCCGTGGGTAGAGCATCCGGACATGTACCGGAGACATTGCACAATATCCGCACCATTCATACGCTGGGAAAAGAGCGCTACATGGAGCAGCGGTATGATGAATATATTGCGGAGAGTTATCGCGCAGTAGATCGCACGAATTTTTATGATGCCATTTATTCCCCGGTGATCCTGATCCTGAATGCTGTCGTGGTGGCGGTTGTGATGCTGTTTTCTGCCTCCGGTAATGCAAAGGTGCTGACACTGTTCGGCATGTCTGCCGGTACAGCGGTAGCGGTAATTAACTATATCTCCCAGATCTTTACCCCTGTGGAGAGTCTGGGAATGGAGATCCAGACCATACAGTCTGCCATTGCGGGCGTGCACCGGATCAATGAATTCTATGCATTAGAGGAATTGCCGGAGAAAAATTCCGGGGAAAAACCGGCAGAACCACAGAATAGACCGGAAAATCCTTTTGTGGAACTGCAAAACGTGACCTTCGGCTATGAGGATGATGATCGTAAGATTTTGCAGGCGTTAAATTTTCAAGTGTATCCCGGAGAACAGGTCACTCTGTCAGGCAGAACCGGTGCAGGGAAGAGTACGGTCTTCAAACTGTTGCTGGGACTCTATCAGCCGGGAGAGGGTAAAGTGCTGATTCAGGGAAGAGATGCTTTTCAGATTCCGGAAAATGAAAAGCGCAGTCTGTACGGCTATGTGGAGCAGACTTTTCACAGAGTACCCGGTACCGTGAAGGATCAGATCACGCTGTATGACGATTCTTTTACTATGGAAGAGGTACGGGAGGCCGCAAGAATTGCGGGACTGGATGCAACGATAGAGCAGCTGGAAAAAGGATATGACACGCTCTGTACTTCGGAGATCTTCTCGCAGGGACAGTGGCAGCTGTTATCCATTGCCAGAGCCGCCGTGGCGAAGCCGAAGCTCCTTCTGCTGGATGAGATTACGGCAAATCTGGATGCCCAGACCGAGGAAGAGGTGCTGCAGGCCCTGAAGAGGGCTTCCGAAGGAAGAACGGTAATTTCGATTTCGCATAGAGTAAATGCGGAAACGGGAAGGATTATTAACATATAATAAAAACAACCCCACGCTTGTGCGAGCACAGCGTGGGGTTCTTGTTTATGACCCTGGCATCTTACATAGAAATAAGTCCAAAGGCATTTGCCACAGAGCTTAATAAAATAATCGCAGCAAATACCGGGCAGAGATACT
>ERZ1026894.967-NODE-967-length-18555-cov-3.561838_pt1 | contig 18555 bp, 15 predicted proteins | sample MGYA00380177_ERZ1026894 | MGnify/ENA primary metagenome ERZ1026894 (study PRJEB33269, sample SAMEA4719813) | human gut metagenome | biome: human-associated habitat; feature: organic feature; material: feces | place: Cameroon | collected 2013-10 ... | reverse complement strand
ATGTTGATCTGCTCGGCAGCGTCACGTCCCTGACGGATGAGGTTCTTGGCCTTGGCGACCATGTCTGCCCAGCCCTTCTCAATCTTCTCGTCCAGGAATTCGCGGATTTCCGGATATTCGAGATATTTCGAGTAAGAATCAATAGGGTTCACTGCAGGGTACCTTTTCTGGTCTGCACGGTTCTGCTCCAATGCATAGAAACATCTCGCAGCCTTCTTGGTAGATTCCGTAACAGGCTCCTTGAGGTTACCGCCGGCAGGAGATACAGTTCCGATAAATGTGACCGCACCTGTCTTTCCGTTGTTCAGCACGACCATTCCTGAACGTGCGTAGAAGTTGGAAATGATGGCAGACAGGTCCACAGGGAACGCGTCAGCGCCAGGAAGTTCCTCCATACGGTTACTCATCTCTCTCAATGCCTGAGCCCAACGTGATGTGGAGTCGGCAAGAAGAAGACATTTGAGTCCCATTGCTCGGTAATACTCGCAGATGGTCATTGCCGTATATACGGATGCCTCACGGGCAGCGACAGGCATGTTGGAAGTATTGCAGATGATGGTGGTTCGTTCCATCAGGTGGCGTCCCGTATGCGGGTCGATAAGTTCAGGGAACTCGGTAAAGATTTCCACGACCTCGTTCGCACGCTCACCGCAGGCAGCCATCACGATGACGTCGGCATCACCCTGCTTCGCAATCGCATGCTGAAGCACCGTCTTTCCGCAACCGAAAGGTCCCGGAATGAAGCCCGTACCGCCTTCGGCAATCGGATTCAGCGTGTCAATGACTCTGACTCCGGTTTCCATGATCTTGTTCGGCCTAGGCTTTTCCTTGTAGCATTTGATGGCCACTTTCACAGGCCATTTCTGTACCATCGTGACAGGCACGTCTTCACCGCTTTCATCGGTAAGGACAGCTATCGTATGGTCGATATTGTATTGTCCGGCAGCGACAATGCTCTTCACGGTGTATGTTCCCTTGAATGAGAACGGAACCATGATTTTATGAGGCAGCCAGCCTTCCTTGACTTCACCGAGCCAGTCAGCGGCAACTACCTTGTCTCCCGGATTCACCATAGGGATGAAGTCCCAGAGCTTGGTATTGTCCAATGGTGCGGTGTATTCGCCTCTCTTGAGGAATACGCCTTCCATGGTGGTAAGGTTGTTCTGAAGTCCGTCATAGACGCTTGACAGCAGTCCGGGACCGAGAGATATTTCGAGCATCTTGCCCTCGAATTCGACAGAATCCCCGTTTTTCAGGCCTCGTGTGCTTTCAAAGACCTGAACGGAAGCATTCTTGCCTTTCACCTTGATGACCTCCGCCATGAGCTTGGTCCCGCCCATGGTGATGTAGCAAAGTTCGTTCTCTGCCACAGGTCCGTCGACCTCCACAGTGACAAGGTTCGAAACGATGCCCGTTACCTTTCCTTTAGTTTTCATCTATCTAATTAATTTTATTAATATTCAAGTATTCTATCCGTAAAGATTTCAGCTGACGGCTTTGTCGGCGGCGGCACGGATACCGGTGTAGGAACCGCGCACCTCATCCACGAGACGGGCAAACATCTGTCTGCCTGTCGCGTCATCCAACTTCAGCCATCTGGATACAATATGAAGCTTCGCTATAAAACCGAGAACGGCATCAATGTCGAAATAGTCAAAAGTCGTCAACTCATCAATCTTCGACCACATCAAATCATCGATTCCACGCTCCCTGGCCAAGATATCATCCGTATTCAGCACAGACTCCAATCTCTGCGCCTCCTCGAACTCTCCCGGAGCCTCAAGAAAGATATCAGTTCCGGCAGGACGTCTGAGTTCCCTGTTCAGATACGCCACCTTGGCATTCCGGACATTGAGGTCGAAACGGAAATACTCCTTCAGGAAAGCATCTTTGGAAGAAAGCATCTCCTGATAGAACTCCAGATTCAACTTGTCATCCTGGTAACCCTCCAGAAGCTTATCTATCAGGCGATTATCCTTTTCAGAACTCAGTTCCCTGATTTCCTGCATAATAGCATCGGCAGTTCCGGCATCCGCACCTTTCCAATCAGGGCTGATGTCAGGAAGACCGGCTATCAGATACTCGTAATTCGCCATAATTCAGCAGAAGATTATTCTCCGAAAAGAAGTTTTCTGGTAGCAGGACGCAGATACTCGCTTATAAGTTCCTTGAATGTCTCATCAGTAAGGCTGATGAAATATCCGCCATCCTTGGGACCGATCGTGAATCCTCCGGAAATCTTCTTGGAGAATGAAGCATTGACCTCACCTTTCAGCATTGAAGAAAGTTCCTTAGTGATGAAAGGCTCCAACGCGGACTTCATTGACTCAGGAAGTACAATGTCCAGATCCACAGCCTCTTCAGCATTGAACTTGGAAGCGACAGCCTTTACGATTTCCTTCACGAACTCGACATCGGAGAGCGCCTTGTCAGTAGCGGCGCCTGTCATCTTGAAGACAACGAGGTTCTCGACATCCTTTCTTGTAGCCTGGATGCTCTGTGAAGCAGCCATCTTGAGGTCACCTGCCACCTTGGTCTTGTAATCGGCAGCCTGTTTCTCAGCCTTGGCAATGATTTCCTTAGCTTCTTTCTCGGCAGCCGCTACAATTTCAGCAGCATCGCTTTTAGCCTTGGCAAGAAGGACTTCGCCTTCTGCCTTACCCTTGGACAGACCCTCGTTATAGAGCTTGTCTGTCAATTCCTGTAACTTATTCTCCATATAGAGTTTCAAATTTTAATCGTTTTTAATCAAAATCAAGCAAATTTACGCATTTTGCACGTCTTTGCAAATTAAATCTTTTTATATGTCCGAAATGCGGCCTAGATACTATAACCCCACTGTTCGACGGCCTTATGCCAATGCTCATTGACAGTGTTCACGGTCTTTTCGTCGTATTGGTACTTGTTCTTCTTGAACCCTTTCTTCTCGCCGGTATATGCCGCCATCAACGGCTTGACCGCCTGGAAATCACCAAGTCCGAGCTTCGCATAAATCTCCTCCGCCTTGGCTATCGGGTCCTGCTCGAAATCCTCGAAACGGACCTCCATGAGATGTCCTTCAGGAATTGATTTCTTATCCGCCTCATACTTGTCATAGAGTTCCACATAGGTCTCCACAATCTGTTTTTCCAATTCCATCTCATCTATATCCTGTAACTGGAGCGTCTTGATGGTATTCTTGATGAAACTCATCGTGGATTTATAAACAGTGTACGGATTACGGACCATGTAAATGAACTTCGCATCCGGATAGAGTTCCAGCAACTCCTTCACACGACCTGTATGAGGGGGATTCTTGCTGAGGAACTGCTTCTTCCCGCTGACGTGCAATGCCGTATCAATCATTGACTTCTGACAATGCTTGAACTCATTGAGCTCCTCATCTTTCAAGTCCTGCATAAGCAAATACCTGTGCCGGTATTCGGCAATATGACGCGGGAACATCCAGAAATGATAGTACGAATACGGCGTCATGTTCGTGAATGCGAACTCTTCCTCCTGCGGCTGGTCAGGATTGAGTTCCAATGAATCCGTCGGTCTGCTTTCAGGCATGACAGCCTTCATGCACCAACGGAAAAACGGCCTTCCGCACAACATAAGATGCGGAAACACGGTCTGATATGTAGAACAATAACCGAACTGCGGGTCCTTGGAAAGGACATTGTGAATGAACGTGGTGCCGCTGCGCCAATGTCCTATGATGAACACTGGATCCTTCACGCCTTCTGCAGGAACAAGCTTGGCAGCCTTCCTGTCATTCAGTTTGTACATCGGTGTAAGAATCGCAGATACGAACTTGGACAGGCGGTATTTTCCCTTATATTTTTTATCCACCTCACTTCCGCCGTAAGTAACCTTGTTGAAAGTGTCCAGACTTGTGCCCACAAGAGTATTTACAGGCAGATTCTCGAAATTAAAGAGTCCCATCAGTATTTTAGTTTAACATTGTCAATGTGGAACATAGCCCCCGGAGAGCCTACATAAGCTCCGCCGTGACCTGAAGAAAAACGTAATATAATATGTGTCGGCTGCTCGCCTGGATCAGCCCAGCCCACCTCATGGACAGGAACCGCCTCGCCCTTGCTGTTCTTGCAATGCGGAGCATCTTCCCCTCCGGCAATTAAAGCCATATATGACTTATATTCAGGATTTTTCGTAATGTCGCCATAATGAATCTCCGCCTCATGGGCATTGATCCATTTGCCGGAAGACTTGTCATACCTTTCCCACGCGGTAGCGACACGTTTCGCATAGACATTGCCGTCGGCATCCTCCCATCTCTTCTGAAGTATCAGGCACATTTCTGCGGCATTGGTCCCCGGGACATCCTGAACGCGGCTGAAACCCGTCATTTTCAAACGTTTGCCACCTTCTGAACCTTGGTCGAACTTGTAGTCATATATGACGCTCTTCGGACGCTCCGTGAACGGGATTCCCATCATAAGTTTTGCCTGAGGATTCTTCGTATCCCTCACAGGTTCAGCGATTTCCCCGAGAAATATTGTTCCGGTAGCAAGTACGGAGATATTGATAAGTCCCATTACCTTCACCCTCTCGATACGGGTTTCCAGACGGGCGGCATGACCTTTTCCGTGATATTCCGGAAAAACAGTGCAACTGCTCTTGGTAACGCCCTTGACCACGGCGAGCACGCTGGAAGTTGCCCATGGAGACACCTTCAGATTCGGAACGAACGGGGTATTGTCCTTCAGCGTATCACCGGGAGCGACCTCATAGAGATAACGGGTCTTGCCGCCTATGATAAATGACTCGTCCACCCTGCGGACAAGCCACTTTTCCATATTTCCGAAAGGAATTTCACGCACCTGCGCGAACAGGGAAGAAACGGACGCCGCCAGCGCGACGACCAGACTAAAGATAATCCTCTTCATATTTTCCGCCAGTGTTTCTGCCGGGCAATGCTACCCTCCCAATGATTTTCTCCATAATGCGTGACGCACACTCTTCCGGATTGGAATTCGTAGTATCCACGTCAATATCAGCATTTTCCGGAACATCGAACGGTGCGGAAATGCCGGTAAAATTCTTGACTTCCCCCTTGCGTGCACGAGCATAGAGCCCCTTCACGTCACGGCGTTCGCACTCCTCCAGCGGAGTCGACATATACACCTCGAAAAAATCGTCCTGACCGATGATATTGCGTGCAATTTGACGCAAGTCCTCGGTAGGAGAAACAAAAGAAGCTATCGTAATGATTCCCGTGTCATCGAAAAGTTTGCAGACTTCAGCGATACGTCTGATATTTTCCGCGCGGTCCTCTGCTGAAAAACCGAGATTGGAATTAAGACCTGTGCGGATATTGTCGCCGTCCAGGACTTTGCAAAGAAAACCCTTGGCTGCCAATGCCTGTTCCAATGCTGAAGCCACGGTGCTCTTACCTGAGCCGGAAAGTCCTGTAAACCAAACAGTAAGACCCCTCTGGCCGATAAACGCCTCCTTGTCGGCACGAGTCTGGATCTTGTTGAAAATCGGATAAATATTTTCCATCAATAATTATAGTCTCTAAAAACGCAGACAAAAATACGACTTTTTGACTAAAAATAAGTAACGCTGCGACATTTTGACCAACTATTTGCTGTTTTGGAAAATTTTTTCCGGGTCATATCAATGTCCTGTTTCGAAAAACCGGGAATTATTCGTAAATTGCGGATTGCAAAAACAAAAACCAACAACATGATCGAAAAGAACAACGCCGAAATCCGGCAATACATCGAAGAGAACAAGGACAGATTCTTCGAAGAATTGTTTTCCCTGATGCGCATTCCATCCGTAAGCGCAAAACCTGAGCACAAGCATGACATGACCAGATGTGCGGAACGCTACGTGGAACTTCTGAAAGAAGCCGGAGCGGACGAAGCGGGAGTCTTCCCTACAGCCGGCAATCCTGTGGTTTTCGGACAGAAAATCATTGACCCGACACTCAAGACCGTCCTCGTCTACGGGCATTATGACGTTCAGCCGGCAGAGCCGCTGGAGAAATGGAATTCGGACCCTTTCGAGCCGGAAATCCATGACGGAGCTATCTGGGGGCGCGGCGCGAATGACGATAAAGGCCAGACTTTCATGCACTTGAAGGCATTTGAATATCTCGTCAGGAAAGACCTGTTGAAGCACAATGTCAAATTCATTTTCGAGGGCGAAGAGGAAGTCGGCAGCAAGAGTCTCCCTGCATGGGTCGAAGCCAACAAGGAAAGGCTGGCATGCGACGTGATCCTCGTTTCAGACACGACAATGATTTCGGACAAAATTCCTTCCATCAACTGCGGAATGCGCGGCGTGACATATCTTCAGGTCAACGTGCAGGGCCCGGACAAGGATCTTCATTCCGGACATTATGGCGGAGCTGTCGCGAACCCTATCAACACATTGTGCGACATGATTTCGACCCTCATTGACGAGGACGGAAGAGTCACCATACCCGGATTCTACGATGATGTCGTGGAGGTTTCCGACGAGGACAGGAAAGAACTGGCAAGAGCGCCGTTCGACATTGACGAATACAAGGAAAGCATCGGCATAGACGAAGTCAAGGGAGAGAAAGGTTACACGACTTTGGAGCGCACGGCGATCAGGCCTTGCCTGGATGTGTGCGGAATCTGGGGCGGATATACCGGAGTCGGAAGCAAGACAGTGCTGCCGTCCGAGGCTCATGCGAAAATTTCCATGCGCATCGTGCCTGACCAGAAAGCGGACAAGATCATTGACCTGGCAGCGAAGCACATACTTTCCATCGCCCCGCCTTACGTGCATGTGACGGTGGAGAAGATGGAGGCCGGCAACGGATTCCTTATTCCTATAACATCCTCAGCTTATCAGGCGGCATCCAAAGCTATGGCGGAAGTATATGGCATTGAGCCTGTTCCGAGTCGTGGAGGCGGCAGCATCTGCGTTCTTGCGGACATGAGGAACATTCTCGGCGCCGACCCGCTGCTCATGGGCTTCGGACTTGAAAGGGACACCATCCACTCCCCTAACGAGAGCTACCTGATCAAGCAGCTTTTCGCGGGAATCGAGTCCATCGCCCTGTTCTACGAATACTGGAAATAATCACAAACATAAATAACAATGAACGAATTGAACGAAATAATCTCGGCATTTGCCATCGAAGGCGATGTCGCGGAAATCAAACCGCTGGGAAACGGACTTATCAATGATACATATAAGGTTACCACTACTGGTGCGACACCTGACTACGTTCTGCAGAGAGTGAACAATGCGATATTCAAGGATGTCGATCTCCTGCAGCACAACATTGAAGCCGTTACCGGCCATATCCGCAAGAAACTGGAAGCTGCCGGAGAGCAGGACATTGACCGTAAGGTGTTGAAATTCATACCGGTAAAAGAAACCGGCAAGACATATCTCGAAAAGGACGGCAAATTCTGGAGAATCTCCGTGTTCATTCCGGACGCATTCACTTACGAGACCGTCAACCCGGAATATTCATACTACGCAGGCAAGGCCTTCGGCAATTTCGAGGCAATGCTGGCGGACCTCGACGAGGAACTCAGTGAGACCATCCCGGACTTCCACAACATGGAACTGCGTATGAGCCAGCTCATAGAGGCTGTCAACAACGACAATTTCTGCCGCATCGACGCACCGGAAGAAGGTGACGGAAGGAAGCCTATCGAGGGCGATCCCGACCATCAGGAAGAGGTTCTGTCAATGCTGGAGGACATCGACGAGCATAGCGTGGAAATGTGCAAGGCCGAGCAGCTTCACAGAGACGGCAAACTGCCTAAACGCATCTGCCATTGTGATACGAAGGTGAACAACATGATGTTCGACAAGGACGGCAACGTTCTCTGTGTCATTGACTTGGATACTGTCATGCCGAGCTATGTATTCTCCGATTTCGGTGATTTCCTGAGGACAGCTGCGAATACTGCCGCCGAGGATGAGCCTGATACAAGCAAGATCAGCTTCAACATGGACATCTTCAAGTCCTTCGCGAAGGGTTATATCGAGTCCGCCGGAGGATTCCTCACGGACATCGAGCGTGAGAACCTGCCTTACGCCGCATGCATGTTCCCGTTCATGCAAGCCGTACGTTTCCTGGCAGATTACCTGAACGGTGACACGTATTACAAGACCAAATACATCGACCACAACTTCGTGCGTGCACGTGCGCAAATGGCTCTGTTCCACAGTGCTATGGAGCATGCCGACGAGATGGCCGAATATATCGCTACACTATAAGCGCGACAGGAATTCCAGGGCGATATCCACGGCTTTCTGCCTGATTCCCCTCGAAAACAAATGGTCACCACGTGGTATTATATGCAGTTCTGCCTGAGGCAGGGCTGCATTTATCTTGTCCGCCAGATTCATCTCCACGAGGCGGTCCCTTTCGCCCAGCAGCACGCAAACAGGCCCATGATAAGCGGAAATCGTCTTGAATGTATCGAGTTCGCGGGCTGTGACGAAATACTTCTTCGACAAGCTGGAGCCCCAGACTTCCACGATTTCCGGAATATTCTCAGGATCGAAAGTGACGGTTCCCACGCGTCCGGCCTTGGAATCTGCTTCCACATTCACCGCCGGCGCCAGCAGGAAAAGCCCTGCCAATGCTGACGACAATTTTCCAATGTCTCCCGCATATTCCAGCCCGTGTACCCTTCCTCCGGACAATGCAGATGCCACCAGCAGAGACACCAGACCGCCAAGCGAATGACCGCACAGGACAATGCTGCCATGACTTCCGAATTCATCGGAATGCCCGACGGCATACTCCATAACAGAAAGCAAATCAGAGACTTCCGTAAGCGGCGTCATATCCGTTATCGCGCCGCTGCTGCGTCCGTTTCCGCGAAAATCCAGCCGCAGGGTATCATATCCACCCTCATTCAGACCTTCAGACACGTCACGTATCGGATTCAAACTTCCGCTCATCATCATGCCGTGACACATGATGACAAGCGGCTTTACAGAATCCGTAGTTTCCGCAGATGTGTAAACCGCGAAAACATCACCCCCTCCCGTCGGTATAAATATTTCCTTTCTGACCATAATTACAGACCGACATTGACAATGACCCCGGCCTTGGCGATTATTCCCGGCTGAGGGATGTTGCCGTAGTCGTAGTACTTGTGATTCAGGAGGTTATTGACTTCCACATAGAAGCTGTATCCCGGACGGCAGCATTTCACGCCTTTCGTTCCCATCGTCCATGACAGGCGGGCATCCACCAGAGAATATGGCCTATATGGTTCAAGACGTCCGGTAGAGACTTTATTCTCAAAAAGTTCATAATTGCCGACGCGGTCCTGCCAGCGCCATGTGGCATCTGCGCAAAGCCCTTTCCAAATATGGAATCCGGCTTTCACGACGGCCTTATGTTTCAGATACTCAAGCGCATATTTGGATTGGATGTCTTTTCCAAGAGCCTTGTCCTGACGGATGTGGCTGTATGAGAGTTCCAATGTCCGGATGAAGAAATCGTCGCGGACGAGCATTGTCGGGAAATCTATTCTCGCAGAAATCTCCTGACCGAAAGTATTGATTTTCGTATAGTTGACAGATCTCCACGGGGCGTCGATACCCTCTGACAAATCCTTGATCCAGTCGATCATGTCGCTGCCGTGATTATAGTAGACCGTAGCCACGGCATTGATCCAAGGACGTGAGAAACGGAGTCCGCCTTCCACGGACTGCATCTTTTCCGCTTTCAGATTCTTGTCCGCCGCATGGCCGCCGACCGAGTAGTAAAGTTCCGTGAAGGTCGGCATTCTCAATGATGAGTTGTATGATGCGTAAACCTTCCAGTCGCCCAGGAATCTGTAACTGGCATTGACACCCGGATAGAAACGGAACTTGTCATTGTTACCTGTATTTTTCACGGCTGCGACGCCGGCCGATGCCGAAAGATTCCTGAACTCCACACTATGCTCCAGGAAAATGCTGTAGTTGGTTCGGTTCAGGCCTTTAAGATATTGTGCATCAGCACCATGCACTTTCTTGGGATTATCCAGGTCTTCACCGAGATTGGTGCTGACAATGTCCTCGTTCCTTACCTCGAAACCGAGTGCCGTCTTTCCTGCGACAGTCTCTATCCAGGCATTGACGTTCGCACCCAAGACACTGGTTCTGTGGTAGTTGTATTTGACGGCATCCGGTTTTCCCCTGACGAGTTCGAACCTGTCCTCTCCCCTGTTCCAGTACAATGCCGGCTTGACTTTCACGAAGCCTCGCGTCTGAGCCTGTACCGAAGCGAAAGTCTTGAACGTGTGCTCGAACTGGTCATCAAACTTGGCACTGTAGAAAGTGTTGGAACCGAAGTCCCTAGCACTTAATCCCGCATGCCAGTCCAGATCCGCCGCGCGGCTCTTGAACGTGCCATGATAAGACGCCTTGACCGTCTGGTAGTCACTGTTCAGCCCGCCTTCAGAATTGCGGCTGAAGCCATCAGAACGCAGATATCCGGCGGAAATCTGATTCGACACCTTGCCGGTGACCAGGCCGACACGCGCCCCGCCGTTGAAATAACCGTAAGAACCGCCTTCGGCATGGGCCAAGACTCCGGAAGAAGTGCATTTTTTCGTCACGATATTGATGACTCCGGTCAATGATGATGAGCCGTATGCCACGCCTGCCGGGCCCGAAAGTATTTCAATTCGTTCAATATCAGTGATATCCACAGGAAGGTCGACAGCATTGTGCCCGGTCTGCGGGTCACAGATATTTATGCCGTCCAGATAGATTGCGACCTGATCGCTGGTTCCGCCGCGCATGCTGATATCAGTCTGTGCGCCCATATCGCCACGCTGTCTCACGTCCACACCTGCGACGAATTTCAGGACATCGTTCACGCTCACCACAGGCAGCGACGAAATCGCCGTACTGTCCATCAATGTCACGATGCGCGCACTTTTCCCCAGCACCGACGGCACTCTGCTGCCCGTCACGGATACCGAGTCCAATTTCAATGTTTTTCCAAATGAATCTGTAGTTTTCAAATCAGCCGATCTGGCTGCAAGACAAGAACTTGACAAGATAGTCAGGACAACTGCCACACGGCAGCCCCATGTTCGTTTCATAAAATTCAAACGTATATTTAAGAGTCATACACCCGCAAAGGTACGAAATAACCTCGACAATCCGAAACTTTGAGGCATACGCAGTGCCGAAAGGATTTTTTTTCGTAAATTTGAAGATAATCGGTGGCATGGCCATCGGAGACAGCAAGATACACTTAAATACATATCATTTTATTATGGCCAAAGTCAATTCGGCTGACGTAGGATTTGAGAAACAAATCTGGAACGCGGCAGATGTCTTGAGGGGCAGCATGGATGCATCCGAGTACAAACATGTAGTACTTGGACTCATTTTCCTGAAATATATTTCCGACAGGTTCGAACAAAAGTATAACGAGCTTGTCGCCGAGGGATATGGAATGGAGGAGGATAAGGATGAATACACTGCCGAAAACATATTTTTCGTTCCTCAGGATTCAAGATGGAGCATAATTGCCTCGGCAGCACATACTCCGGAAATCGGGAAAACCATTGACAATGCAATGGTACTCATTGAAAATGAGAACAGAAGGCTCAAAGGCGTGCTACCCAAGAATTTCGCGCGTCCGGAACTGGACAAGGAGAAACTGGGAAATGTCGTGGACTTGTTCACGAACATTAACATGAAGGAACATGGTGACAGCAAGGACATTCTCGGAAGGACATACGAATATTGCCTGTCAATGTTCGCGTCTGCAGAAGGCAAGAATGCCGGTGAATTCTACACCCCATCATGCATTGTCCGGACATTGGTAGAAGTCCTCAAGCCATATCACGGCCGAGTCTATGACCCTGCATGCGGTTCAGGCGGTATGTTCGTACAGTCTGCCAAATTCATCGAAAGGCATCAGGGAAAGATCAATGACATTTCTGTCTTCGGTCAGGAATATAACCCGACTACCTGGAAGATGGCACAAATGAATCTCGCCATCCGTGGAATCGAGGCGAATTTGGGTGAATACAATGCAGACTCCTTCCTGAAAGACCTTCATCCTTCATTGAAAGCAGATTTTGTCATAGCCAATCCTCCTTTCAACATGAGTGATTGGGGCGCAGACAAACTTCAGGATGACGTGCGCTGGAAATATGGAATTCCTCCTGCCGGAAATGCGAACTTCGCATGGATGGAGCACATGATACATCACCTCTCCCCTACCGGAAAGATCGGATTGGTCCTTGCAAACGGAGCCCTTTCGTCACAAAGCGGCGGCGAAGGCACCATCAGGGAGAACATCATCAAAGCCGACCTTGTAGAGTGCATCGTAGCCATGCCTGACAAGCTGTTCTATTCCACCGGAATTCCTGTGTCACTGTGGTTCCTGAACCGGAACAAAAAACAGAAAGGAAAGACTGTTTTCATCGATGCCCGCAATATGGGTACGATGGTCACAAGAAAGCTTCGCGAGCTCACTGAAGATGACATATTGAAAATCGCCGGGACTTACGACGCATATACGGAAGGAACTCTCGAAAACGAGAAGGGATTCTGCGCGGTCGTAACGATGGAAGACATTGCCAAACAGGATTATATCCTGACTCCTGGAAGATATGTCGGAATAGCTGATACGCCTGATGACGGAGAGCCGTTTGAAGAAAAGATGACCAGGCTAACTACGGAGCTCGGTGATTTGTTCGCGCAATCTCATGAATTGGAAGCGGAAATAAGGAAGCAGCTCTCATCGATTGGTTTCAAGATAAAATAGTATTTTCTTCCCTTGAATATCAACTAATTCAAAGGGAAATGAAAGAAAAATTAATTCAAGAAGTAACGGACGGAATGTCGGAAGTGCTCACAGTAGATCAAATGGCCCAGCTCAATAGTGTAATGCTGCAGGTAATCAGCAAATACACCATTGCAGAGGACGGAGACAAGGTCAAGGAAGACTTTGCCTCCAATAAGCGTCTGCTGGAAATATTCCTTTCGGCAAAGTTGGTTGAAGGCTGTTCAGGCAAGACCATCAAATATTACGAAACGACCATCAATCAGCTTTTCAGGTACATGTCGAAGCAGGTGAAGGATTATACGACTGATGATTTGAGGGCATATCTTGCTGTGTTTCAGAAGAGACACAAATCCAGCAAGGTTACCATCGACAATATCAGAAGAATCTTTTCGTCATTCTTCTCATGGCTTGAAGATGAGGACTTTATCATCAAGAGCCCTGTGAGACGCATTCACAAGGTCAAGACCGGAGAGCAGGTAAAGGAATGTATTTCCGACGAAAATCTCGAGCGTCTTCGCGACAGATGCCGGTGCCGGCGGGATCTTGCCATCATCGACATGCTGGCTTCAACGGGCATGCGTGTCGGAGAATTGGTGAAGCTGAACAGGAGCGACATCAATTTTGCCGAGCGTGAGTGCATCGTATTCGGAAAAGGGAACAAGGAGCGTATCGTTTATTTCAATGCCAGGGCGAAACTGCACCTGCAGGAGTATCTCGCCACCAGAAAGGACAAGAATCAGGCATTGTTCGTTTCTCTGGACAAGCCTCATTCACGTTTGCAGATTTCCGGTGTAGAAATGCGGCTGCGCGACCTAGGAAGAGAGCTTAAAATTCCGAGAATCCATCCGCACAAATTCAGAAGGACGCTGGCGACCACTGCCATCGACAAAGGAATGCCTGTCGAGCAAGTCCAGACTCTTCTGGGACATGTCAAGATCGACACGACCATGCGTTATGCCATGGTAAACCAGACGAATGTAAAACTTTCTCACCGCAAATTTTTAGGATAATGTACGAGACTGTAACATATAGCCGTCCACGGCATCGCTTACATCGCCATAGCACGCTGCGAAATCATAATTTAGAGGAGCAGGCACAGGCGCTGTTTGATAATTTTTTCATACACAATACTATAGATCTTGGAGACACAAAAACTGTTTTTCTTACGGATATCGCCACGTACTTAAATGGATTAGCGATGCAAAAGTTTCCGGCAAAAGATAAGGGATTGCCTGTACTGAAGATTAAAGAACTTGGACAAGGATATTGCGATAATTCTAGTGATAGATGTTCCTCTGATATTTTAGAGAAATACATTATCAATGATGGAGATTGTATTTTTTCATGGTCAGGAACATTACTAGTTGATTTATGGTGTGGCGGTCAATGTGGACTCAATCAGCATCTGTTCAAGGTTTCCTCTGACAACTATCCGAAGTGGTTCTATTACTTATGGACGAAGCACCATCTTGATACATTCATACATATAGCCAAAGACAAGGCGGTTACGATGGGGCATATTAAAAGGTCTGAGCTGGAAAAAGCGATAGTTATAATGCCTTCCAAAGAAAAACTTGATAATCTATCCAAGCTTTTCGATCCAATCATTAATCAAATAATTCAATTAAGGATAATGAACAGAACTCTAGCTCAACAACGTGACGAATTACTTCCAAAACTGATGTCTGGAGAACTGAAAATCAATGAAATAGATTGTTAAATTCTCATTTATGGAAGAGGTCGTTTACATAATGGACAATAAAGAAGCCGTTCCGGTGTGGTGGAACGGCTCCTATGCGGATGAGGTCGCGGATCAAAGCTGCCTGTTACCGATTACGGTAATGAGCTTTCACATAAACCTTTCTGCCATTGACCATTCTGAAATGGCCTCTGACATAAATTGGTTTCTGAGACGCTTCCCTGCACTCTGTGCAAAGGCGCTCTCCGTAGCTAATTATGATTTGAAGTTTAATTGTCATCTTAAAAAAGAATTTTTGATTGAGAGCTTGGAGCGGCTTGTCAAGAGTACGTCATCCGCATTATCTCAAAATAAATGGAGCATCCGCCATTGTCCGGACAGACGCTCCTTTATCATTAGCCTTGGAGAGCTCCCAAAACTTGATGAAAATTAAACTTCACTGCGAAAGTAAGCAATATTTTTGAAACAGCAAAACATACTTCAATCATGGAAGAATGGAAAACATATAAACTTGAAGATCTCTGTAAAAGAATATGCAGCGGTGGTACGCCGAAAAGCACCTGCGAAGAATTCTATGGTGGAACTATTCCATGGTTAAATACGAAAGAAGTAAATTTCAATCGCATTTATGAAACAGAATCAACCATAACCCAAACAGGATACGATAACTCTTCGGCAAAATGGGTGGATGCGAACTCAATCATTGTTGCGATGTACGGTAACACGGCTGGAAAAGTAGCTCTAGCAAAAATACCTCTTACTACAAATCAAGCGTGCTGTAATTTGACAATCGATGAATTAAAAGCCGATTACAGATATCTTTTCTATTACCTACTATCACAATACGATATCATCAAATCAAAAGCGAATGGTGCCGCTCAGCAAAATTTAAATGCACAACAGATAAAGGATTTGCTTATTCCGCTACCATCATTAGAAACTCAAAGGGTAATATCGGATATTCTTACAGCCCTAGACGACAAGATTGAGCTGAACAACCGGATAAATCATAATTTAGCCAGAGTTGCTTCTGTGATACAAACTAACATACCAGCATAATAACATGTGTACATTTAATGAAGATTCATACGAAAAGGCATTGCTCTCATTATTTTCCGACATGGGATATATAGTGGAGTATGGGCCGGACATTGAAAGGGACTACACCATACCTGTATATGAAACTGTCCTGGAAGACAGCATCTGCAGACTGAATCCGAGATTGCCGCAGGCTGCCGTTTCTGAAGCCATAAAGAAATTGCAGACCATCGACACAGGAGACACAGTCCAGAAGAACGAACAATTCATGGACTATCTTCAGAACGGCATTGAAATAAGTTATTATGCCGAAGGCGAAGTCAAGCACGATTTGGTGTATCTTGCTGATTTCGAGAATATTCAGAACAATGATTTCAGAGCGGTAAACCAATGGACTTTCGTCGAGAAATCCGAAAAGAGAGCCGATATCATAGTCTTCCTGAACGGTCTTCCTATCGTTCTGGTGGAGCTCAAATCACCGTCACGGGAAGAAGCTGAAGCCTCCAACGCATACAAACAAATCCGAAACTACATTCTGGAAATCCCATCCATGTTCACATACAATGTCTTCTGCGTAATGAGCGACATGGCGTGCTCCAAGGCCGGCACAATCACCGCCAAGGAAGACCGCTACATGGAATGGAAAACGAAAGACGGACAGCACCTCACTTCCGATTTCGTGGACTATGACACTTTCTTCGAAGGAATGTTCACCAAGGAAAGACTTCTGGACCTGACAAAGAACTTCACATGTTTCAGCAAAGATGAACGAGGTGACGGAAAAATCCTTGCCGCCTATCATCAATATTTCGCCGTAAAAAAGGCAGTTGAAAGAACTATTGCCGCTACGAAAGGTGACGGAAAAATCGGTGTGTTCTGGCACACGCAAGGAAGCGGAAAGAGTCTCTCCATGGTCTTCTACGCCCATCTGATACAGCAGGTGCTTGACAAACCGACCATTGTAGTCATTACCGACAGGAACGACCTGGACGAACAACTCTACACCCAGTTCAGCAAATGTGAACACTTCCTCAGGCAGAAGCCTGTCCAAGCGGAAAGCCGTGAGCACCTTCGCAAGCTTCTTGTCGGACGCGAGGCTAACGGTATCATTTTCACGACAATGCAGAAGTTCCAGGAGTCGCACGAGCCGTTGTCCGACCGCAGGAACATCATTGTAATGACCGATGAGGCTCATCGCGGACAATATGGTTTCGAGGAAAGAATTGACGAAACCGGTAAAGTAAGCATCGGCATGGCAAGAATCATAAGGGATTCACTACCACATGCTTCTTACATCGGATTCACGGGCACTCCTATCTCTACGAAGGACAAGGACACGCAGGAAGTATTCGGAGACTACATCGACATCTATGACATGACCCAGGCAGTGAAGGACGGCGCCACCGTACCGGTCTACTACGAGTCCAGAGTCGTGAATCTCAAACTGGACGCCACGACACTCAGCCTTATAGACACCGAATACGATCTTCTTGCGGAAGAAGGCGCGACACAGCAGCAGATAGAAGAAAGCAAGCAAGAGATGTCTCATCTGGAAGAATTGCTCGGAGCGCCTGAAACCATTGATTCACTGACAGATGACATTCTCGACCACTATGAGAACAACCGTCAGTACGAACTTACAGGCAAGGCAATGATCGTCGCATATTCCCGCCCGATCGCCATCCGCATATACAATGACATCCTGAAAAAGCGACCGACCTGGACGGACAAGGTCAAATGCGTGATGACATCTTCGAACAATGATCCCGAAGAATGGCACGACATCATCGGAAACAAACAATACAAGAAAGAACTCGCCAAGAAATTCAAGGACGACGCTGACCCTCTGAAGATTGCAATCGTCGTGGACATGTGGCTCACAGGCTTTGACGTGCCGTCATTGGCCACAATGTATGTTTACAAGCCGATGGCGGGGCATAACCTCATGCAGGCTATCGCGCGTGTAAACCGTGTATATGCCGGAAAGGCAGGCGGTCTTGTTGTCGACTACATCGGCATTGCCAAGGCTCTGAAAGAAGCCATGAGGGACTATACCAAGAGTGACCGGAGCAATTTCGGGAACCAGAACATCCGCGACACTGCATTGGTCGAGTTCCAGAAGCACATAGAAATCTGCCGTGATTTCATGCATGGATATGACTACTCTAATTTCCAAAAAGGTACTGATGCGCAACGTGGAAAGATTATCAAAGGAGCTGCCAATAAAATGCTTGCGCCATCCATGGACGGGCAACTGCAGGATTTTCTGAAACAGACATTGCTCCTTAAAAATGCCGTCAGTCTCTGCCGAAGCCTATTGAACGAAGCCCAGCGCTATGAGGCCGGCTTTTTCAATGCGGTCAGGTCCCTCATAAACAAAATGAAATCCAAGGGCAAGGTCTCCAAACAGGAAATCAATGAAAGAATCGGCGAACTTCTCAAGCAAAGCGTGAAGAGCGATGGCGTAATCAATCTTTTCTCAGATGTCAAATCCGAGTTCTCCCTCTTCGATGCGACATTCCTGGATGAGATTTCCAGAATGAAGGAAAAGAACATTGCCATTGAGCTTCTGAAAAAACTTCTCGCCGAAAGGGTTTCATTGTACAAGAGAACCAACCTGGTACAGGCCGAGAAGTTTTCAGAGATGCTCAACATGTCACTATCAAACTACCTGAAGGGTCTTCTCACTAATGAGGAGGTCATAAAGGAATTGATGGATATGGCCAGAAATATCGTGACGGCGGAAAATGCCGCTGATGAGCTTGGTCTGTCCGATGAAGAAAAAGCGTTCTATGATGCATTGACCAAACCTCGTGCAATCAAAGACATCTATACCAATGACGAACTTGTCTCCATTACCAAGGAACTGACGGAGGCACTAAGGGTAAACCGCACAATCGATTGGCAGAAAAAGGAATCCGCACGCGCCGGCATGAGGAGAATCGTCAAGAGGCTTCTTAAAAAATACAATTATCCGCCTGAAGACGAGCAGGATGCACTGGAAACAGTCATAAGACAATGCGAGCAATGGACGGACACTCCGATGGAGTACTAA
>ERZ1026894.955-NODE-955-length-18743-cov-30.021832_pt1 | contig 18743 bp, 11 predicted proteins | sample MGYA00380177_ERZ1026894 | MGnify/ENA primary metagenome ERZ1026894 (study PRJEB33269, sample SAMEA4719813) | human gut metagenome | biome: human-associated habitat; feature: organic feature; material: feces | place: Cameroon | collected 2013-10 ... | reverse complement strand
AACTAAAAGATAACTAAATTTATGTTAATGATGATAGATAAAAAAACTTAAGAAACTATTGATATTTTGTCTATAGGGCAGAATCATTCACAAGTGATTGGAAAATATGTTTGTCCAGTTAACTACAAGCGTTAAACAAATAAACCTGATAAATTATTCAGTATGAACCTAAATTTAAAAAAATCAATGCTGCTTGTGGGTGCGTTGGCAACCTTGGGCTTGAGTTACACAACTGAAGCGCTCGCGACCCCCCCCATACCAGACTGTCAGCACAGTACAGCAAACTAAGAAGGTGACTGGTAACGTAAGCGACTCCGAAGGTCCTGTTATCGGTGCAAGTGTTGTAGAGAAGGGTAATCCTTCTAATGGAGCAGTTACCGACCTGGATGGTAACTTCTCAATTAATGTAAAACCAGGAGCTACTATTATTATTACTTATATTGGTTATAAGACTCAAGAGATTGTTGTAGGTGGACAATCTAATATTCAAGTAACCATGAAAACAGACGACAAGACCCTTGATGAGGTCGTTGTTGTGGGTTATGGTGTTCAGAAAAAGAAACTCGTTACTGGTGCTACCGTACAGGTAAAGGGTGACGATATTGCTAAATTGAATACCACCAATGTCCTTGGTGCTATGCAGAGCCAGAGCCCTGGTGTACAGATTGTACAGTCTAATGGTCAGGCTGGTGACGGCTTCAAGGTAAATATCCGTGGTATCGGTACTACGGGTGATTCTTCTCCTCTTTATGTGATTGATGGTATCGCTGGTGGCGATATTAACTCTTTGAACCCTTCTGATATCGAGAGTATTGATGTCTTGAAGGATGCCGCATCTGCAGCCATCTATGGTGCACGTGCTGCCAATGGTGTCGTCCTGGTAACTACCAAGCAGGGTAAGGCCGGTAAGTTGCAACTCTCTTACGATGGATATGTCGGCTTCCAGTATATGGCTAAGCGCCCTGATGTACTGAATGCAAAAGAGTATATGTATGCACAGAATCTGAAGGCTGCCAATGGTGGTAATGCTGCTCCCGACTGGGCTAACGTTCTTCCTGCCGATTTGTATGAGTCGGTTATGAATGGTACTTGGAGTGGTACCGATTGGATGGACGAGTCTTATCATAAGGGCGCCATCACAGAAAATCATTCTTTCAACCTTACTGGTGGTTCTGATGTCTCTAAGTTCTCTCTTGGTTTTGCTTACACCAACCAGGATGGTATTCTTGGAGGCGAGGCTCAGTCTGGTTACCAGCGCTATAATGCCCGTCTGAACTCCGACCATGTAGTATTGAAGAGTGCCGACAAGAGTTTTGATGTTATTAAGATAGGTGAGAATATCGCTTTCAGCCATATTAGCAAAAATGGTATTTCTACTGGCAATATGTACTGGAACAATACGCATGATTTGATAATAGCCAACCCATTGCTCCCTGTTTATGACAAGGATGGTAGCTACTATACCAACAGCGCGATTGCAGCCAATGGTTGGGGCTTGGGCTCTGCCGTCAATCCTTTGGCTTTGGCAGCTCAGACTTCACAGGGCTTGAATGATTCTCGTTCATGGAATCTGAACATGACAGCTTATCTGGAGGTACAGCCTATCAAGGGCTTGGTTTGGCGCTCACAGTTTGGCTACAAGACTTGGAATAGTGCCTATCGCAGTATGACTCAGGTTTACTCCAACGGTGCCAACAGCGCCACTCAGGAAGCTGTAAGCCAGAGTATGAGCACTGGTTCAAGCTATTCTTTTGAGAATACTTTGGCCTATACCTTCGATATCAACAAGATGCACAACTTCAATGTGGTTGTTGGTAACTCAATAGAGAAGAATGCTTACGGCATGAACTTAGGTGTAGACTCTCATAAGTCTTTGTTCGGAAGCGATTGGGATCGTGCCTGGATCAGCAACACCAAGCCTGGTGATTACAATACCGATGTGAAGATTTCTGGTACTCCACAGGGCGACTGGTCAATGGCTTCTTTCTTCGGACGTGCCAGCTACAACTATAACGAGAAGTACATGGCTCAGTTTACACTCCGCGCCGATGGTTCTTCCAACTTCATGCGTGGTCATCGCTGGGGTTATTTCCCATCAGCTTCTGTAGGTTGGGTTGTTACCAACGAGAAGTTTATGGAGCAGACTGCAAGTTGGATGGACTTCTTGAAGATTCGTGCTTCTTGGGGTCAGAATGGTAACCAGAGTATCTCTAACTTCCAGTACTTGACAACCTTCGCATTCGATAATCTGAATGGTTATTTCTTCGGTCTTGGCAATAAGACCACTCAGACCACTGGTGGTTATGCTGATGTATTGAAGAATGAGGATGTGACATGGGAAACATCCGAGCAGGTTGACTTGGGTATTGATGCCCGCTTCCTGAACAGTCGTTTGGGCTTCACCTTCGATTGGTATCAGAAGAAGACCAAGGACTGGTTGGTACAGGCACCTATCCAGGCTGTATGGGGCCTTTCTGCACCTTATGTTAATGGTGGTGATGTAAAGAATACTGGTGTTGAAATCGGTTTGACATGGGATGACAAGATCGGTAAGGACTTCCGTTATGGTGCTTCTTTCAACCTGGCAACCAACAAGAATAAGGTAACTCGTATCGCCAATGCCGAGGGTATTATCCATGGTCCTGCATCTGTACTCAACCAGCAGGAGGGCGAAATCTTCCGTGCAGAGGTAGGCAAGCCTATCGGTTATTTCTGGGGATTGAAGACAGCTGGTGTCTTCCAGAATCAGGCTCAGATAGACGAGTGGCAGCAGAAATATTCCGATAATATTCATGGTACCTTGAAGCCAGGCGACTTGATTTATGTTGATACAACAGGCGATGGTGTTATCGACGAAAGTGACAAGACCGAGATTGGTAATCCTCATCCTGATGTAACGATTGGCTTCAATCTCCATGCTGCCTATAAGGGATTCGACTTCTCTTTGACAGGTACAGGTGCCTTTGGTCATCAGATTGTTCGCACATGGAATAAGGGCGAGGATACAGTCTCTAACCTGAACAAGAAGATTCTTTATGGCTCTTGGAAGGGTGAGGGTACAAGCAACTTCCTGCCACGCCTCGACAATATGGGTAATCCTAACTGGAAGACATTCTCTTCTATCTGGGTAGAGGATGCTGATTATGTGAAGATTCAGAACGTAACATTGGGTTACGACTTCAAGAACATCTGGAAGACCTGTCCATTGGGTCAGCTTCGTCTCTATGTATCTGCACAGAACCTGTTCACATTCACCGATTATTCTGGTATGGATCCTGAAATTGGTTCAGATGGTGACACCGTTTCTTGGGCAGCAGGTGTTGACAATGGTTTCTATCCAAGTCCAAGAACCTATCTCGTTGGAGTTAATATTAAATTTTAAATGACTGTTTCTATGAAAAAAATATATTTGTTGGGCTTCATTGCGGCTGCTTTGACATTCAGCAGTTGTGAGGACTTCCTTGATTCAAAGAATTATACAAGCAAGGACTCAAGCAACTTCCCTGCTACCGAGGAGGATGTTAACCAGATGGTTTCGTCTGTTTACAAGTCTGCTTTCTATCAGCAATGGCAGGGTGAATATGGTAACAATTCGGAGAAGTATTTCGCCTATGCCAACCTTGCTTCTGATGATATGTATGGTGGTGGTGGTTTGAACGACCAGGCCACTCAGGCTCTCGACCACATCCTGTATCAGTCTGATACACAGTTTGAGGGTTTTTGGCAGGCTTCTTATGCTGCCATTGCTCGTGCCAATGGTGCGTTGGCTTCTGTTGACAACATTGCCAACGAAGAGCTTCGTAATCAGACCAAGGGTGAGTTGCTTTTCCTGAGAGCATTTACCTATTTTGATTTGGTCAAGTGCTTTGGCAACATTCCTTTGTTGAACAAAGCTCCTGAGAATGTTCAGGAAGGACAGACCTCTCCAGAGCAGAAGACTCCTGAGGAGATTTACAAGAAGATAGCTGCTGACTTGTATCTGGCAACCAAGATTATGCCTGCTTATCCTTATGACGGATGGAAGAAGGTGGAGTTTGGTAAGGCTACCCGTTGGGCTGCTGAGGCTCTCTTGGCTCGTGTATATCTGTTCTATACTGGTTTCTTCCAGAAAACCTCTATGCCTATGGAACCTGTAGAGGGCTATGAAGATACTGAGGTTACCAAGGATTATGTTGTTAAGTGTTTGGAAGATGTTATCCAGCACTCAGGCTTCGACCTTCTCGATGACTATCGCAGTTTGTGGGCATACGCCAATGAGTATACTGCCAAGGATTACTCTTTCGTTTCCGACCTGAATGAAAAATGGTCTGAGGGCAACAAGGAGGCCATCTTCTCTGTCAACTATGCATATCGTGGTGAATGGGACTCACAGCTTCACATGACCAACCAGTGGGCGTTGTTCTTCGGTTTGCGTTTCGGCGATGCTGATGACGCTAAGTTTAATGTAGGAACTGAAGGTAGTATCTATCCTTTCGGAAGTGGTTGGGGTATCGGTACTGTAGCACCAAACTTGGTTGACGACTGGAAGGCAAAGGAACCTAACGACAAGCGTCGTGAGGCTTCTATCCTGACTTTCCCTGATGATTACAACTATGCTGGCGACCACAACGACAGCTGGATGGAGAACACGGGTTACTTCCAGAAGAAGTTGGGTGCTATCCGTTCTGGCGGTGGTGATGTCAAAGGTTCTGGTTTCTATTCATTCTGTGCTCAGGCTCCTTGGGGTGGTAATGGAGCTACCAAGGGTCACTATCAGGCTTCAAGCTGTCAGGCACAGGTGCTCATCCGTTTTGCCGATGTACTCTTGATGCATGACGAGTTGACAGAGACCAATACCGGTATGACTCGAGTACGTGCGCGTGCTGGTCTTCCTTCTATTCCTTATACATTAGAGAACTTGCAGAACGAGCGTCGTTGGGAGCTTGCTTTCGAGGGCCTTCGTTGGGATGACATCCGTCGTTGGCACATTGCTCCTCAATGCTTGGCTAAGCAGGTTGGTGGTAGAATCAATAATGCTGGTACATGGACAACCATGAAGGATCAGGGTGAGGGCTATGTTGAACGTTACAATAAGACCAATGGTTATTTCAAGATTCCTCAGATAGAGGTATCTCTTTCTAATGGTGGCTTGACGCAGAATCCTGGATGGGGCTCAGGTGAAGGCTACTATGGATCTTGGAAGGAATAATAATAACGAAAAACAGATTTAGATTATGAAAAAGATATTCATTAGTTTGGCTGTTGTACTGGCTGTGCTGGCTTCTTGTAATCCAGCAGAGGACAGTTACAGCAACAATGCCAAGAATTATACAGAGGAGGCTTTGAGTGATTGTTTCTTATTCACTCAAGCCAATGAGAGTGGTACTCCTGCAGAAGATGGTAACTATTTTACCTTCAACACTTCTCCTTCTACCATTGTTACCGTTCTTACCAAGAACGATGATGGCTCAGAGAATATTCTTTCTAAGGGTAGTGCTACAGGTACTTTTGCCATCGTTCCTCGTCGTGGTGCCAATCCTTCCCAGACCTTCTATGTTCGCTCTATGAATGCTGATGGTTCTTGGACAGAGGTGGAGAAGACTGCTAATGTCTTTGTTCCTTCAGACTTGACTCCAGAGATGAAGTTGCTGGCTTCTGATTCTTATGGAAAGAAAGTTTGGACTTGGGATACCGAGTTCCGTGCAGACCAAGGTGCTTGGGGTAATATGGCTTATGCAACAGGTTCTGGTGATACTTTCGCTGATGCAGGTAATGGCATTTGGTTTGCTTGTTTTCCAGATTACTTGGAGAATCCTAACCCAAATGATAACAATAAAACTCAGATGGTACATTCTGATACAGGCAAGCCTCTTGGTGAAGGTGTCGGTGCTTATATGGAGTTCTATGATGACGGCAAGATTATTACATACAGTCAAGATGGTAATGTGATTCGACAGGGTAAGTATTCTGTTGACGGTTATACTGGCGAGCGTAACCATGCATCTATTGATGGTAGTCAAGCTAATTGGTCTTATGGAACATTGAAGACTGATGCTGGAACAATCTTATGGCCGTTCGAAATCAATTGGAAGGATAATAATCGTCCTGCTTGTCCTACAGAGTTTGAAATTATGCAGTTGGATATAAATCATTTGAAGTTGGTTTATGCAAAGCCTGGCACTGGTGGCTGGGGTGAAGCTACATGGTGGGCTTTCAAGAGTGAATCTGATGCAGAAGGTGCTTTGACTAATTATGATACCAAGTCTTGGACATGGGATACCGAATTCCGTGCAGATCAAGGTGCTTGGGGTAATATGGCTTATGCAACAGGTTCTGGTGATACCTTTGCTGACGCGGGTAATGGCATTTGGTTTGCTTGTTTCCCTGATTACTTAGAGAACCCTAATCCAAATGATAATAATAAGACTCAGATGGAGCATTCTAATTTGGATAAACCTCTTGGTGAGGGTGTAGGTGCTTACATGACATTCGATGTTAATAAGGGTCTTGTTACCTCTTATAATAAAGATGGCAACCAAATCCGTCAAGGTAAGTTCGAAATCCAGAAGTGGGATAGAGGCAAGCGCCATTTGGCTACCGTAGATGGAAGTCAGCCTGCTTGGGCTTTGGGTAAACTCCATACTGATGCCGGCTCTATCTTGTGGCCATTTGAAATCAATTGGAGAAAGAATAATCGCCCTGCATGTCCTACTGATTTTGAGATTATGCAGTTGAATGGCGATCACCTGAAGTTGATTTATGCTGCTCCTGGTACAGGTGGCTGGGGTGAAGCTACATGGTGGGCTTTCAAGAAGAAGTAAGGCTTCAAGAAACGGAAAATAGTTTTATTTTAATATAAGTAAGGTTAGGGCCTCGGCTGTATGTGTAATACAGTCGGGGCTTTTTGTGAAAGTTTTTTTTGACGGGCTTTGCTTTATTTGCTCATCTTTAATACTATGCAGGAATAATCGCTATTATTATTTGTCTTTAATGATTATTTTTTATATCTTTGCATAAGATAGTCTGCGCTTGGCAATTTGCAAGCAAGCTTTCATTGCGCTCGCTTGAATATCTTTGCATAAGATAGTTTACGCTCGGCAATTAGAAAGCAAACTTAAACTTACAACACAGAATAACTAAAAACTATATACAATGAAAAAAATATTCGCAATCACAGTTTTGGGCTTATTGACAGTCGTCAGTATGGTGGTAATGGCAGGATGCCAATCGCCTAACAAACAGTTATGTCGTATTCATGGCAAGATGGATTCAGGCAGATGGGATGGCAAGAAGATCTTCTTGGTTCCTATGTTCGGACTGCAGGATGCTGCTCATGTGGACTCTGTGGTTATTAAGGACGGAACATTCGAGTTTGCTGTTGATACGGTAGAGATGAAGGTGATTCGTGTGGACTATCATTATCGTGATGGTGTTCAGGACTTGTTGGTAGTATCGGAGCCTGGAGATATAGAAGTGACCATCGGTGCCAATAGTATTACCAGCGGAACGCCTCAGAACGACTCCCTCCAGGTATGGAAAGATCAGATGATGAAGTTTAATCGTGATTACGCTGAGCTTCGTATGCGGGCCAAACAGGCTGGGTCAGACCAAATCTTAATGACCGAGGGCAAGGAAGTACAGAAAGAGTTTAGAAAATTCAATAAGGAGTTTTCTGCCCGCATGACACCTGGTGTGTTCAAGGATTTCTTGAAGAGAATGTATCCTTATTAATCTGATATAGTTGATCAAGCAAAGTTTCCTTATCTGGCAATAGGTGTAATAATAGGCTGTAAGCCGATGATGGGAAAATATAATCTATGAAGCTCATGAAAACGATGTTATTGAAATATATCAGGCTGATACTGACTATTTGTTTGGGTCTGTGCGCCTTTTTCTTTTGGTATTGCGCATACCCTCAGGCTCTGTGCTATCAAGAGCAAAATCAATTGTTTCTTTGGACTTTTGATTATTTTAGTCATGATATGAGGGTGGCAGGAGGATTGGCTGATTATGTCAGCGAGTTCTTGGTGCAGTTTTATTATGTGCCATTTTGGGGCGCAGGCATTTTGGCTAGTCTTTTCATGGCTTTCTATGTAGGTACTTGTAGGGTGTTGCAAACGTTTGTTAGAACGCCATTCAAATCTTATTGGAGTGTAATCTGTCTTTTGCCTGTTCTCTTGTTGTGGGGAGTGATGGGCGATACAGAGGTGCTACTCTCTTTTCCCATAGCATTGCTTTTTTCCTTATGGGTGCTGTGGATGATGAATGTGGCAACGGAGAAAATAGGCATACGCTTTCTCTTGTCCGAAATTCTTGTTGTTCCTTTTTTGTTTTATCTCATAGGCGGTGGTGCCACTTGGCTTTATGTCTTGCTGCGCATCGTTTTCTGTTGGTGTAAATTCCATAAGCCTCTGCTTGTGTTATTGACCATTCCTTATCTGTGTGCAGTCCAGCTGATGGGATATTATGTTTGGTGGACACAATATCCGTTGCAGTCGGTCATATTAGGTGTCAACTATTATCGTATACCTTTGCAGTATCCAGGACAGAACTTTGGCTTTAACAGGGATTTGTATTCACTGCTTAAACTCAACGCACAGGTGAGAGAGGGTAAGTGGGATGACATCATCAGCGATGCCGAGAAATATCAGGTCAAGATTTCTTATTCTTCCTGTTGTGTGAATTTAGCTTTGGCAGAAACTCGACAGCTTGCCGACAGGATGTTCTCCTTTTATCAGAGTGGTGAAGATGCGCTTTTGGCTCCTCGTAGTCGCGATAATATGTCGATGTATCCTACTATGGAAGCCTTTTGGCGTTTAGGATTTGTCAACTCTTCGTTGAGATATGCCACCGACCTTCAGGCGTCCATCCTTAATGGTAAGATGAGTGGCCGACTGATGAAGCGCATTACCGAATGTCAGATAGTGAATGGTAAGTATCGTATTGCACGCAAGAATATCGACCTTCTGAAGCAGTCGCTCTTCTATCACGACTGGGCCGTCGGTATGGAAGAAATGCTGGGCAATGAGAGAGCCATCAGTCATGACCCTGATTTGGGCAGGGCGAGACGAATGCGCTTTAAGAAGGATATGATTTATAGTTATGAGGAGATAGACAAGATGTTGGGGCTTCTCTTCGTTAATAATCCTGATAACAAGATGGCACTCGATTATTTTATGGGGCAGATGCTCTTGAAGGGAGATATACAAGGATTTATGAGATATGGCAGTTGGGTACAACAATATGGTGGCTATAGGCAGATGCCTGTAGGCTATCAGGATGCCGTGAGATGTATACAGAATCATGGCAATGTGGCAGGTTCGCCATATGCAGAGTATGTACAACGAATGATGAGTCAGCAGAAAGGAGGCGAAGAATGATTATGAAGAAGTTTTTCTGTTTAGTAGCCATTGCTATTGGCTTGGCTTCTTGTACTCCTTCTGTTCAAAATCCACAGAGGATGAGTCAACTGCCTAAAATTTACCCCGACTATATCGGTGTAACTATTCCTGCGGGTATCGCTCCTTTAAACTTCAATATGAGAGGTGAGGCAGTGGACGTCGTAGATGTGGTGGCAAGAGGAAGCAAAGGTGGAGAGATACATGTCAGTGGTGAGTGGGCAGACTTTGATGTAGATGAATGGCATCAGCTGACCGAACAGAATATGGGAGGCAGCATCTCCTTTACGGTGTGTACCCGCAAGGATGGAGCGTGGAAACAGTATAAGGACTTCCAGATGTATGTCAGCAAGTACCGGTTGGACGATTATGGATTGACCTATCGGCGTATAGCTCCTGGTTATGAGGTGGGTGGAGATATCGGTATTTATCAGCGCGATATCCACAACTTTGATGAGACGCCTATCATGACAGAGACAGCCTTGCCTGGTAGATGCTTCAATTGTCATACTGCCAATCGTACAGACCCGCAGCAACTCACCTGTCAGATCCGTGGCGAAGGTGGAGGCACTCTAATCATGAAGAATGGCAAGCAGCAATGGATCGACACCAAGACCGATACAACTAAGGCTGCAGGTAGCTATGCCTATTGGCATCCAGCAGGCAACTATGTGGCTTATGCTGCCAATGCGGTGCATCAGAGTTTCTTTGTCGGAACATTTAAGCCTATTGAGGTGTATCATGATTTCAGTAATATAGTGGTGCTGGATACACGTACCAATCAATTGGTTACTGACAAGAAGTTGATGACTCCCGATTGGTTGGAAATATTCCCGGCTTTTAGTGCCGATGGCAACACTTTATATTATAGTACTTCCAAGAGTTGTCGGGTACCTGCAGAGTATCAGAAGGTGAAGTGCTCTTTGGTAAGCATTCCTTTCGATGCCAAAACAGGAACCTTTGGCGAAAAGGTGGATACGCTTCTCAATGGTCCGAAGACGAATATGAGTTATGTATTGGCTCGACCATCGTATGATGGTAAATGGCTGATGTATACCAAGTGTAGTAGAAGTAATTTCCCGATAGTACAACCAGATGCAGATTTGTGGATGATGAATTTGAAGACTCGGCAGACTTATCCTCTTACTGCTGTGAACAGCAATATGAGTGAAAGTTATCACAACTGGAGTAGCAACTCGCGCTGGTTTGTATTTGTCAGCAAACGTGGTGATGGCAGTTACACCCGTCTCTATATCTCTCATATCGACGATAAGGGAAAAGCTACTAAACCATTCCTGCTTCCACAGCGTAATCCTTGGAGATACTACCATGCTTTGTTTGATGCTTATAACGTACCCGATTTCACGAAGACCAAGGTGGATTTCGATATCCGTGAAACGCGTAATCTGATATTTTCGGATGCTCGTCCTCGTGTTACGATGAGGGAATAGGACCATTCTTGAATACAATGTTGTTTGATAGGATGTCGGTATCGGATGATTTACAGAACGAATAATTAATGACGATGAAGAATATATTGACAAAATCATGGAAACCTCTGTTGTCGCTGCTCTTTGGTGCGGCTGTCGCTGTATTTTGGGCTATGCCTTACGTGGGAGGACTATGCTATCAGGAACAATATCAGATGTTTCTTTTCGGGATAGACTATTTTCTGGAGCGTATGATGCTGCCAGGAGGATTGGCCGACTATGTCAGCGAGTTCCTGGTGCAGTTTTATTATATGCCCGTATTAGGCGGAACGATTATTGCCTTGCTTCTGGTGGGTATACAGACTATGGTATGGGGCCTGATGAAGCAATACGGGGTTAAGCACGATTTCCCTGGCCATTTGTTGAGCTTTGTCCCCAGTATCGTCTTATGGTGTGCCATGGGTGACCAGAATGTATTGCTCTCTTTTGTTGTAGCTCTTTGGGGAGCCTTGACGATGGGGTGGATACACAATTGTTTCCACAACCGGTTGGTGAAGGTGGTGTTCGAGTTGGTGAGCACTGCTTTGGTATATTGGTGCTTGGGGCCTGTGGTGTATGTCTATGCAGCCTTGATGATTGGCGATACGATGAAGTTGGGAGCGCAAAAGAGGCAGGTCTCTTCTGCTGTGGCTTATTCTTTATGTATTCTGATTCTTACCTTCTCCTGGATATTGCTTTGTACACAAACCTTGCAGTATCCCTTGTGTCGTATACTTTCCGGACTAAACTATTATCGTTTTCCTGGTGTTGTTCCTGTGATGCTGTTAGGTGTCATGGCGTGTGCTGCTTTCGTACCTTTGTTGGGGATGGTGTCATACAAGAACCCGCAGTTACAGAAGCTACAGCAGTCAAGAATGGTGGTGACGGTAACGTATGTATTGGTTGCTATCGCATCTTGGTGGGGCATCAAAGTTTCCTTTGATGAGATGTCTTACGAGTTGATAGACTATAACTTCTTGGTGCGTACCGAACAGTGGGATAAGATTATTGAAAAGGCAGAGAAAAAGCCTGCTTCTACTCCTCTTGGGGTGTCGTGTGTCAACTTAGCTTTGAGTCAGAAGGGCGTTCTTGCCGACCGACTCTTTGAGTTCTATCAGAATGGAGGGGAGGGGTTACTGCCTACCTTTACCCGTGATATGTTTCTGCCAGTTTCCACATCCGAGATATTCTATCGTTTGGGAATGGTCAACGATGCGGAACGCTATATGTTCGAGGCACAGGAGGCCATATCGAATAACCGGAAGAGTGCACGTTTGACACGCCGTATAGCAGAGTGTGAACTTATCAATGGCAACTATAAGGTTGCAGCCAAGTTGCTCCGCCGACTGCAGAAGACGCTCTTCTATCGTGACTGGGCGAACCAGACTATGGCGCTGCTGGGTAATGAGAAGGCTATCAACCGGCATCCCATCTACGGGCAGTTGCGCAAGTATCGGGAGAAGAGAAAAGACTTTCTCTTCAGCGACAGGGAGATGGATCAGATGTTGGGTTTGCTCTTCCTCAACGATAAGCACAACAAGATGGCATACGAATATCTGGTTTGCTACGAACTGCTGCAGCGCGACATGGATAAGTTTATGCAGTATTATCCTTTGGGGAGGTTTGTGGGGTATGACCATATTCCCCGTTCCTTCCAGGAGATACTCATAGGCAACTGGATGAAGACACATGGCGACCCTCGTACCATCCCATATAGTGTGGATGCGCAGAACGTGAACAATACGCTCAACTTCATCCAGCTCTATATGCAGAATCCGAAGGATCCTCAACTCAGTCAGCAACCCTATGTATCCAATGCCTGGCACTATGTGATGGTGCAGGGGGCTGATGAGGCTGCAGGAAAGAAGGAGGGAATGAAAGAGGTTTATTAGAATGTGGAATGATAATACTGGAATGATATGAAAACAATCAAATATTTGTTGTTTGCCCTATTGATTGTGATGGGGATGGTTTCTCTTGATTCCTGTTGCTCTCCTTCACCGTGGAGTGAGGCAAAAGAAATCAAACAGTTGCCTGAAATCTTCCCTGATTACATCGGGGTTACAGTTCCTGTCAACATCGCTCCGCTTAATTTCAATATGGTGGATGACGAAGTAGATGAAATGGCAGTGAGTGTGGCAGGATCGAAGACCGTCGAGGAAATCTCTTCTATCGGAAAAGAGTATGCGGACTTTGATGTAGAGGAGTGGCACGACTTCTTGAGAAATAATAAGGGCGGAAAACTCACCGTCTCAGTGTTTGTGTTGAAAAATGGTGAATGGTTCAAGTATCAGGACTTCGATATCCATGTCAGCCCATACGCTCTTGATGACTGGGGCTTGACCTATCGTCGCATCGCTCCTGGTTATGAGGTATATGGCAAGTTGGGCATCTATCAGCGCAACCTGAGCAACTTTGAAGAGACTCCTATCCTTGAGAACACGGTAGCTCCTGGTGCTTGCTTCAACTGTCATACGGCCAATCGTACCAATCCCGATCAGTTTACCTTCCATGTGCGTGGCGACCATGGCGCAACTTTGGTCTCACTGAATGACAAGCGAGAGTGGCTGAAGGCAAAGAATGATTCGCTACATGGATCGATGGTTTATCCTTATTGGCATCCATCGGGCAAGTATTGTGCGTATAGCACCAATACCACCCATCAGAGTTTCCATGCCGTGAAGGATGAGCGCATCGAAGTCTTCGACCAGGAATCGGATGTCTTTGTCTACCAGCCCGATACTCACGAACTCTTGCTCGACACGCTCTTGATGACAAAAGAACATTACGAGACATACCCTGTGTTCTCGGCAGATGGCAAGACGCTATACTTCTGTTCATCAACGGCAGAGCCTATACCTAATGGCTATAAGGATATCAAGTATAACATCTGTAAGATAGACTTTGATGCCGCAACAGGTAAGTTTGGTACCCGCGTAGATACCATCTTCAATGCTCGTGAGTTGGGAAAGAGTGCCACCCATCCACGTCCTTCGTATGATGGCAGGTACATCATGTTTACAATGAGCGATTATGGATGCTTTCCTATCTGGCATAAGGAGGCAGACAACTGGCTCTTGGATTTGAAAACAGGACAGGCTCGCCCACTGACAGCAGCCAACAGCAAGGACACGGAAAGTTGGCACAACTGGAGTAAGGACTCTCATTGGTTTGTATTTACCTCTCGGCGTGGCGATGGCCTCTATACGCGCCTTTATCTTGCCTGCATCGATGATAAGGGCCATGTGAGCAAGCCTTTCCTCCTGCCACAACGCAATCCAAAGAAGTATTACGATGAGTTGCTCGATTCTTACAATACGCCCGATTTTACATCGAAGCCAGTGAAGCTGAATGCCCGTGCGGCAGGAAACGAAATCATGAGTGACAAGAGAGTTCCGACGAAGGTTAAATAAGTGAAGAGTGAAGAACGAAGAGTGAAGAATTCAAATGTATATTTATAGAAAATGCTCCTGTTGCAATATGGTAACAGGAGCGTTTTTGTTTTTTCTTATTTGAATCTTTCTGCTTCTTGTTTCATGACGTTCTCTATGTCGATGGCATTGAAGGGCAGTGGACCGCGACTTAATTCAGGAATATTAAAACTCTTTAGGCAGTCGTCGTAGAATGATGGTTCTTTCTGTGGAAGTAAAAAGGGCTTGTGTGCTTTGCCCTCTTTGTCGATATAACAGAAGTAGGGTTTTCCGTATAGTCCGTCATCACGCTTGCTGGCAAAGACAAACCAACGGCTGTTATGTGACCAACTGTGATAAGTGTCGCTCTTCTTACTGTTCACTATGTTGAGGCTGTCTGTCTTGCCCGTCTGCAAGTTGAGCAAAAGGAGGTCGGCCTCTGGATGCCAGATGGGGAAGGTGCCATAGTCGGCAACGGTGAACAGGCAATATTTACCGTCGGGACTTATCTTGGGATGACATACTGAGCGTTCCTTATAGAGGGTGTCTACCAGGGCGGCATCGGTGGCTATCTGTCCTGTATTCTCGTTGAAGGGGATGCGTACAAGGGCATATTTGAGTCCTTTCAGTTTTTCGCTTTTCAGTCCTTTGGTATCTGCTGTGCAATAATATATATACTTACCATCTGCCGAGAAGGTGGGGAAGGTTTCCAATTGTGTGCTGTCGCAGGTCAGTGGCGAGGAGAAAATGGTGTTCTTGTCGAGATCAGCTACATACACATCACTCTTGGTGTCGTACACCTCCAGTCGCTTGCTGGGCTTGGCATGAAAGGCAGGAATGATGACGTTGGTAGAGAAGGTGACATATCTGCCCGATGGACTGAAACCATAATACACACTTGATGAAATCATATTGTCGGTCTTGATGTTGAGCTTACGCAATCTACCATCTCTATTGAGTATGGCGCCACCACCTTTGCCACGGATATACATCATGCTGAGGCTTGGGTCTTGATTGCCTAAGGCATGACAATTCATACAGCGGTTTTCCTGTAGGTTGTGGTCGGCAAGAATCGTCTCATCCCAGTTCTCTATGCAGCGTTGCTTGATTTGTATTTTGTTCCATACTTCGTAGTCTGGCTCTATGAGGCGGTAGGTGAGATATGCGTCTATACTGTCGGCAACAATGGTCCAACAGAAGGGTTGATGTGCCGACCAGTTACCTTCCTTGTCGCAGGTATATACCTGTACGTTTACTTTCTTACCAGCGGCCTTCTGCATCAACTCTTTCCATTCAGCAATGTCGAATACTACACGATTGTCGTTTGACGTTGCGGAAATACTATTTTCCGCTACGCTTTCAGGAGAGGAAGTGTCATCTTTGATAGAGGCGATGACTTCTACGTGTGCCACATTCTTGTCGCGTACCAGGAAGTTGAGCGGAGCTATGTTGACGGGTATCGTGACGTCTGTATAGTCGGGATAGATGGCAGGAAGATGGTTGGTCTTGATGGCATTCTCGTGTGTGGCGGAGCAGGAAGCCAATAGCATGGCCACCGCCCATACGCTCCATAAGGTGGTGTTGTGTATGAAATGCTGTAATTTGTTCATAATACCTTATTTTGATAGTTTAGGAGTCTTTGCTTTGTCGAAATAGTACCAGTAGGTATCATTAAAGGCATCACTCCCTCGTTGCTCGTTGTATTGCAAGAAGCGTTCTAACAGGTCATTGCGATGGATGTATTTCTGCCATTCGGACTGTGGCGCATGGGTGCCTGCCAGGTATATCATGAGTGCTTCCTGATATAGCTTGGTCTGATAGGGAGGATTCTCCATGCGATAGCAGTACTGGTCGTAATCTCTTTTGAAGGTGTCCATATCCTTGAGTAAGAGGTCGCTGCACAACAGATAGTCAAGGGCGATATGGTTCTCAGCATTGCTCTCCAATAGTTCCTGCATGATGGTATAGGAGTTGTCGCTTAGCCTGATAGTATCGGTGAGGTTGGTGAGGTTAGCTTTCTCTTGATAAGCCTTCAGCAGTCCTTGGTGTTCACCCTCAGGATGGTCGAGGGCATTTAAAAGTTGTTCTGCCCATGTGTGCCAAACGAATGTCTTTTGTAGGATGCGCAGAAATTTTCGGGCTGCATTCCATTCTCCACTGACGATATTGATTTCTGCCAGTCGTTTCGTCATGCGAATGTTTCGATTGTTGGGCGAATTGACCATTCCCAATATGGTAGCTCGCTCGGCAAAGGTCATGTCGCCCAATATCCAATACAGTTCGTTGAGTGTCTTGATGGTGAGGGTAGGGGTGTCGGGACCTATATTCTCGAAAGTACCTAAGTAGTTGTTGCTGAAAGCGAGTAGCCTGTCGGGAAGCTTTCGCTGCTGTGCCATCACTAAGTTGTAGTAGTACTTCATGTACTGGTTGGGGTTGGGGTCTGCTTCTACCATCCGTGTTAGTTTGCTGTAGTTGCCAAAATAGTATTCATCGTCTGCTGCGAATGTCTTCTCCAGGTCCAGTTGTGGCATGATGAGTTTGCCGATGCCTGGGTAACTATATAGCGCGTCGAATGGTAGAAAATAAATTCTCTTGCCGATGGAAATGATGAAAAGGGTAATGGCTAAGATGCCAAGATGTAGATAGCTGTTGGCTTCTTTGATGTGAATCAGCCATCCTGTGACAAGGAGAAGGGAGTACATCCAGATGCCGCACCCAAATAGCCAGAAAGTGAGTGTGGCAGAAAGAAATATCATCATGGCAGAAAGCCAATGGGAATGTCTGTTGATGTGGCGTGCAAGTAGGGTACTTAACCAGAAGATGGTGGCGCCACCTGTGACAGCCAACACACTTGGTAGCCGGTGGTCGTAATGGAAACTGAAGATGGCCTCTATGGTCATGATCATCATGGCTATGGATGTGGCTAACCATGGTCTTTGGATGCCTGCTGTTCGTAGAGCCTTTAGGCAGACGATGCCTGTTAGGAATAAAGCACAACAGAGGATGACAGGACCTGCGTAAAGATAGTAATAGAACTGGGTGAGCCAGTCGCCTAACATACAGGCAAGCCATGCTGGTTTGTCGAAATAAGTGAAGATATAACTCCATGAGTTAAGAAACAGTTGGTTCTGTTCTTGAAAGAAGAAGTGATAGTGATACCACCCCTGAAAGAAAATCAGCCATACCATTGCCCAAAGTAAGATGAGTGTATAGGTGCCGAATCGTGAAAACAGGTTTTTAGGTTTGTTCATCGTCCTTTTACTTCATTTAGGTATCTCCAGGGGAGTCCTTGACTTATTGATATTCCCCACGAGAGAAAGTTTCTGTATTGTATTTGCAAAAGTACACAAAATAATTAAGAAACCATCGTTTAAGTGCGTGTTTTTTCGGCAATACATTCCATTTCTATTAACCATCCAGGACGGCAGACTCGGGCCTCTACAATGATGCGTGGTATGTGTGGATATAGTTTTTGCATCAAGCTGTCTACATGGTGGTAGTCGGAAATGTCGCGCAGATAGATGATGAAGTAACGTATGTCGTTCATGGTGGCATCACCATCTTTCAGCAAGGCTCCGATGTTCTCCAACAGTCTGCCTGTCTGTCTTAGCACATCACCCTCGTATACTACCTTTCCATACTTATCGATGCTGGCTGTTCCTGAAATGAAATACTGGTGTAGATATGTGGGATTGTTAAGATTTCCTGCTTGATGCACGGGCAGCGTGAGACGAGTACCTCTTTCAAAGGCTACACCATATTCGTGTGTGGGGTTCAAATGGTCGAGAGCTTGGAGATATTTCTTATCTTTCTCCTGGATGTTAGGGTAGGTGAGAAAGTCAATGGCTACCGAAGCTTGTCTTACGGGGGTGGCACCTCCGATGCCTGTACTGGCGATGTAGTGTGTGCTTGATGTAAGATTATGTTGGCGAAAGATGTCATTGCGAGCTTCTACCACTCCTTGGTAATTGACATCGATGTGGGTGACATAAATCCAGGTTCTCACCAGGTTGCGCTCCATGGTGAGGCCTTTGTCTTCTATGGATTGGAGATACTTCTCGAAGAGCTTTGCAGTCTGCTGATAAGAGTCGCAACCGCTTGCTTCTTCTTCTGTGAGTCGCAGACTCTGAAAGATGAAGGGGGTAGTAGAGTTGGAAGTCTTGATGAGTAGGGCTATCTTGCTACCATCGAGTGGGGGCTGTTCTACGATACTGCAAGCAGTAAGTGAGAGCACTTCCTCGTAGAGTAATGAGTCTTTCAGGTCTTCTGACTGATTTTGGGAATCACTAAGAAACACCTTGCAATATTGTAAGGTGCGTTGTCCGCTTAGCAACTCATAATCGAGGTAATCCTTGACTTTGAGGTATAGAATGTTGAGGCGTTCGATGAATGTACCTTTTGCCTCAGGTGAAATAATAATATATTTGTCCATCTTGTTCTCTCTTTTCTTTTTGCTGAGATGCAGCTTATCTTCTGCAAAGATAATG
>ERZ1026894.951-NODE-951-length-18775-cov-3.673451_pt1 | contig 18775 bp, 19 predicted proteins | sample MGYA00380177_ERZ1026894 | MGnify/ENA primary metagenome ERZ1026894 (study PRJEB33269, sample SAMEA4719813) | human gut metagenome | biome: human-associated habitat; feature: organic feature; material: feces | place: Cameroon | collected 2013-10 ... | reverse complement strand
TGGAATGACACCGGTCTGGGGCTTGCGATGGAACGGGTACTGCGTTATACGCCGGATGGGAAATTTGACCGGGTTGTATTTGAAAAGGACTATTCCAAAACCATGATCACAAAACGTCATCTGTTCTCTCTTGTCCGTATCGGGGACGAGATACATTTTGCGGAGGTACATCCGGATGGAAAAGGATTTTCTACCTATATATTAAAGAGTGGCTGGAATAAGGCTGAGAAGTCTGTGGAATTTGACTGGGACAGTGCGATTGAAATTCAGGATTTTGCGCTGGATAAAAAGCTGGGTTATTTTGTGATCAAAAATGGAACAATTTATTCCTTTGACTCTGCAAAGATCCGGGTTGCCTATCAGGTGGCAGACAGACAATATATGCTTCCCTACAGCCTGTCCTGTCAGAATGGAGTCCTTTATTTTTCGGATATCTGCAATCAGGCGGTCTATGAGCTGGATGGCAGCCGGGCGAAGCTTCTGTATGGAAAAGAGGATTTTGAAAAAATAACTTCCGGTCAATTAGGGCAGGATATTTTAGAAACCATAAACGTGACAGGGGAAGGAAAAGAACAGATCCTGTCAGTAACCTGGAATAACCGGGTGACAGAAATCGGGATGAACCGCAGTCAGGATGTCAGTCCGTCGTCAGAAATGAATTATACCCGGACTTCTGTCCTTCTTCTGGGACTGCGATATTTTTGCCTGGGGATAGCGTCAGTCATTGCAGCATATTATCTGGCAGTTCTGGTAAAATATCTGATCGTGTCAGGTATCTTTATCCAAAAGAAATTTACGATTTTTATGATATTGGGAGTCAGTGTTTCTGCAATGGTTGTAATGATGAGCATGCTACAGAGATTTAAGGAAAATTATGTGCAGGAACAGATCAGCAGCATGTGTACCGTGACCCAGATCGCATCCGAAATTATGGACGTGTCAGCATTAAAGCATGTAACATATCCATCGGATTATGGATCAGAGGATTACCGGAAACTGCAGGAGTGTATGAATGATCTGATCGATGTGACCAGTGAGTACAGCGAAAATTTATATTGTAATATCGTAAAGGTATCCGGGGACAGGGCATATGCTCTGGCGTATCTTGATAATTCCGTGGGTGGTTATTTTCCGTTGGATGAAGGAGAGGCGGCAGAGGCAAAGAAAGTTTACCGGACAGGGGAAAAACTGATCAATGATGGAAAACAGGATGCAACAGGTTCGTATGTTTATGTAAAAACACCGGTAAAAGATAAGTCAGGTAAAGTGATCGGCATTATAGAAATCGGTATGGTGTCGGATACCCTGTCGGGAATGATCGACTCCATAAAAACGAAAATTATGGTAGAGATTGCATTGATGGTGATCATTGCCGTCTTTATTTTAAATGAATGTCTTGCATTTATTGAGGATCGCCGGGAATGGGCCGGTAAAAGAAAACAGCAGGGAAAGAAAAGTTTTCCGATTCCGTACCTGCGGATCATTACATTTTTTGTATTTGCCGCTTATAATATGCCTACCAGTTTTTTGCCGGTGTATATTGAAAAGTTTTACCGGGAAGATTTTCCGATTTCCAGAGAGCTGGCGGGTTCATTGCCCCTGACGGTTAATTTTGCCATGATCGGCATATTGTCAATATTTTGCACCGGACTTTTGCGTAAATTTGGTTTTCGGTTTGTCATGACGGCGGGGGCTCTTTGTTGTGGTATTGGGGAGATTTCCATGGCATTGGCCGAAAATTATGCCATGGTTCTGGGCGGATTGATCATGGGAGGTGCCGGCTGCGGTCTTGTGATGAATGGTTTGTCTATTATGGCAGCAAATCAGGATGGGGAGGATCAGACAAAGGGATTTTCCGTGATCAATGGTGCGATATTATCCGGAATGATCTCCGGCACGGTGATCGGAGCCGCTCTTGCAGAAAATCTGGGCGAATCACGGATGTTCTTTTTCTCGGCGGCAATCTGGGTAAGTATGCTGTTATTGATCTTTGTTATCGGCGGAGTCTTTCATATGTCAGAAGAAAAACGGCAGAAGCATACCGGAAAACTGGCATTTCTGTTTTCCGGACCGGTGCTTGGCTACTTGCTTCTTGTGGTGGTTCCTTATGTGGTCATCAATGGATTTACCAGTTATTTTCTGCCGATCTTTGGTGACAGCTATGGCCTCAGTGAGTCTCAGACCAGTCTTTTGCTTGTCATGAATTGTCTGGTGGGAATTTTCCTCAGCGAGGCATTGACGGGTCTTACCATGAAATATCTGGGAAGAGGAGCCATTTATCTGTCCAGTGCTCTTTCCCTGGGGGCAGTGCTTCTGTTTGGATATTTTCAGAACCTGCCTATGCTGGCTCTTACACTGTTTCTTTTGGGAGCTTCCAAAAGTTTTGGAGCGGCAGGAAGGGAAATTCTGTTTTGCAGACAGCCTGTGGTGGCACAATACGGAGAGGATGAGGCTATGGGATATTATAATCTGGCAGATAATCTGGGCGAATCCATCGGAACCATGGTGTTTGGTGGAATGCTCAGCATAGGACTTGTGACAGGTATGTGGATCTTTACGGGGATCTCCGCTGTGACTCTGGGGATATACACCTTGATGGGAAAGAAAATGGAATAAATTTACTTATAAGTTATAGAAAAATATAAATTGCTGACTTGAAAATATAAATTGAAAAATAGGTATTGCAATCGCGTGAAAAATGTTGTAAACTATTGATTTGTGATACGTTTATTTTTCCTTGTTCTCTCCTGTCAGGGCAAAGCATGCAGGGACATGCCGCAGTCGGTTATCACACGGAGGCGGAGCCATGGAGAGAGCCAGAGACCAAAAGGAGGTACAGACAACTATGAATAAGTATGAATTAGCGTTAGTTGTCGATGCTAAGATCGAAGAGGATGTAAGAGTAGCAACTGTCGAGAAAGCAAAGGACTATGTAACAAAATTCGGCGGTAACATCACAAATGTGGATGAGTGGGGCAAGAAGAAGCTTGCTTACGAGATCCAGCATATGAAGGAAGGCTACTACTACTTTATTCAGTTCGATGCTGAGGCAGATGTTCCGGGACAGCTTGAGCAGGCAGTCCGCATTATGGATCATGTTCTCAGATTCTTATGCATCAGACAGGAAGCATAGGAGAAAGGAAGGTGTTTCCTAAATGAATAAGGTAATTTTGATGGGTCGTCTGACCCGTGATCCGGAGATCAGATATTCTTCCGGAGAGAATCAGACAGCAGTTGCAAGATACACACTTGCAGTCGATCGTAGATTCAGACGTCAGGGAGATGAGCAGACAGCAGACTTTATTAACTGTGTCGTTTTTGGCAGAGGTGCGGAGTTCGCTGAGAATTATCTTCATCAGGGTACCAAGATTGTGGCAACCGGACGGATTCAGACAGGAAGCTATACCAATAAGGAAGGCAACCGTGTTTATACGACCGATGTAGTTGTAGAGGAGCAGGAGTTTGCCGAGAGCAAAGCGGCTGCAGCAAACTACAACGGAAACAGAGATGGCTACCAGCAGGCTCCATCAAGACCTGAGCCGACACAGGCAGCAGGAGATGGATTCATGAACATTCCGGATGCCATCGAAGAGGAATTGCCATTTAACTAGACTTGGATGGCGGAGATTATGATTAGGAGGTTTTATCATGGCTTATAATAAAGGCGATAGAGACGGTGCTCCAGCAAAGAGAAGACCGATTCGCAGAAGAAAAAAAGTTTGTGCTTTCTGTGCAGATAAAGAGCATGATTTCATTGATTACAAGGATACCAATAAATTAAAGAGATATGTCTCTGAGAGAGGTAAGATTCTTCCTAGAAGAATTACCGGAAACTGTGCAAAGCATCAGAGAGCTCTGACAGTCGCTGTAAAGCGCGCTCGTCACGTAGCACTTATGCCATACACTACAGACTAATAGTCAGACAGACTTATGAGCGGCAGCTCTTTCGAAGTGATTCGGGAGGCTGCCGTTTTTTGTTAAGAAAATTTTCATTATCAAATCTTGCATTCTATGAAGCAACGGCTTGAAAAAGCCGCCGCTTTGTGCTATTCTGTCAAAATGAGCGGTATTCGGAGAGAAACTGCATCAGGGAGAGCGGCTGGGGCCGCGAAGGTTAATGATATAATGATATGACAGACGATAGTGGAAATGATTTCAATGAGATTGGAAGCGGCTGCTTCTTATCACCACAGGGAGGTTTCCTATGAGGATCGGAATAATAGGAGCTGGAAAGGTCGGAATGACATTAGGGAAATACCTGTCCATTCATGGAAAGAATGTCACCGGATTTTACAGCAGGACGCATGAAAGCGCTGACGAAGCAGCGACTTTTGCGGAAACAGAGACATATTCTTCTCTGTGTAAGCTGGTGGAGGAGAGTGATGTTATTTTTATTACAACGCCGGATGGCGTGATCCCTCAGGTGTGGGGGGAACTTTTGCATCAGGACATTTCAAATCGCATTATCTGTCATTTTAGTGGTTCATTATCATCTCATGTATTTTCTGGTCGGGAAGAGGCAGGAGCCTCAGGTATCTCGATGCATCCGATGTACGCGTTCAGCGATAAATTCCATTCATACGAACAGTTTCATACAGCGTATCTGACATTGGAGGGTGACCCGGAGGCGGTTGCAGTCATGAAGCCCATGTGGGAAGCGATTGGTCATCATGTGCTGACTTTGAAGGCGGAGGATAAGATCAAATATCACGCGGCAGCGGCCATGGCGAGTAATGAAATGCTTGGTCTGATGCAGGCGAGCCTTGATATCCTGTCAGAATGTGGCTTCTCCGAGAAGGATTCTATGGCACTTCTGACACCGTTGGTACAGGGGAATATTGCTTCTATGCTGGAAAAGGGATGCGTGAATGCGCTGACGGGACCGGTAGAACGTGGTGACACACAGACGGTCCGGAAGCATCTGCAGGCACTGGAGGGCAGCAAGGCAGGAAAGATTTATCAGAGCCTTGGAAGCACCATGGTAGAGCTTGCAAAGCGGCGCAATCCTGATCGGGACTATACACCGGTCCGGACGTTGTTTGAAAAGAGCATGGATTAAGAGTTTTAACAGACAACATCCATCTGTCCGTAAAATGGAACAGAACAGAAATCGTTACTGGTTACACACAGGCGTGAACAGTGACAGGAAATGCGACTATCAAAAGATAGCGGATATTCAGAAAGGCTGGTAATCAAATGAAAAACACAGTACAAACATGGAGACAGGCAAAACAGGACGGCGTAAAGATCGCAATGCTCACCGCATACGATTACTCTACGGCAAAGCTGGAGGACGAGGCTGGAATTAACGGGATTCTGGTAGGAGATTCCCTTGGAAATGTAATCCTTGGATACGAGGACACACTTTCCGTTACCATGGAGGATATGATCCATCACGGAGCGGCCGTTTCCCGTGGAGCCCAAAACGCCCTTGTGATGATCGATATGCCGTTTATGTCATATCAGACATCTGTTTATGATGCGGTTGTCAATGCGGGATGTCTGATGAAGGAAGGCCGCGGCAATGCAGTAAAGCTGGAGGGCGGAAAGGAGGTCTGTCCGCAGATCAAAGCCATCGTGGACGCGGGAATCCCGGTATGTGCCCATCTGGGACTGACCCCTCAGCATGTCAATGCATTTGGTGGCAATAAGGTACAGGGAAAGAGCACAGAGGCTGCCCGGAGTATTATTGATGCTGCACTTGCCGTACAGGAAGCAGGAGCATTTGCGGTTGTTCTGGAATGTATTCCTGCAAAGCTCGCACAGATCATCACAGACAAGCTGGAAATTCCGACGATCGGTATCGGTGCCGGTGTGGGCTGCGACGGACAGATCCTTGTATATCAGGATATGCTTGGAATGTTCTCGGATTATTCTCCAAAGTTTGTAAAACGGTTTGCTGAGGTCGGAGAGGTAATGAAGGAAGGCTTTGCCAAGTACATAAAGGAAGTACAGGAAAGCACTTATCCGGCACAGGAGCATACCTTTAAGATAGATGATGATGTATTGGACAAGTTATATTGATTGGCGTGAAAGGAAGTAAGACAAAATGAAAATTGTAAATACAGTAGCAGAGGTAAGAAAACAGGTAAAAGAGTGGAGAAAACAGGGACTGACGGTTGGATTGGTGCCAACCATGGGATATCTCCATGAGGGACATAAAAGTCTGATTGACCGGGCCGTAGCAGACAATGACCGTGTCGTTGTCAGTGTATTTGTCAATCCGATGCAGTTTGGACCAAGTGAGGATCTGGAAAGTTATCCGAGAGATATGGACAGGGATGCAGCTCTCTGTGAGGATGCAGGAGCAAGCCTGATCTTCCATCCGGAACCATCGGAAATGTATCATGATGATTTTTCAAGCTTTGTGGATATGAGTACATTAACAGGCGGCCTTTGCGGAAAGACAAGACCGATCCACTTCCGTGGAGTTTGTACCGTGGTTTCCAAGCTTTTTAATATTGTGACACCGGACAGAGCATATTTCGGACAGAAGGATGCCCAGCAGCTGGCAGTGATCCGTCACATGGTATCGGATCTCAACTTTGGCATTGAGATCGTAGGATGCCCGATCATCCGTGAGGAGGATGGACTTGCCAAAAGCTCCAGAAATACTTATCTTAGTCCGGAAGAGAGAAAAGCAGCACTCGTATTATCACGTTCCTTGAAGCTTGGTAAAAAGCTGATCGAAGATGGCGAGAAGGATGCAAAGAAAGTCATTGTAGCCATTCGCGGGGAGATCGAGAAGGAGCCTCTGGCAAAGATTGATTATGTGGAGATTGTTGACTGGAATACTCTGGAGCCGGTAGAGAGCACGGAGGGAGAAATCCTGACGGCCATGGCGGTTTATATTGGCAAAACAAGACTGATCGACAACTTTATTAAGTAACGATTGATCACAAAGAGACAGGCAGAGTGGTGCAATACAAATTGTTTGCCGATTGCTACACTCTGCTGTAAAAAAGGAGATTGAACAACATGCAGATTACAATGTTAAAGGGCAAGATCCATCGTGCCGTGGTACAGCAGGCGGAGCTCAATTATGTAGGAAGTATTACTGTGGATCCGGAGTTGATGGAGCAGGCGGGAATTCTGGAATATGAACTGGTTCAGATCGTGGATGTGGAAAACGGCAACCGTTTCGAGACATATACTATCGCCGGAGAGCCGGGCAGTGGTATGATCTGTCTGAACGGAGCAGCGGCAAGACAGGCGCAGGTAGGAGATCATGTGATCATTATGTGCTATTGCCGGATGACACCGGAGGAAGCGAAGGATCACAAGCCGAAGGTGGTATTTGTGGATGAACAAAATCATATCAGCCGTGTGACAAATTATGAAAAGCACGGACAGTTATCGTAAAGATGAAATGATCTGACATACTATACAGCAAGGAGACATGAACATGTTAAAGGGAAAAACGATCGTACTGGGTGTGACCGGCAGTATTGCCGCTTACAAAATTGCAAATCTTGCAAGCATGCTGGTAAAGCTTCATGCGGATGTACAGGTGCTTATGACACAGAATGCCACCAATTTTATTCACCCGACGACATTTGAGACGCTGACAAGCCACAAGTGTCTGATCGATACATTTGACCGCAATTTTCAGTATAGTGTAGAGCATGTGGCTCTGGCAAAGCAGGCGGATGTAGTTCTGATCGCACCGGCCTCCGCCAATGTGATCGGCAAGCTTGCCAATGGCATTGCGGATGATATGCTGACCACAACGGTTATGGCATGCCGCTGCAAAAAGATCATTTCTCCGGCGATGAATACGGCTATGTATGAGAATCCGATCGTCCAGGACAATCTCAAAAAGTTAAAACATTACGGTATGGAGATCATTGAGCCGGCTGTGGGGTTGCTGGCCTGTCATGATGTCGGAGCCGGAAAGCTGCCGTCTGAGGATATTCTGCTGCAGTATATTCTCAAAGAAGCTGCCTGTGAGAAAACCATGGCAGGTAAGCGGGTTCTTGTAACAGCAGGACCTACAGTAGAGGCGATTGATCCGGTCCGCTATATTACCAATCATTCTACCGGGAAGATGGGATATGCCATTGCGCGGGAGGCAATGCTTCGGGGCGCAATGGTAACGCTGGTGACCGGTCCGGTAGCGATCGACCCGCCAATGTTTGTGGATGTGGTGCCGGTGACAAGTGCGGCAGATATGTTCGAGGCTGTGACCGGCCGGGCACAGGAACAGGATATTATTATCAAGGCGGCTGCGGTTGCAGACTATACGCCAGTTACTACAGCAACCGAAAAGATCAAAAAGAAGGATGGGGACAATGCCATTGCACTGACCCGTACCAAAGATATTCTCGGATGGCTGGGAGAACACCGCAGAGAGGGGCAGTTCCTTTGTGGTTTTTCTATGGAAACACAGAACATGCTGGAAAATTCCCGTCAGAAACTGACAAAAAAGAACGTGGATATGATCGTTGCCAATAATCTTAAGGTGCAGGGCGCCGGATTTGGCGGAGACACCAATGTGGTGACGCTGATCACAGCAGATGGAGCGACGGAGCTGCCACTGCAGTCCAAGGAGGATGTGGCAGGAAAGCTGCTGGAAGAGATTATGGAGAAAATGCAGGGATGATACATGGAGCTCATATCAGGAGCTTCTTTGAACCTCCGTCATGCGCAAAGATCGCGTGATTGTCAGTACATTACTTCTACCAGAAACAGCCCCTGTGCCGGAGCGGTAAAACCTGCTTCGCGGCGGTCAAGTGACTGCAGAATGCGTGGGATATCCTCTGCGGATCTTTGGCCGCTTCCCACCTCAAGAAGAGTTCCGGTCAGGATACGCACCATATGATATAAAAATCCATTGCCGTAGAAATCCAGAGTGATCCGGTCGTTATCGTTGGCGATCCGGATATCCCGGATCGTACGGACAGTGGATTTTTTCATGTGGCGGTTATCGCCCGTCAGATACGCAGCAGCCTTTTTCATTTCTTTTATATCATAGGGGACGCGCGCTTCGTATCCGGAAGGAATCCGGGCTGCGTAACGCCGTTCAAATACATTAGGCACTATTGCATTGTCGATCACATAGCGGTAGTGCTTTTCCTTTGCATTGAGTCTGGCATGGAAGCGTGTGGGTGCTTCCTCTACCGAAATAACGCGGATATCCATCGGAAGGGCATGATTAAAATAATCCCGGATATAATCGGTATCAGCAAGATTTTTCTCACAGCGGAAATTGGCTGTCTGTCCCAAAGCATGGACACCGGCGTCTGTCCGGCCGGAGCCATTGACATCGGTTGGTAAACCGGTGAGCTTTCCTGCAATGGTTTCCAGCTTTGTCTGTATCGTATTGTCTGTATTACCCTGCTTTTGCCAGCCGCTGTAACGGGTGCCGTCGTATTGCAGGATCAGTTTATAGTTATTCATAGTAATCCTCATTTCCGGTGATCTTTTATATGTCACGCATCAAATCCTAAATCTGAAATTATGTCATGTCACAATTCTATCAGAATACATTTCCCGATTCAAGAATGTATCTCCTGTCTATGAAAGCCGGTCATATCTTCACAAATCTTTCATATATTTCCATAGATTCTCTGTTGATGAAATATCTCATCAGGTGTAAAATAGAAGTATCAAATTGTACGACAAATCTATCTTGTCGATGGAATTGTCAGATTTTAAAGGAGGGTAATATTTATGGCAAGATTTACGTTACCAAGAGATCTGTATCACGGCAAGGGAGCATTGGAGGCCCTGAAGGACTTTGAAGGAAAGAAGGCAATCATCTGTGTGGGCGGCGGCTCGATGAAGAGAAATGGGTTCCTGGATAAGGCAATCGGTTATCTGAAGGAAGCAGGCATGGAGGTTGATCTGATCGAGGGCATTGAACCGGATCCGTCTGTGGAGACGGTAATGAAAGGCGCAGCTAAAATGCAGGAGTTTCAGCCGGACTGGATCGTTGCCATGGGCGGTGGATCTCCGATCGATGCTGCCAAGGCAATGTGGATCAAGTATGAGTATCCGGATGTGACCTTTGAGGATATGTGCAAGGTGTTTGGTCTGCCAAAGCTTCGTACGAAAGCAAAATTCTGCGCAATTTCTTCAACTTCCGGAACGGCAACAGAAGTTACGGCATTTTCGATCATTACAGATTATGAGAAAGGCATCAAGTATCCGATTGCTGATTTTGAGATCACGCCGGATGTAGCAATTGTGGATCCGGAACTTGCAGAGACGATGCCAAAGAAACTGGTGGCACATACCGGTATGGATGCTATGACTCATGCGATCGAAGCATATGTTTCTACGGCAAATTGTGATTATACAGATCCGCTGGCACTTCATGCGATCAAGATGATCCAGAGAGATCTGGTAGGCTCCTATGAGGGAGACATGGAAAAGAGAGACAGTATGCATAATGCACAGTGTCTTGCAGGAATGGCATTTTCCAACGCACTTCTTGGTATTGTACATTCTATGGCACACAAGACCGGAGCTGCCTTTGCAGACTATGGCGCACATATTATCCATGGTGCGGCCAATGCGATGTATCTGCCGAAGGTTATTGCATTTAACGCAAAGGATGCCACAGCAAAGGAGCGTTATGGAGAGATTGCAGATTTTATGAAGCTTGGAGGCAGTAATGATGATGAAAAGGTAGAGCTTCTGATCAAATATCTTCGTGGAATGAATGATGCGTTAAATATTCCTCATTGTATCAAAAATTACGGACCGGACAGTTATCCGACAGAGGAAGGCTTTGTACCGGAGAAAGTATTTCTGGAGCGTCTGCCGGAGATTGCAGCCAATGCGATCCTAGATGCCTGCACCGGTTCGAACCCTCGTCAGCCATCCCAGGAGGAGATGGAGAAGCTGCTGAAATGCTGCTATTATGATACAGAGGTAGATTTCTAAATATAACCTTTCACGCTGACATAGTTATGGAGCACCGGAGGTTATTGATAAATTTTCTCGCTTAACACAAATGAGAAAATTGAGTTAGTAAGGTTTTCCTCTTGTAAAAAACAGAAAATTGTATTAGAATGTGGTTATACTAAGAAAAGGAGGATTTATAAAATGGCATATGTTATTGGAGATGATTGTGTAAGTTGTGGCGCTTGTGCAGGCGGATGTCCTGTAGGAGCTATTGCAGAAGGTGCTGAGCACTATGAGATCGACGCTGATTCTTGCATCAGCTGTGGCGCTTGTGCTGGTACATGTCCTTCTGGAGCTATTTCAGAGGCGTAATCATTACACATGAATTACCGGACTGTCCTCGATGGCTTCACCGTGGACAGTCTTTTTCCTTTTCAACATAAACAATGAGTTTTTTAGAATGATATACAGATCCGGCAGAGAGCCGGATATTGTATGAGATGGAGGATTAACATGGACGCTAGAGTAAATAAAGATATGATCATTAGTGATATGCTTCAGATCGATCCGGGTATTGCTGCTGTATTGATGGCATCCGGTATGCATTGCGTAGGCTGCCCTGCATCACAGGGAGAGAGTCTGGAGGAGGCCGCTATGGTTCACGGTCTCAATGCGGACGAGCTGATTGAGAATGTAAACGGCTATTTGGCAAAGAAATAATTATGAAATCAAATGAATACAAAATAAAAGACCTGTTACAAACTGCTGCACCGGTTTGTAACAGGTCTTTTTCTATACACTGAAAAAAGGGAAAACACTGTTTTCCCTTTTGCTGTATTCAGATCAGATGCTTGCCAGTACCTGGAGCGCGTGCTCCTGGATCAATGGTTCATAATGTTCTTCATAATAAGAATGGCTTGCATACATATTGTGTACCGGTCTGCCATATTCGCTCATAATATTACAGATTTTATTGAACTCCTCCGGACTGTGTTCGGATTTATGAGCGATCAGATAATATAAGCCGGTTTTTTCATCCTTGTAAACAGTGTTGGAACCATAATAGGTATATACCAGATATTCTGCCAGATCGGTAAGATCCTGAAGATTCCGGAATGAGAATATCTTGATCACATCGCGGCTTGCAGTATAGTCCTTGGTTTTTGGACGGCGTTCCATGCCTAATGCTTCAGACAGGGAAATGAAGTCGCCGTCGGATGTGCTGTGACCGGCATCGTCCGGCAGAGTGGTGGAAGCAGGATCAGATGCCGGAGGTTCCGGCTCCATCAGAATGTCACTGTCAAACAGATCCATATCTGACATATCATCCTCTTCAATAGTAAAGACATTATCTATATCATCCATATCTGTATTTTCAAAATCGGAATCATCATCGGTAAAATGAGAAAATCGTGTATCAAGTTCATCCGGATCATCCACCTTGGTGATCACAAGAACAAGGCTGTCCGGATACATAGGAATCGCCTCTACCATCAAAGGGATATCCTCTGCCTCAAAACCGAATTCGTAAGATGCCTGCTGCATCATATCGCGAAAAAGAGCCTTTGCTTTTTCGCTGCCATAGGCGAGCTCACTGATTCGAAGTTCCCGGTCACTTAAGTCCTTTTGGTTTAAGGTACAGCGAATCTGATGATCATTAATTTTTTCGATATGCATAGGCTCACTTCCTTTCCATGATTTTTTGTAACAGATGGAGTAGTTTTTATTAAAGCGAACAATCCTTCTGGTTAGTTTGATTATAGAATATTCTTACGCATAAGTCAATTTTGCGTTCCTCTTTATTTTTTGTTGATTTTCACTAAGAAATACTGGCATTTTCTTGTGGGTTTTCTATTATTTGTATTTTTGGATATAATACTGAACAAAAACTGATTTTTCGCACTTCTGTTTTGTGAAAAAATGACAGAACAGAGAGTGGTATTTCGGCGCGAAACGCCCTGTTTATGGGTTGTCACGACGGATTATGACAGAGTATAATAGGAGCTGGAGAGACGGTCTTGAAAATGAAGAAAGGAGGTTATAAAAAGTCAGACGAAGGAAGACACATATCCAGCGTATCAGCGAGATGTTTCTCCGGTCAACAATAAAAGTTTATTTCAGGTGGGATGATCAGGAAAACGTATCACAAATTTGTACTTCCGTATCATTCTTATCATAGGAGGGTGTGTCGATGAAGGAAAATACAGGTGATTTAAAAGAGCAGATGTATTCGTGGATATTGGCAGAAATGGAGCAGGCGGAGGCTGCCGGCTTAAGCGTTTCCGTGGATGGAAGACCCTATACTCTGGCAGAGACGGACAAGCTCCATCAGATGATGGAGGAGGCGTATTATATGAAGGATTATGTCGGGGATCGTCAGGGACGGATCACACAGATTGATTTTGATCACTTGGAACATGTCTGACAACGATGTATGGTGTATGGCAGATATATGCCGTTTAAAGCGAACCAGTATTAGAACCTTTTGATCAGGCAGATGTGCCGTCTGGAAACCGTTGGCCCGGGGACAGACAGGCACATCTGGTTTTTCTTTTTCCGGATACTTAATGATATGATCGGGGCTTTCCGCTCTGCATAAAATGCGAGGATTGATTGTGCGTTGGAAAAGTGATATACTTTTTTCAAATATATGCATTTGATGTGGTTTGATTTGTTTACGTCATTTATATAGAAAAGAGGGACTGAGCCATGAATAAACAAAAGAAATTGACGCTGACCTTTATTGCACTTCTGGTCCTTGCCATTGTGATTGCAGGGATTGCTCTGCTGGTGAGAAGGTATATGCCGAGCAACAGGGAGATGGCACTGACAGATTATTTTAAGGTGTCTGAGGGGGAGATGCAGGTGATCCTGCAGGATCAGATTTATGACACAAAGGCTCTGTATGAGAATGGGCAGATTTATGTAGATTATGGGATGGTTCACGATTATCTGAATTCCCGCTTTTACTGGGATTCCAAGGAAAACCAGCTGTTATATACTACTTCTACTGCAGTGATATCCGCTGCGGCAGACAGTCAGGATTATTATACCAATAAAAGCAAGGCTTCTATGGATTACCCGATCGTAAAGGTAAAGGGTGACACGGCTTATGTGGCACTGGATTATGTAAAGGAGCGTACAGCACTGGATTATAAGAAGTACGATAAACCGGACAGAGTGGTGATCACTTATCGTTATAATGAGAAGGCAGATTATGCCAAGGCAAAAAAGAAAGCCAGAATACGTTATCGTGCAAGTATCAAAAGTGATATATTAGTGAAGCTGAAGGAGGATGATCAGGTACGTGTGCTGGAGCAGGGAGACAGTACGAAGTCGGGCGATAGCAATGCATCTTCCTTTGATAAGGTAATGTCTGTGGATGGTGTTGTGGGATATGTCCGCAAAAAAGATCTTGGAAAGATCTATCAGTCGGAATACACGACCGATTTTAAAGAGGAGCAGTATACTCATATTTTGAAGGATGGGAAGGTTAATCTGGTATGGCATCAGGTGACCACAAGCGCAGCCAATGATGGGGTGCTGAACCTGCTCAATGCGACGAAGGGAGTCAATGTGGTAGCACCGACATGGTTTACGGTTTCCGGCAATCATGGCGAGATTACTTCTCTTGCCAGCGATGCATATGTGTCAAGGGCACGCAGCCTCGGAGTTGATGTGTGGGGTGTCTGCAATGATTTCAGCAATGACAGCAAGATTGGCAAGGTACTGGAACGGACAACGACCAGACAAAAGCTGGAAAAAAATCTGATCGCAGAAGCGATCAAGTACAGTCTGGATGGCATCAATATCGACTTTGAGCACGTCCGGAAGGCCAATGGGGATGATTTCATCCAGTTTATCCGGGAGCTTGGCATTATGTGCCGCAATAACGGAGTCGTTTTATCAATTGATAATTATCCGCCGACTTCCTATTCTATGTATTATAATCGTAAGGAACAGGCTGCCGTAGCGGATTATGTCATCACAATGGCATATGATGAGTATTATGCAGGCTCTGAGGAGGCAGGTCCGGTGTCTTCTCTGAATTATGTGACAGATTCTACAGAGAATACATTGAAGGAGGTACCGGCGGAGCAGACGATCATAGCGTTGCCATTTTACAGTCGTCTTTGGAAGGAAACGACAAAGGATGGAAAGGTTAAGCTGAGCTCAGAGGCATATGGAATGCACTCTGCGAAGGAATCTATGATCGATGCAGGAGCAAAGTTTGAGTGGAATGATGAAAGTGGCATGAATTATGCAGAGTACACCAAGGATGGTGTGGTTTATAAAATGTGGCTGGAGGATCAGACTTCTCTGGAAGAGAAGATGAAGGTGGTTTCAGACCATCAGACCGCCGGATATGCATTTTGGAAGCTGGGACTTGAAGATTCGGCTGTATGGGATATGATCATCAAATATATGTAGTTATTCTATCCGGTTTGGTATATTCATAATATGAAACAAAAGGATATACCGGAGCGTAGAAGCATGAATAACAAAATAAACAGAGTGATGAGCTTTTTGATCCTGGGACTGGCATTTGCAGCCATGATCTTTGAGACAGGAAATGCTGTTTATACATGGTCGAAACAGGCAGACAAAGAGCAGCGCTATACAATTGTGATCGATCCGGGACATGGAGGAAATGATCCCGGCAAGATTGGGATAAATGATGTGCCGGAAAAGGATGTTAATCTGGCGATTTCCTTAAAGCTGAAGGATATTCTGGAACAAAATGACTGCAAGGTGATCATGACGAGAGAGACGGATCAGGGACTTTATCAGGACGGGGATACCAACAAAAAGATAGCAGACCTGCATGCACGCTGTCGGATCATTAACGACAGTGGAGCAGATGCTGTGATCAGTATTCACCAGAACAGTTTTACATCGGAGAGCTCTAAGGGAGCACAGGTTTTTTACCAGACAACTTCCGAAAAGGGAAAGGTTCTGGCAGAAATACTGCAGGAGCAGTTGGTATCCGGACTGGATCCGGAAAACAACAGAGTGGCAAAGGCAAACAGTGATTATTATATGTTAAAAAATACTCAGGCGCCGATGGTGATTGTGGAATGTGGTTTTTTATCAAATACGCAGGAGGCAGAGCTGTTGACGCAGGAGGCATATCAGCGCCGGGTGGCATGGACAGTTGCACTTGGGACGCTGCAGTATGTGAGCGGAGGTCATAATTAAAATGAAAACGATAATGCAAACGATAAACCCGGAGAGCTTTCAGGATGAAGAGCTGCAGGAGGCTTGCAGAATTTTGCAGAACGGAGGTCTGGTGGCATTCCCTACCGAGACGGTATATGGTCTGGGTGGTGATGCCCTTCGACCGGAGGCGTCTGCGAAGATTTATGAAGCCAAGGGACGACCTTCGGACAATCCGCTGATCGTGCATATTGCAGATATGGAATCGTTGGAGGAGGTCGCACAGACGGTTCCGGAGGAGGCTGCGAAGCTGGCACGGCATTTCTGGCCGGGACCCCTGACAATGATCTTTCCGAAGAAAGAGAAGGTGCCGGGGTCTACAACGGGTGGGCTGGATACGGTGGCCGTACGAATGCCAAGTCATCCTGTTGCAAGGGCACTGATCCGGGAGTCCGGCGTTTATATTGCGGCTCCAAGTGCGAATACATCGGGAAGACCAAGTCCTACGAAGGCAGAGCATGTGCAGGAGGATCTGGACGGAAGGATTGATATGATTATTGATGGAGGCGCAGTTGGAATCGGTCTGGAATCCACGATTGTGGATATGAGTACAGGTGTTCCGACAATTCTGCGTCCCGGATATATAACAAAAGAGATGCTGGAGGAGGTATTGGGACAGGTGCAGGTGGATCCGGCGATTCTTTCCAGAACCATCAATCCCAATATTGTAGCAAAGGCACCGGGAATGAAATACCGTCATTATGCGCCTAAGGGACAGATGACTATCGTGGAGGGTAAAACAGAAAAGGTGATCGGGGAGATCAACCGCCTTTGCCGGGAGAAGATGCTGGAAGGACATTCCGTAGCGGTAATTGCTACAGAGGAGACCGAAACAAGATATCAATGTGACAATGTACGGAGCGTGGGATCACGCAGAACGGAGGGGTCGATTGCGGCCGGATTATATGATATACTGAGAGAGATGGACCATATTGGTGCGGAATATATATTTGCAGAGAGCTTTGAACAGGATACGCTGGGAAAAGCAATTATGAATCGGATGTTGAAGGCGGCTGCATATCATGTGATCAATGTATAGAGAGGGGTACTGATTATTGGATTATTCAAAGATTATTTTTGTCTGTACGGCAAACACATATTTAAGTCCCGTGGCAGAAGCTATGTACCGGCAGTTTACAGAAAAGGAAAGAGAACAGGCGAGAGAACGCGGAGAGAGGGTACCGTCCTTTCCGTCATGCTGTTCCAGGGGACTGGTGGTTCTTTTTTCGGAACCCATCAGCCCGAAGGTAAATGTTTCCTTAAGCCAGCATGATCTGCGGCCTTGTTCCCATGAAAATTCTGTGCCGTTAGAGCAGTTTGATATTGGGGAGGATACCCTGGTACTCACAATGACTTTCAGTGAGAAGGTTGCATATCTTGAAAAATATCAGGGCGGTGAGGTATATACTTTAGGAGAATATGTTGGAGAAGATACGGATATTACAGATCCTTATGGCGGGGAAGAGGAGCAGTATGATATGTGTTATCACGATATTGCCCGGCGGATCCGCAAGGTGATACAGATTTTAATGAAAAATGAGAAAGACGAAGGAGGACAAGCAGAATGATTGCATTGGGAAGTGACCATGGTGGATATGGATTAAAACAGGAGATCATCGGATATCTGGAGGAGAAAGGGATCGAGTATAAGGATTACGGATGCTATGATGAAAGTCCATGTGATTATCCGGTATTCGGTAAAAAGGCAGCACAGGCGGTAGTTTCCGGAGAATGTGAAAAAGGCATTCTGATCTGTGGGACAGGCATCGGGATTTCTATTGCAGCCAATAAGATCAAGGGCGTCCGTGCGGCATTATGTCATGATGTATTTAGTGCCAAGGCAACCAGAGAGCATAATGATGCAAATATGCTGGCTATGGGAGCCCGTGTGGTTGGAACGGGGCTGGCATTGATGATTGTCGATACATTTTTAAATACAGAGTTTTCAAATGCAGAGCGTCATCAGAAGAGGATCGATATGCTGGAGGAGTAATGGCGCAGGTATGTGAAGCACCGGACATAATACATCCAAAGCAGAAAAGATACCCTTGACACTCGTCATATCAAGTATTAAAATTGGATTCAATGAATCAATCGTATACATGCATGAAATGTATACAGAATGGAGGAATAGTTATGGCAAAGAAAGATATCGATTGGCATAACCTTGGATTTGGTTATGTAAAAACGGACAAAAGATATGTGTCCAATTTCAAAGATGGCGCATGGGACGATGGCGCATTGATCAGCGATGATACGATTACAATTAGTGAGTGTGCCGGAGTTCTTCAGTATGCACAGACTGTATTTGAGGGTCTGAAGGCGTATACCACAGAGGACGGTCATGTGGTGTGTTTCCGTCCGGATTTAAACGCAGAGCGTCTTGAGCAGTCAGCAAAGAGATTGGAAATGCCGGCTTTTCCACAGGATCGTTTTGTAGATGCGATCGTACAGACAGTAAAGGCAAATATTGATTATGTACCGCCTTATGGTTCCGGTGCCACTCTTTACATACGTCCGTATATGTTTGGAACCAATGCAGTCATCGGTGTAAAGCCGGCTGATGAGTATCAGTTCCGTGTATTTACTACACCGGTAGGCCCATATTTCAAGGGCGGCGCAAAGCCAATTACAATCCGTGTTTCTGATTTCGATCGTGCAGCACCTCATGGAACAGGCCCTGTCTCTTATACACATCTCCGAGCCC
>ERZ1026894.946-NODE-946-length-18831-cov-7.576214_pt1 | contig 18831 bp, 12 predicted proteins | sample MGYA00380177_ERZ1026894 | MGnify/ENA primary metagenome ERZ1026894 (study PRJEB33269, sample SAMEA4719813) | human gut metagenome | biome: human-associated habitat; feature: organic feature; material: feces | place: Cameroon | collected 2013-10 ... | reverse complement strand
GTTACCCGCGACTAGACGGAAAGACCCCATGGAGCTTTACTGCAGCTTAATGTTGGATTTCGGTATTTCATGTACAGGATAGGTGGGAGACTATGAAGCATAGGCGTCAGCTTATGTGGAGTCGACCTTGGGATACCACTCTTGAAGTGCTGGAATTCTAACCTGCGGCCATGAATCTGGTCGGGGGACATCGTTAGGCGGGCAGTTTGACTGGGGCGGTCGCCTCCAAAAAGGTAACGGAGGCGCTCAAAGGTTGGCTCAGCATGGACGGAAACCATGCGTAAGAGTGCAAACGCAAAAGCCAGCCTAACTGCGAGGATGACGGTCCGAGCAGTAACGAAAGTTGGAGTTAGTGATCCGGCGGTATGTGAATGGAAATGCCGTCGCTCAACGGATAAAAGCTACCCTGGGGATAACAGGCTGATCTCCCCCAAGAGTCCACATCGACGGGGAGGTTTGGCACCTCGATGTCGGCTCATCGCATCCTGGGGCTGTATTCGGTCCCAAGGGTTTGGCTGTTCGCCAATTAAAGCGGTACGCGAGCTGGGTTCAGAACGTCGTGAGACAGTTCGGTCCCTATCTGTCGTGGGCGAAGGATATTTGAAAGGAGCTGTCCCTAGTACGAGAGGACCGGGATGGACGCACCTCTGGTGCACCAGTTGTCACGCCAGTGGCACAGCTGGGCAGCTAAGTGCGGATCGGATAAACGCTGAAAGCATCTAAGCGTGAAGCCGTCCTTAAGATAAGATATCCCACTTTTAAGTTAAGACCCCTTGAAGACTACGAGGTTGATAGGTCTACGGTGTAAGTTGTGTGAGCAATTTAGCCTGCAGATACTAATCGGTCGAGGGCTTAAACCTAATGAGAATATATGTTTTGTTTTTGGTTCGTTATTCAATTTTGAGGGAATATCCCTTAAAAGTCGGTGTTGATTGTGATGAGGTTCCACCTGTTCCCATTCCGAACACAGTAGTTAAGCTCATTTACGTCGAAAATACTTGGCGGGTGACTGCCCGGGAAGATAGATAGATGCCGACATATATGCACCTTTAGCTCAGTTGGTAGAGCAACTGACTCTTAATCAGTGGGTCCTGGGTTCGAGTCCCTGAAGGTGTACCAAACTTAAAAAGAATAGGCCCACACAGCCTATTCTTTTTATCTATATGGCCTGTTGGTCAAGCGGTTAAGACTCCGGCCTCTCACGCCGGCGACGGGGGTTCGATTCCCCCACAGGTCACCAATGCACCATTAGCTCAGTTGGTTAGAGCAACCGGCTCATAACCGGTCGGTCCGGGGTTCGAGTCCCTGATGGTGCACCAATTTTATTGGTGCCGGGCTTTTTACCTATAGGGGTGTGGTTCAATGGCAGAATAGGGGTCTCCAAAACCTTTGACGTGGGTTCGATTCCTACCACCCCTGCCAAAGAAAAAGCACGCTGCAGCGTGCTTTTTCGATTTATTTAATATGCACCTTTAGCTCAGTTGGTAGAGCAACTGACTCTTAATCAGTGGGTCCTGGGTTCGAGTCCCTGAAGGTGTACCAAGTTTAATCCCGTGTATTTTGCACGGGATTTTTTTGTTGTATACAGCAACAGCCCGGCTGGATTCAGTCGGGCTGTTTGTTGTTTTTGGTTATTTCGGCAGGTGAAGGAAGTCGGCGGTGAAGGCATCGGGGAAGATAAACGGTTTTTCGCCGTTAGCAAATTTAACACGAATGTGTTTTTTAGCCTTGTCCATCCAAACAACGCATCCTTCGCCGAAGGTTTTGTGATTTACGATAGTTCCTACGCTTACGGGAGCAAGAATTTTGTCCCAATCTTTTTCGGAAGCTGGTTGCGTAACAACAGGCTTGTGAGTTGTGGTTACACTACGCACAATATTGCTTGTTTTATGCTGAGTATTAGTATCGGTGGGTGAAATTGCATCGGTTAAATCGGCAATGGTTGCCTGCTGTTTTGAATAAAGTGCCTCATATTCTTCACGGCGGAGTACTGTATCCCAGCCGCCGACCGCTTCTCCTTCGTGCATATCAATACCCGTATATGAAAGACTTGAATTTTCGTATTTACGAAAGCCGAAAATTCCCTGATTCATTTTTTCGGGATCGAATAAGCCTATGGAACAAAGAATATCAAAATCCTTAACTGAAAGTCCTGTTACTTTTTTAAAAAGCTCCGGTTCGATCTGCGTTATGACATCTTTTATTGTCTGCTCACGGTAGTCTGTCAAATACATAAATGCCGGAATACGTGCGGCGAGCTTTAAAAGATTTTCCTGTACCTGCTTTCGCAGTGATTTTGCTTTCTTTTCGTCCTCTGAAAGTTCCTTTTTTTCTTGCTTTGTAAGGCTATCACCTTTCTCTTTCTTTAGCTTTTTGACTTTTTCGGAACGGTTAATGATCGTCTGTATTTCGGAATTAAGCGAGCGGAATCCCTCAATGTTCATCAGTGCGTCCAATGCGTCCTGATTGCTTTGCAGCTTTTTGAGGGTATCGTTATCGACATGAACAAGCAGGGCTGTTTGCCAGCGTTTTGCAAGTAATGTGGCGGATGTTCCGGCGTATGTAATATCCAGTATGTCCTGTGCGTCTATTCTGTTCATTGATGAACCGTCAAAAGCAAGTACCGGCAGAAAGCTTATAAACTCCGAAACCTTTTGCTCGGGGCTTGTATCATCCACCTTTAAACGGCAGGAGTAGTCAGAAATTTGCTGGAGCGCACGTTCCAAAGCAAAGTCAAATACATAACACTCCTGCTTTACCACCTCACGGTTTCCGTGCTCGTCCTTTACCTCCCAGGGCGACTGCACACGGAACGCTGTTTGAAAATATGTTTCCGGCGATTTCAGGTTGCGTAGCATAAATACGCCTGCCCACGGTCTTACTGTAACGCCTGTTGTCAGCTTGCCGCAGGACAGCGTTATGGTCTTTGTTTTAAGCGGGTCACCCATAGCGTCAAGCACCGGCTTTAATGCGTCTATACCTATACCCGCTTTTGTTCCGGCGCACACTATGACCTTATAATCGTCAAAGAAATTGTTTTGCTTTTGCCGCAGCAAATTATACATTGCATAGCAGCTTGCCACATTTGGCAAAAACCATAGCGTATGAGAAAGGACATTAAGCAAGGTCGTGTCCGAAAACGGCATAGGCGGGCGCTCTGCGCCCAGCTTTAAGCCGTCCACGGGCATATAATTGCCTTGTATCATTTTAAGCCAGTTTTGCACATAATCTTCATATACAAATCTTGCGCTTTCCGGCTTGCCCTTTTCTTCATATTCGGCACGGAAAAACTCGTTAATATCAAATTCGTCATATCCCTCGTTTGTGGCAACATTTGTAATGGAGTCCGGCACTTTGTATGTCAGCATTATCATTTTCGGCAGCGCCGCATACGGATTTTCTTCAGCCTTGCCTGCCCAGTTTTCTTTTGCAGACTGCTCGTCCGAATATGTCCAGTTGAAAACCTGATCCTCTAAAAACTCACCGGAATTGAGCGCCCTGAAAGGAGTGCCCGAAAGATAAAGATAATGAAAAGCGGATATGGGCAGGAAGGTTTCGTTAATGGCGTTTCCCGCTTCTTCTTTTTGATATTTCTCAATATCAAAATCATTGTTTTCCTCGTCGAACTTTTCAAAGAGGTTTTTGGCGTTTTCACGCCAAGCACCGAAGTGATATTCGTCAAACACCACCAAGTCCCAGTTAGTTGAGTGGATAAACTTGTTTTTTGCTTTAATACTGCCTACGTCATTTGTGCCGAGCAAGTCCTGAAACGAGCCGAAAACAACGATAGGTTTTGTTTTATCACAAGCATCGAACTGTTCGTCAAGCTGCTTTGCGTCAAATCGTGCCTCTTTGTTGGAAACAAACTGCCACCCGGCAAAATCAATGTGGTGCGACAGGTCTTCCTGCCAAGCTGATTCAACCGCCGGCTTAAAGGTTAAAATAAGTACTTTTTTGAAATTCATAGCTCGTGCAAGCTGATATGTGGCAAAGGTTTTGCCGAAACGCATTTTTGCATTCCATAAAAATTTAGGCGGACGGGTAGGGTCTTCTTTCTTAGCTTGCTCAAAATAATCTTTTGCCATCTGAACGGCTGTTTGTTGTTCTTTACGCATGGAAAAATTCCAAGTACGCTGACCTTCAAAGCGAACGCCTGTTCTTACCTCTTCTATAATTTCAAGCGCTTCTTTTTCCGAACAACAAAACCACTCGTTGCGGTCTTCGCCCTCGTTTAACTGTCTGTAACCTTTGTGCCGGAGCAACCTATGAATGTCTTTATCCGTAAAACAAGTTCCGTCAGAGCGCATTGCGGATTCCTTGAATAAAATTCTGAAGGGAATTGCAGCGGTATGCAGCTGCTCCTTGATTCTCGTTTCAGCATTTTCACGGTCTGTATATCCGATTTTTATGTAACCGTTATGATCGGCAACATCGGGCAGAGTGTAGCTGTAAATTGTTGGCACAACCGCAGGACGGTTATGCAGAATGTCGGATAGGCTGATATTATTTGCCATTAGTTGTCACCTCCCTTGCCTGACCATACAGATGATTCTATATAATTTATTTCGTTTTGGGTCAGTTCATATTTTTTATACAGCTCTTCATCAGTCCAAGGTTTTGAGAAATCTTGCATTGGAACAAATTCATACACCTTTATTGTTGTATGTTGTGTAATCTTTTTCAATCCAAGCATAAAATGAAAAAACTTTGTGTTTATGTAAGAACAAACATTTTTGGCTTCCTCTTCTGATTCCCACGGACCGTTCATAATATATGTTTCTGTACAAATCGTATTTGGTTCACCAATTATAGGTTTTATTACATCATTTCTCGTATCGCCCGAACCAATTGCTTCGGGAATATAAATTTTCCATTTGCCTATATACTCTTTACCCCGTTCAATGATTTCTGGATTTATATAACCCTGCTTTTGTTTTGCGTATATTTTCACAGAACCATTAAACTTTTCGTTGCCGAAATTTTCAAAAAAAGTTCTAAATCCAAAAGTCATAGCCGGATGAACAACCATTGAAAATGATTTTTCATTTAGACTTTGTACCTTGTGCAGAATGCCTATTGCTTCATTTTGGCGAATAAAAACATTACAGTTTTTCTCCAAAAGCGGTCGTACCATTGAAGAAGCAATTTTTTCGTTATTGTGTGTTACTACTTTGCAATTTCCGTGATGTCCTTTTTGCCACAAAAAATAACAAACCCCACCCTTGATTTCTACACCCGGAAAACAATCTGAAGCATTCCAAAAATCGTGAAGTTCACAAAGTTGGTCGTCATTAAGCATACTGTCTCTAAAACCATCAAGATTTTTGCCTCCCGAAAACCATCGCGAAGGAATTATCATTGAAATATATCTTGGATTTAGCATTTTGGATTTTTCAACAAATAGGTTATATATTGGCATTGCACTCGCCTGTGCTCCACCATCATCTAACTGATATGGAGGATTACTTATTATAACATCAAATTTCATATTTAACAGCCTTTCGAGGTTGTCGGTATGTATCCACTCATAAGCGTGTGTTTCTAATTCGGCTTTACGGTTTTCATTTCCCAATACAGTTTTTTTAGATACACCGCAATACTTACATTTCCCGTTCACCCAAGTATGGTTTATTCTTCTGTACCGAATGTTCCCCTCAGCGTCGTCAAAGTGCGTGATTGAATACGGACCGTTGGGATATTTCGAGCAATAAAGACTTCGGCGTGTGAGCAGGCTTGTAAGCTCGGTTATTGCAATGCCGTAAAGCTGCTTATGAAAAATATGATCTATGCGCTGCTGCAAGTCGGGAATTTTATCTTCAAGCCCTACCAATAATCGTTTTGCAATCTCACGGAGAAAAACGCCTGTTTTGCAAGCGGGATCTAAAAATGTGGTATCAGGGTCGCAAAATAATTCCTGCGGCAAAAGGTCAAGCATTTTTTTCACTACATCGGGCGGAGTGAAAACCTCATCGTTTGAAAGATTTGCAAGGCACGAGAGCACATCGGGCGTGTGCTGCGTTTTGTCCTTATAGATTTTATCAAAAAAACTGTCAGCCATTTTCCCATATCCTCCTGTAATTTATAGGCGGATATTCACATATCGGCACCGCCATATATTCCTTTGTCACGGGGTTTTCGGACAAATAACGATTTATATCATTTTCCGCATCAAACAGCGTATTTTGCCTTTGTTCCGGCTTTTCGTTTGCTTTAAGCAACACGTCAAGGCGAAAATCACGTCTTTTCAGCTTTGTTGCGAGCATCAGGCTCCATTCCGGAAAAATTATCGGAGTATCGGTGTCATTTTGGTGTTCGTCAACGCACATAAGCGTTAAGGCGTTGCCGCATAAAATATTTTTCTCTAAAATGTATTTAACCGATTTGCGTGTATCGTCATTGCATTGCTTTTTGCAGACAGATTTGTATTTCTTTTCCCAAATTGCATACAGCCGCCTGCGACATTCCTTGGCGTTGTCCTGCATAATATCCACACCGTAAATACTTGAAACAGCAAGCACGGAATATCGGTCAAAATCATACGGATTGCTTTTATAAAGTCGTTTGACGGTCGCAAGCTTTCTTGCGAGAATTTCGGTAAGGAAATTGCCTGTTCCGCAGGCGGGTTCAAGAAAACGGCTGTCGATACGCTCGGTTTCCTGTTTTACAAGGTTGCACATTGCCTTTACTTCACGCTCGGCGGTGAAAACTTCGCCGTGTTCGGTCACACGTTGTCTGGATTTTATTTGTTGTTGCACTTAATCACCCGTTTTGAGCATATTTATCAATAAATTCCGAATAAATTCGTTTTTATATCAAATATTATAGCACAATAGTGCAAATTTATCAAGTTGCACCTGTTACAATTTGATTATAAATCAAATTTGAGGTGGATAAATGAACGATACTTTTGATTTCGGCTTGATTCTGAAAGGACTCAGAAAAGAAAAAGGCTGGACGCAGGAAGAACTGGCAAATAAAATAAACAAGGAAAGCTCAATAATCAGCAGATATGAAAAAAATCTGCAAAGCCCTACTTTTGATACGGTAAGAGCGTTTTCGGCTTTATTCAACGTTTCTATGGACTATCTGTCGGGTATGGAACGGCAATCGAATGTTTCTACTATAGGTCTTAACGAAAAGCAAAGAAATATAATAACGCAGTTAATTCAGCAATTCCGTGAGCATAACGTAATTACAAGCAAACAGCTTACTGATAAGCAATCGTGCTTACTCGGTCAGATACTGGCGGAATTTCTGAAATAAACGCAAAGCACCGCCTGCACGGGAAATGTGCAGGCGGTGCTTGAAAATCGTATAAGCAAAAGCGGTCACGGGGCTGTATCTGTCCCTGTGACCGTTTGATTATTTAATTTACGTCTGCTCACGCTTTTTAAGTATCTTCGGGAATGTAACGGAGAAAATGGTTGTACAGCAGATCGCCGAGGTCGCATCGGCTACCGACTCGGCAATGTATACGCCCTCCACACCGAAGAAAGTCGGGAGGATAAGAGCGAGAGGGATAAGCAGTATCACTTTACGCAAAAGGGCTATGAACAGTGAAATTTTAGCCTGACCGAGAGCAACAAACATACTCTGGCAGGTACGCTGAAGTCCGAATATCGTCATACCTGTAAGGAAAAGAGGCATCATTCTGCCGACTGTTTTTATAAGTGTGGTATCGTCTGTGAACATACCTGCGACAAATTCGGGGAAGGTGATCATAAACAGGTTTATTGCGGCGAAGAACGAGAACATAATTATCACGGAATATTTAAAGCAGAGGCGGACACGGTCGGTGTTGCCCTTGCCGTAATTGTAGCTGACTATCGGAACAAAACCCTGCGCAAAGCCGCTCAGAGGTACGGCGGCAAACTGCATTGCGCTCTGCATTACCGTAAGGGTGCTGACGTATATATCGCCGTATGTGCTCAGCGAGCCGTTGAGCACGAAGCCGACAAGACTTTCCGTACTTGCCATTATAAACGGGGCGATGCCAAGAGCGAACAGCGAGCCGATTATTTTTATATCGGGCTTAAGATATTTCGGCTTTATTTTCAAAGTCGCTTTGTCGGATACAAGAAAGCCGACTATTACAAAGGCGCTTACCGCCTGCGATATTACGGTTGCAAGCGCCGCGCCTGTGACGCCCATACCGAATACATAGATAAAAAGCGGGTCAAGTCCGATGTTCAGCACTGCGCCGATTATTACGGCTATCATTGAAATTCCGGGTCTGCCCTGTGCGTTTATGAATGAATTAAGTCCGGTTGCGAACATTACGAACAGCGTGCCTGTAAGGTATACCGAGAGGTAGTCTGTGGCATAGCCGATAGTAGCGTCGCTTGCGCCGATAAGGCGGAGCAGGGGATCCATAAAGATGTAGGTTATGCCCGATGTTACTACAGTAAACAGCACGAGCAGTGAAAAGCCGTTGCCGAGTATCCTGTGCGCTCTTTCACGGTCGCCCTTGCCGAGCGCTATTGAGGCGAGCGGTGCGCCGCCACCGCCGACTATCTGTGAAAATGCCGAGATAAGAATGATTATCGAGCTTGTAATACCGATACCTGCCAGTGCATCAGTGCCGATAATCTCTATATGTCCGATGAAGACCCTGTCAACTATGCTGTACAGCAGGTTTATAAGCTGTGCCGCAAAGCCCGGCAGTGCCATTTTAAGTATAAGTGGCAGCATCGAGGCTGTGCCGAGCCGTTCTTCGTATTTGTTATCCATTTAAAGTATCTCCGTGTTTTGTCTTTCTATTTATAGAGTATAGCACTTAAATCATAAAAAGTCAAAGGCGGGGCGGCAATGTGCCGCTTCAAATTTCGCCTTTGGAATTGTCTGAGGTTGGCGAGGCTTGCGTTATCGGCGGGTATTAAAACGTGTATGGTTTTAATTGTTCAGATTTATATGTCAATATTACCTTTTACGAGTGAGCAGTAAATTGTTTTTTACTTTGTACTTGTTATTATAAAAACAAAAAGACAGCGCCGTCCGGCACTGCCTTTAATGTTTATAAATTTATTGCAATTACGCCTGTTCGCTTGGAGCAAAGCCTGTTCTTTTCAGAGCCTTTGAGATTGCGAGAGCGGCAAAGTATGCGAGAACTACGCTGACTATATCCTTTATAAGATAGGGAGCGGATACAAGCAGGAAGCTCGTTAATAAGTCCTTGCCCGCTACAAGCGCATACTGTACAAATCCGCAGATATGGCAAGCGGCAACGCCAAGGATACCCATTGCTATTCTCAGCGGTACACGGAATTTCTCAGGCATATTTCTGAAGGATATTCCGCTGATTGCCGCCATAGCGATAAAGCCGATTATAAATCCGCCCGTAGGGCCTACTATTGATGCGATTCCGCCCTTGAAGCCGCTGAATACCGGAACGCCTACCGCGCCGAGCAGAACGTATACGAGCGTTGATACGGTTGCCCTTGCCGTGCAGAGATAAAAGCCGCAGAGAGCTACCGCAAAGGTCTGTAATGTAACCGGTACGCCGGAGGGCATCGGGATCGCTATCTGCGAAAGTATAGCCGTGATTGCCGCAAAGAGCGCGCATAGTACGATGGTTGTGATTTTCTGTCTGTTCATATTTTTGTTTCCTTTCCTTGTGTCGAATTGACTATAACAGGATACCACCGCCTGCCGTCGCTGTCAACTGAACTGCACAAATAGGTGACAATTGAGAACGGTCTGTGTTTTAACTTAATAACCTAATTGTACAAAATAACTAAAAGTTGTGTGGTAAATGTGTGAAAAATGCAAATTGATTTTTTGGCGGGCAGAGGTTATAATTAACTTAATTGAGAATGTTGTAAACGTTTAACAACACTCATAAGAATGAAACATATACAATTTGTTTGGAGGTAATTAAAATGAAGATGAAAAGATTCATCGGTGCAGCAGCTGCAATGGCAGTAGCAGGCACACTTACAGTAGGCGCAGCAGCAGAAACCTATAACGCATATATCGGTTTCCAGACAACACCCTACTCATTCAGAAACTCTTTTGATGACGCTACATATGGTAAGGACGTTGCAGACGGCAAGTACTTCAACAGCGTAATCGTATGGGGCGGTAACGACCCTGAAACATTCCCTCAGTATGAAGACAAATTCGATGATGATATGCCGGATGGTAGTGGCGGCTATGTTATTCCTGCTACATACACAGATGTAAAGATCGACAAGGACGGCACATACAAGGTTGGCATTACTGACTTTGACTGGGCACTCGATGGTTCTTCTGCATTCAACCTTCTGTTTGTTTCAACAGATATTCCTTTTGATAAGGACGCAGGCGAAGACGGCGCATCTATCGCTAAGTTCTCTGACTGCAAGATCATCGTTGATGGTACAGTAACATCAGAAGTTGCTGATCCTATCATTGATACAGAAGACGGTAAGAAGTCAGGCCATACAAAGGTTCTGTTCGCTAACATCTGGAACAAGGATCTTGAGAGCTATGCAGGTGCATACCCCACAAAGTCTTTAGAGATCGAATTTACAGTTTCAGGTCTCGGCGGCGGTGAAGAAGATACAACAGCTCCCGCTGATACAGATGCTCCCGCTACAGATGCTCCTACAACAGGCGATTCTACAAAGCCCAGCACAAACACAGGTGTTGAAGGTATTGCAGTAGTTGCAGGTGTTGCAGTTCTCGCAGCAGGCGCAGTAGTAGTTGCTAAGAAGAGAAAGTAATCTTTAACAGAGATTAGCAAATAATGACAGCCCTCATTCGTGAGGGCTGTTTTAATATCACGACCGAAAGAGGAAATATGAAGAGATCTATAATAATGCGTACCATTGCGGTACTTACGGCGGCGATCGTATTGGCGGGTTGTGCTACACTTGACGAGGGCGTTTTATCTTCGATCGGCGTTGATTCAATAACCGAAAGCAGTGTGTCTGATGCCGAAGAAACGAGCGGCAATATTGACGATAGCTCAGAAGTTGAGTCGGATAATGTATCTGAAAATTCATCGAATGAAAATATTTCAAATGCCGGCGATACATCTTCCGATACTTCCGACAACACCTCCGAACCGGAAGCTTCGTCAAAAGCAGATGATACATCAGAACCCACCGTCACAAAAAAGCCTGACGATACGGAAAAGCCGGCAGGTACAGAGAAGCCTGCCGATACAGAAAAGCCTGCCGATACGACAAAGGCGGTTACTTCTGCGTCTTCAACGACCAAAAAGAATGATACTGAGAGCAAGCCTGCTGTTTCACAGAGCAATTTCACCGTTCAGTGGAAGAAGTCGAGCGACTGGGAAGAGGGCGGCAAGAAGTGTGGCGGTTATGAGGTCATAATAACCAATAACGGCGATACGGTAAACAGCTGGACAGCGGAAATAGCAGTGCCTGACGGCATGACGCTTTCTTCAAGCTGGAACGGAATATTCAGCATTTCAGGTAATAAAATGACGGTTAAGAATGAGAGCTACAACGGTACAATAGAAAAGGGAAAAAGCGTTTCGTTCGGCTTTAACTATGCGGCTAGCGCTTCTATAAATGAGGGTAAAGTGACAGTGAACGGAAGTTCTGCCGGCACAAGTTCGGCAAACAACGGCGGAAATAATAACAATAATAATAATACGGCAACGACTCGAAAGCCTGCTTCAACAGTTCCTCCCGCGCCGAGCGACCCTAAGGGTACGACTCCTGTTTCTCAGCACGGTCAGCTTTCGGCAAAGAACGGACAGCTTGTCGACAAGAGCGGCAAGGGTTATCAGCTCAGGGGAATGAGCACACACGGACTTACATGGTTCCCCGAATTTGTGAACGAGAGTGCATTCAGGACGCTCCGTGACGACTGGAATACCAATGTCGTGCGTCTGGCTATGTATGTTGACGAATGGGGCAACGGACAGTGCTATATGGGTAACAAGAGCGGAAGCCTTGAGCTTCTCGAGCAGGGAGTTGACATATGTATCAAGCTTGATATGTATGTTATCATCGACTGGCACGTTCTTAATCCGGGCGATCCGTCAAAGTATACCGATGAGGCGATATCGTTCTTTGAAACGGTGTCAAAGAGATATGCAAAATATCCGAATGTTATCTATGAGATATGTAACGAGCCGAACGGCGGAGTATCATGGAGTGACAACATAAAGCCTTATGCAGAGAAGGTGATACCTGTTATCCGCAAGAATGCGCCAGACTCTGTAATTATTGTCGGCACACCTACATGGAGTCAGGAGATCGACAAGCCGCTTTCCGACCCGCTTGACTTCAAGAATGTAATGTATGCGTTCCACTTCTATGCGGCAACTCACGCGGGTCTGCGCTCAAATGTAGAAAACTGCGTGGCGCAGGGACTGCCTGTATTTGTGTCGGAATTTGGTACTTGTGACGCATCGGGCGGCGGAGCAAACGACTTCAACGAAACGCAGAAGTGGCTTAGCTATTTTGACAAGCAAGGCATAAGCTACTGTAACTGGAGTATCTGCAACAAGGATGAAACCTGCTCGGTACTGCGGCCGGGAACATCGGCAAACGGTAACTGGAGCGAGAGCGATCTCACCGAAAACGGCAAATGGATACACGACTGGCTGAAGAAGCACTAAGCGGCGGTGCCTATGGGGCACGGCAAATTCCGACCTTTGGAAATGTCGGTAGTTGGCGTGACTTTGTGGGACGGTCGGGGTTTGACAATGGCTGAAAACAAGCTGTCGAAATACTTGTTTGTTTACTCCCGCCGTCAAACAAACGTGAATATACAGCAACCGTATTTAAAGGCGGAAATGCGAGCCGAGGTACTCGGCTTCCGACCTTTGGAAATGTCGGTAGTTGGCGTGACTTTGTGGTACGGTCGGGAATGGACGATAGCCCGGAATAATCAGTAATAAAAAATCCGTGTCAGGCGACACGGATTTTTTCTGTTATAGCTGTTTTAATATGTGCAAGACCGTTTGCAATAAGGCACTGACCCGGGTAATAGAGGGCAAGGCAGAAATTCGAGAACGGGAAATCTATTTTTGAGAAGTACGCCATCAGGAGCATTATATCGGATATAAGGAACAGCACGCTGCCGAGTGCGAGTACAAGGTTAAATCTGTTCTTTATGCGGATAAAGTTCATTATTGCTTTGCCTGTCATAATGCAGATTATAACAGCGTATGAAATGCCGATGATTTTCATAAGCGACGAGCCGAAGTCAAGAAGCGGTGAGAACATCATAAACAGCACTATGGGGATAAATATTATAATTGCGGGGATAAAGTCGGTCGGATGGGGCTTTTGCATCAGCGAATATGCTATGAAATAACAGATATGACCTAAGGCGAAAATCGCCGCACCTGCGATGAAATTTAGGTTTATCACTATATCCGCGCTCATTGCGAAGAATACACCAACAGTCAGAGCGATCGACGGCTGTTTCTTGTCGGGGAAGTATTTCAGGGCATATATCAGGTTTACTGCGGCGGCAAGCATAAAGAAAACGCTTGCGGTTACTTTCAGCGGGTAGAGATGAGTAATTATCAGAGCTACATCGCAGGCAAGCGATAAGCCGAGAAAGATTATGTTGAGCGGTAAAACGAGTTTTTTCATATATCTGTTTCCTTTCGGGCGATTTGATTAAATTATACACTGTTTTTATGAAATTTTCAATAGATTAAATATAAAATACGGTTAAATATTATCGGGAATATGTGCCGGAGCGGTTACAGTAAGTTAACTTAAAATGCTGTAACCTGTTACATGGAGGTGCTGATAATTTCGTGTGAAAACGGCGTAAAATTATCGGAAATCTGTAGACAATGACGGTAATTTGTGATACAATAATAATAACGCCTGTCGCAGAGGTTTTTGTTTTGCAAAAACAAGTAAACGATTACCTGAATTTCGGTGTGTACCATTTGGTATGTACCGCGGTTCATATGATGCGGCGGAATTTTGACAGACTTATAAAGCAGAGAATAAAACTGCACAGAAAGGAATTTTTGCTATGAAGAACATACCCGATGTAAAGCTCGGAATTGCGGCAGTAAGCCGTGACTGTTTCCCTATGAGCCTTTCGGCTTCAAGATGTGAGGCTGTGGTAAAGGCATGTAAGGAGATCGGTGTTGACGTATTCAAATGTCCCACCACTATCGAAAGCGAAACACATATGATGCAGGCTCTTGAGGAGCTTAAGGGCGCAGGCTGCAACGCACTTGTTGTATACCTCGGCAACTTCGGTCCTGAGTCGGCTGAAACACTGCTTGCAAAGTACTTTGACGGTCCTGTAATGTTCGTTGCTGCGGCAGAGGAAACACAGGATAACTTAGTAGGCGGCAGAGGCGACGCTTACTGCGGCGTGCTGAATGCAAGCTACAACTTAGCGCTCAGAAATATCAAGGCATACATACCCGAATACCCTGTAGGAACAGCTACAGAGGTTGCAGATATGATAAAGGAATTTATCCCTGTTGCAAGAGCGGTTATCGGTCTTAACAACTTGAAGGTTATCTCATTCGGTCCTCGTCCTCAGGACTTCCTTGCTTGTAACGCTCCTATAAAGCAGCTGTACAACCTTGGCGTTGAGATCGAAGAGAACTCGGAGCTTGACCTTTATGCCGCATTCAACGAGCATAAGAATGACGCAAGAATCCCCGAAGTTGTTGCAGATATGGAAAAGGAGCTTGGCGACGGCAACAAGATGCCCGGTATCCTGCCCAGACTTGCACAGCTCGAGATCACACTGCTTGACTGGATGGAAGCACACAAGGGAAGCAGAAAGTACGTTGTATTTGCTAACAAGTGCTGGCCCTCATTCCAGACACAGTTCGGCTGTGTTCCCTGCTATGTAAACTCAAGACTTACAGCAAGAGGAATCCCCGTTGCGTGTGAGGTTGATATATACGGTGCTATCAGCGAATATATCGGCGCTTGCATTTCGGAAGACGCAGTTACATTGCTTGACATCAACAACTCTGTTCCGGCAGATATGTATGTTGAGTCCATCAAGGACAAGTACAACTACACGCTCAAGGATACATTCATGGGCTTCCACTGCGGTAACACAGCTTCATGCAAGCTGACAAGCAAGACTATGAAGTATCAGCTCATCATGCACAGAGGTCTTGAGCCTGATAAGGAGCCTGATATTACAAGAGGTACACTTGAGGGCGATATCGTTCCCGGTGATATCACATTCTTCCGTTTACAGAGCACAGCTGACGCTAAGCTGAGAGCTTATGTTGCCCAGGGTGAAGTTCTCCCTGTTGCTACTCGTTCATTCGGTGCTATCGGCGTATTCGCTATCCCCGAAATGGGCAGATTCTACCGCAACGTTCTTATCAAGAAGAACTATCCTCACCACGGCGCAGTAGCATTCGGTCACTACGGCAAGGCTATCTTCGATACACTGAAGTACCTCGGTGTTGAGGATCTTGAATTCAACCGTCCCGCAGGTATGCTGTATGACGGTGAAAATCCTTACGCTAAGTATTGATTTATCGGACGGCAATACGAAAGTTATTATAGGATAGTTAAGCCCCCGGGAGTGTAAATCCCGGGGGTTTTCTGTTGCCTTAGAAACAGCATCTACTCGATAAACGAATTACGGAAAAGTTATAATGCGCCGTGATATCTTCTCTTATTTGAGGGGCGACAAGTTGTGGTGGCGCGGGGTGTGGGGACAGTGCGGAGTGAGGGTGATAACAATACTTAATCAAAGCGCCTTGACAAACATATGGTTATTATGATATACTTGACACAGTTAAGCATAAAGATACAGCTTATTACCCGTGGGAGATATGCATTGATATCAAGACGGTATACATATTTTGATATCAGGCACAGCTCGCGGCGGGCTGTGCTGTTTTGCATTTCAGAGTTAGCTTTAAGGAGATGGTAATATGAAACTTAAAAAGTGGCTTTTGGCACTGGCGACTTTCGCTGTTATGGCGGTGGTATGCGCTGTATGTGCGGGAGCGGAAACGTATCAGGATTTTGAGTACAGCGCGCTTGATGACGGTAGGGTCAAGATCACAGGTTATAACGGCGGTGCGGAAACGGTGGTTATCCCTGATACAATTGACGGGAAAAGTGTGACGAGTATAGGCAGGCGTGCTTTTGAAGGTTGCACAAATCTTAAAAGTATAACGATACCGAACAGTGTGACGGAGATGGGCCGGAGAGCTTTCAGCGGTTGCTCAAGCCTTATCGGTATAGCGATACCGGACAATGTGACAGAGATAGGCAAATATGCTTTCGACGGTTGTAAAAGCCTTACAAGCATAACGATACCGGACGGTGTGACGAGTATAGGTGATGGCGCTTTCTATAATTGCTCAAGCTTGACAGAAATTAAAGTTGCATCTGAAAATTCAAATTATGTTTCTGTAAATGGCGTTCTGTACAATAAAGATAAAACTACTATAATATGTTATCCTGCCGGGAAAAAGGGTAATAATTATAAGATACCCGACGGTGTGACAAAGGTAGACAGTAGTGCTTTCATCGGTTGTTCAAGCCTTACAAGCATAACGATACCGAACGGTGTGACGAGTATAGGTGATAGTGCTTTCGAAGACTGCACAAGCCTTACAAGTATAACGATACCGAACAGTGTGACGAGTATAGGTGATAGTGCTTTCGAAGACAGCACAAGCCTTACAAGTATAACGATACCGAACGGTGTGACGAGTATAGGTGATAGTGCTTTTGAAGGTTGCACAAGCCTTACAAGCATAACGATATCGGACAGTGTGACATGTATAGGTGATAGTGCTTTCAACGGTTGCACAAGCCTTATAAGTATAACGATACCGGACAGTGTGACGAGTATAGGTGAGAGTGCTTTCAGCGGTTGCTCAAGCCTTGCAAGTATAACGATACCGGACAGTGTAATGAGTATAGGCAATGATGCTTTCCATGAATGCTCAAGTCTTACAAGCATAACGATACCGTACAGTGTGACGAGTATAGGAGATTATGCTTTCCTCGGTTGCTCGAGGCTTACAGCGATAGATGTAAATACAGACAATATGGATTACACATCGGTAAACGGAGTTTTATTCTACAATGACAAAACTATAATATGTTATCCTGCCGGAAAAAAGGGTAATAACTATAAGATACCTGATGGCGTGACGAGTATATGCCGGTACGCTTTCAGCGGTTGCACAAGCCTTACAAGTATAACGATACCGGACAGTGTGACGGAGATAGGCGGGAGTGCTTTTGAAAATTGTTCAAGCCTTACAAGTATCACGATACCGGACAGCGTGACAAGTATAGGCATTGGTGCATTCGTAGGTTGCTCGAGCCTTACAAGTATAACGATACCAGATAATGTGACATATATAGGCGGTGCGGTTTTCGCCGATTGCTCAAGTCTTACGGAAATTAAAGTTTCAACCCAAAATGCAGAGTATGTTTCAGTAAACGGTGTCCTATACAATAAGGACAAAACAACTATAATGTGTTATCCGGCAGGTAAGAAAGATAAAAATTACAAGATACTTGATGGTGTGACGAAGATAGGCACGAGTGCTTTCAGCGGTTGCTCAAGTCTTACAAGTATCACGATACCGGACAGTGTGACGGAGATAGGCATGAGTGCTTTCAGCGGTTGCTCAAGTCTTACAAGTATCACGATACCTGACAGTGTGACGAGGATAGACATGAGTACTTTCAGGGGTTGTTCAAGCTTTACAAGTATAACGATACCTGATAATGTGACATATATAGACATTTGGGCATTCAATGGCTGCACAGGTCTTACAGCAATAGATGTTAAAGCCGGGAACAACAATTATACATCTGTGAATGGGGTTTTATTTAACAAGGATAAAACTGAGTTGATATGCTATCCTGCCGGAAAAACAGATAAGAGTTATAATATACCAAACTGTGTGACGAATGTAGGTGGATGGGCATTTGATGGTTGCGCAAGCCTTACAAGTATAACGATACCGGACAGTGTGACGGAGATAGGCTGGAGTGCTTTCGAGGGTTGTACAAGCCTTACAAGTATAACGATACCTGACAGTGTGACGGAGATAGGTTGGAGTGCTTTCGAAGGTTGTACAAGCCTTAAAAGTATAACAATACCAAGCAGTGTGACAAGTATAGGCAAGAATGCTTTCGGTTACTATAGTGCATCTTCTTTTGATAACGAGTATAAAAAGATCGATAACTTTAAGATCTACTGCTACATCGGCACAGCCGGCGAGAAGTATGCAAAAGAAAATGGTTTTGAGTATGAACTTTTAGATCATACTCAGCATACTTTCGGTGAGTGGAATACCACTAAGGCGGCGACCTGCACGACAGAGGGCACACAGACAAGAACCTGCGAGGTGTGCGGCAAGGTTGAAACACAGACTATAGCGGCGCTCGGTCACACAGAAGTAATTGACAAGGCGGTAGCCGCAACCTGCACAAAGACAGGACTTACAGAGGGTAAGCACTGCTCAGTCTGCAATGCGGTTATCAAGGCACAGGAAACAGTGCCTGCAAAGGGTCATAAGTATGTTGACACTGTTGTAAAGTCCACATACACTGCACAGGGCTACACACTGCATAAGTGCTCGGTTTGTGGAACAAGCTACAAGGATACTTACACAGCTAAGCTCACGCTTGCAAAGGTTACAGGCGTTAGGCTCGGCGGTAGGGCGGCTGACGCACTGCGCGTGAACTGGAATAAGGACGCAAACGCAAGCGGTTACATTGTTGAGATGTATCAGGGCAACAAGTGGGTAAGAGTTGCTAAGATAACAAGCAACAGCACCACAACGTTCAGGAAAGCCGGACTTAAGGCTTCAAGCGTTTATAAGTTCAGAGTCAGAGCGTACAAGATGGAGGGTAAGGCAGTCGCTTATGGTGCTTA
>ERZ1026894.943-NODE-943-length-18899-cov-4.836818_pt1 | contig 18899 bp, 25 predicted proteins | sample MGYA00380177_ERZ1026894 | MGnify/ENA primary metagenome ERZ1026894 (study PRJEB33269, sample SAMEA4719813) | human gut metagenome | biome: human-associated habitat; feature: organic feature; material: feces | place: Cameroon | collected 2013-10 ... | reverse complement strand
CTCTGAGGCCATTTGGGGCAACCCCAGCGCACAAGGGCAGCATTTGCGGCAGGACCGCGGTAGGTTACGGCAGCAGGGCCGTCATATGCCGGGGCCGATTGGAGTGTGATAGTAGTCCTGAGCCACCTTGTGTAGGTGTGCCGCGGCCCCTGTTGTTGGCAGGAGGGGAAAAGAAAAGACCCCCGAAGGGGTCTGTTGTCGTGGCGGTGGTGGTGGTGAGGAGGGTTAGGGGACGATCCGGGGGTTCTGATGGAGGAAGGTGTCCCAGTTCATAACCCTGGGTTGCGTGGATGCGGTAGACATGAATACGATGTGAGTATCTGTGGTCAACAGTACAGCGTAAACAATGCCTTGCTTTTCTTCGCGTGTTTCGCGTAGCTCGAACTGTGTGTCTTTGGGGAAGTCCTCGGGAGAGTAAGCAGATGCTGATGCGGAGCGGCTTTGTGCAACAGTTGACCAGTCATACGCATCGAGGTCAACTTGGCGTTGCTCCAGGATTTTGTTGATCGCTTCATAGTTGAAGGCCGAGGGATCGTAGGGCTGATTGGGCTGCGGTTTGCGTGCTGCTTTGAGCACGTATTGGTAGCAAAGACCTGTTGTAGCGCAGATGGCTTTCAGCGAGATCCCGGGGTGCAATGTTTCAACATGGGTATTCATTTCGTCCTCCTTGTAGTTGTGGCTGCGCTTGGGCGACCGGTGGGTTTGGTTGGGTTTGGGATGACGGTTTTTGAACAGAACCGTCTCAGAAACTGTGTTACTGGTTCAATGTTTGATGTAGTAGATAAACATGTCGTGAATGAGGTCCGTGTCGAAATCCTGGAGTACTTCCGGATCGCTGAGCTGTTCCTCGATGAACCCCTTCATATACTCCGTATTGGTTTCGTTCTGTACGTCTTTCGCGAGATCGTCACATTCGTTGTCCAGCAGATAGTTGATGAGATGATAATACATGTTCTTTCCTCCTTTCCTTAGTTGTTGTCGTCCAGGTAGTCAACGTAGACGTCTTTGATGTAGTCGATCATTTCGATCAACTTGTCTTCGAGCGTGTAGTCTTCTACGCTGAGAGCGACTTCTCTTTCACGGTTGAGCAGGTTGAGCGCGGCTCTGACTTCTTCTCTGGTTACTTCCATAATTCTTCTCCTTTGTATGAGACCGCTGAGCGGCCGGTTTATTAGAGGTCCTCCCTCTATTTATATTATACCACAGAATCGCTACTATGTCAACCCGTTTCTTCAAAATAACTCGGGGCCCAACTTGACATTTTTCGTGAATCAATTATTACAAAAAGATTTCCATTTAGAAACTCAATGCCATCTCCGCCGCTCCCTCTCCCCTCGCGCTCTCCCGCCTCGCACCTCACGACCACCTGACCGGATCAGACGCTCAAATTCCTCGCCGACAGCATCCCAGAGGACCAGCTCTAATTCGTGGAGGGATCCGCCATCTAAACTATTCTCTCCATCTCTCCCAGCCCGACCCCCCATTACCCGAGAGCGCGCCGATTGGTTCAACTTGGCGAAGTCGCCGGTCATGAGTCTGCGCCAAATTACTCCCAATCTCCCCCGGGTACCTTTGACATCCTCGAGTGGCATTTCGACGCAGCGTGATAAAAAATATTCAGGGCTCTCTGCACGGTAGGATACTGAGCATTTCAAATGCCCTGTATAATACTGTCTGCACAGGTATTTTCCGATCTCTCTTTTCATTATGTTACCTTCCTTGTCCGAAAAAGCCGTAACCAAAAATTTTCTGTATTTGTTGGCTTGCATTTTCCTTCTATCTATATTATAATAAAAGTAGATAAAGAAGGCAAGCCGAGAAAATACAAAAGCGCTTGCTTTATTAAATAAGGATAGGAGGTACGCTACTTAACTTATGACTTGCAGTATTTGCAACCACCCCAGAAGAGCAGAGATTGAGAAGGCGTGTCTTCTGCGCAACTTCGGAGATTATGAAGTATCCCTTCGAGATATTGCTAAAGAGTACAACGTAGATCTTAAGGATCTGCAAGTACACGTGCTGATGCATATCCCGTTGGAAGAATCCGCGGCCGAATCTGTGGAGGCAACCCAGTCGCTCGCGGGTAAAATAAAAATGCGCGAAGCAGAAATCTTGCGTAACGTTATGGAAGAATCCTACGTAACGTTCAAAAATATCGGTGCAAAGATCAATACCATTGTTGCGCAACATAGTACAGATGCTCCCACGCTCCCGCAAATCACGAAACCGCTGGCTGATTTGTATTTGGGCACGAGTCAGTCCATTCGTGATACCGCGGATAAACTTATGAAGATGGACCTTATGGTCAACGGCGAAAAAGACGAGGGGCTTGCTTCCGTAGCGGCACTCGTAAACGCTATTCACGGCAGTGGCAGTTGATTGGAAACCGTTTAGCCCAAAGCAGCTCGATTTCATTCGGAACAGTGACGCAAAGCTGAACATTGCTGACGGTGCGGTTCGAAGCGGTAAAACCATTGCTTGTACGGTAAGATGGCTTGATTACGTTCTTACAGGGCCTAAAGGCGACCTGGCGATGCTCGGAAAATCCTTGAGTGCGTTGAAACGAAACGTTCTCAACGACCTTTTTGACATTGTAGGACCAAAGAACATTCGCTGGGTTGATCGTCAACAGGGCGAGATTAGCCTTTTTGGACGTAGGGTTTACGCGGTTGGCGCGGCAAATGAGGAAGCCGAGACAAAAATCCGTGGTGCAACCTTTGCGGGTGCTTACTGTGACGAGGCAAACCTTTACCCGGAATCCGTGTGGATGCAGCTTATGGCACGTCTTTCCATTCCTGGTGCAAAATGCTTCGCGAACTGCAACCCGGACAGCCCTTACCACTGGTTTTACAAAAAGGTTATTTGCGCAGACGATATCGCCTCTAAGAAAAGATGGTCGTTCTTGATGTCAGATAACCTCTCCCTTTCGGAAGAGTACAAGAAACATCTGGCTTCGCAGTTCTCAGGTGTTTACAAACGCAGATTTATTGACGGAGAATGGTGCGTGGCAGAAGGCCTCATCTATGATTCGTTCAACAAATCGAAGCACGTAGTTGAGTATTCGCTTGATTACATTCAAAAACACGCGGTACGTTACTTTATCGGATGTGACCAAGGTACGTCGACGACCACCTCGTGGTCAATGTTCGTAGAGTTGAACGATCGGCCGTCGCACATACATAAAATCGCAGAGTATTATTACGACGCGATCAAAAATAGGCGTCAAAAATCCGACGAGGAACTCATGGGAGATTTCCGTGTCTTCGTCAACCGTTTCGCGGAACTTTCGCGTCCGCGAGGGGGTATTTGGATGATCTACGTTGACCCCGCGGCGTCGTCGTGGGATGCGGCTCTTACGCGCGCACAGTTCAGACATCAGCACGCGGATAACGACGTCAAATACGGTATCGCAACAGTTTCGAGCCTTCTCTCCAGAGGTAATTACACAATGGATCCCTCTTGTGTCAACACAATCGAGGAGTATGAGACCTATAGCTGGGATGCAAACGCCCAGATAACAGGTCAAGATAAACCGGTAAAGAAGCATGACCACGCGTGTGACTCCGATAGATACGGTATACACACCTACCTGAAGGGAAGACTGTCAGGAATTTATAGAATGAGGAGGACATGATGCTTTACGGACTTGAATGGCTAAACCCTGAAACAGAATTTCCTCCTAAGTGTGAATGCGATAGGCTTACGCGTTACAGATGGTACGCGAGCCTTTTTGACATTTGCCCCTTCGAGGAGTTCGCAAATTACGGAAGCAGATTGATCGCAAACTTTGATGAATACCTGAGGCTCCCTTTGCTCTTGGGTTATCAAAGACTCTCGACGATCAAGCTCGCAGATATGGTAATGGGAGCCCCACCTTCCATTACGGTCAACAACGAAGATGCACTCACGGATCTTATCTCTGATATCCGCGACGCCACCGATTTTGATTCCAAACTGTACACAGCACTGATTGACTATTCACGCTACGGTGCAACCGTGCTGCGCTTATTCAACGACGACGAAGCCACGGAAGATAAAGGTAATTTCGCAGTGTGGTCGCCAGCAGAATGGTTCCCCATTTTGCGCAAAGATGGAACAAAACGTATTGCGGAGCATGTTCTTGTATGGCGCGTCAATTATGGTTCCGTCAACATGCCGAACTGGATCCTCGAAGTTCAAAGACACCCCGTTAAAGGTGGTGGCTACTTCGAGTCCAAATACTACATGAATGACTCCGGCACCAGCGTGATCACGAAAATCGGCGAAGATCGCTGGGTACCTATGGACGGACTTCCCTGTCTGGTGCAACATGTAACCAATCTGCCGTCAACCTCCAATGTTTACGGCACCTCTGATTACAAGATCATCAATGAGCTGGTGTTTAAGGCGACAGAGCGTATGCGTCAAATCCTGCATATTCTGGATAAGCACGCCGATCCTTCAATGACAGGGCCTACAACCATGTTGGAGGAGGACGAGAGCACAGGTCAGCTGGTGTTCAAAACCTCGAAGTTTTACGCTGTATCTCCTGGTGAAGAACACCCCGAGTACATGACCTGGGATGGCAAGCTTGATTCCGCTTTCCAGGCGCTGGAAATACTGCTTAATCAGATTTACATCATGTCCGAGATGGGCGAAGCTCTGATGGGCAACTCCAAAGGAAACGGTCAGGCAGTGAGTGGTACAGCGATGCGTTACAAGATGATCTCGCCTCTTGAGAAGGCAAGACGCGTTGCGAACGCGTTTACGCTTCCTGTCAAGAAACTGATGGCAACCTTGATACAGATTACAACCGGACGCAAGTTGCGTTACCAGGACATCAACGTGATCTGGAGTGATAGCTTGCCTAAGGATCCTCGTGAAACAGCAGAGTTGTCCAGACTCCAGGCTGGTGCACCTCAGATCATTCCGCTTAAACATGTACTCATGGAAAACTATGACATGGATACGGTGGATGCGGAGCACTATATCGAGGAGATTGAAAAGGATCGTCAAATGTGGGGTTCTGTCGACAGTGAAACTACGGATGTCGTAGAGGATCCCACCCCTGAAAAGGGACCCAATCCTCAGGAAAAAGGTTCCGCTAACGAGCCGTCACTCACTGGTTCCAGTAACGCACCCAATAAACGGGAGGATACAAAATGAATATGATTTCAGTCATCTCGGTTATCATCGCGGGTGTATCATTACTGATAGCGGGGGTAAGTTTTATGAAAAACGCACGCAAGGATTCGCAGCACGAGGCCTCTGAGTTGACTACTGTCATTGTGAAACTTGAAAACATCGGCAGTGACATTCGTGATATCAAAACAGATATGCACGAAGTCAAAGCCGACATCAAGAATCACGCAGAACGCCTCGCAATTGTCGAGCAGCAAGTGAAAGACCTTCACACGCTCGTACATCAGCAGCACCCCTAAAAGAAGCCCCACCCCTTTATTCTATGGTTCAACCTTCGCGCGCAAGCGCGATGTTGAAAATATTAAGGTTTAGCGCACCGTTAAGCGCGAAGGAGCAGATATGCGAAAATTTCTTCAGCAGTTTATGAGCACAGAAGACCTGGACAAGCTGGAAGCAGCTTACAAAGAAAAGAACGAGGGTGCAACAGGCCTGCCCATGTACATTCCGAAATCTCGGTTTGATGAGGTTGATGGAAAGCGTAAAGCAGCTGAGGCGCTTGTCAGTGGCTTCGAAGCTGATAAACAAAACGCGATCAAGGAGGCCATGAAAGATATTCCCAAAGATTGGAAAGAGCAGCTTCAGCAAGCTAAAGATGCTCTTGCTTCTCAGAAAACGGAATATGAAAATAAATTGGCCGAACAGATCAAATCAGCCGACATAGCGGCGAAACTCTATGAGGCAGGTGCACGGAATGTGAAAGCGGTACGTGCTCTGCTTGACGATTCGAAGCCGATCGACGAACAGATCGCCACTTTGAAGACTACTGAGGGATATCTCTTTGGTGGAACTTCGGAAAAGGGTACTGGGAAAAACGGCGGCGGAGATGACGGCAACGGTGGCCACGAAGACAAGAAATTGTCTGAACAGGACATGTACCGTGCCGTAGGAATCGCTTTCCCTCAAAATTAACCAAATAAAGAAAAGGAGAAAATGCTATGAACATGATTGAACTCGTAACGAAATATCTGCCTGTGCTGGATGCTCAGTACAAGCTGGAATCTCGTTCCGCCGTACTGGACGTTGCACCTGAGTTTGTGCAGATGACCAGAGACGCAAAGAAGGTCAAGATCGCGAAGCTTCGCGTCGACGGCCTGGCTAACTACAGCCGCAACAGTGGCTTTACTGCAGGTTCCGCGGACCTTACCTGGGAGGAACATGAGTTTACCCAGGACCGTGGTCGTTCCATCCAGATCGATGACATGGACAACGAAGAGACCTTTGGTCTTGCGTTCGGCCGTTTGGCTGGCGAGTTCCAGAGACTGCACGTTGTTCCGGAAATCGACGCCTACCGTTTCTCGAAGTACTACCAGAAGGCAGGTCAGCATCTTGAGTTCACCGTAACCGCGGGGGCTATCCTGAGTCTGATCGATGACTTCGACGCAACGATGGACGACAACGATGTTCCTGAGGAAGGTCGTATCCTGTTTGTTGCACCTACGGTGTACAAGCTCATGATCAACGATCCGGCGCTGGCGAAGCACATCACTGTTGAAGGCGTTGACGACAAGACGGTCAACAAAAAGTTCTACTACTACGATGGTCACCTGATCATCAAAGTTCCGACCACTCGCTTTTACACTGCGATCGATCTTCTCGATGGCACGACCGGCGGCGAAGAAATCGGTGGCTACAAGATGGCTGCTGGTGCAAAGGCGATCGGTATGCTGATGGTGCAGCGCGATGCTGTTATCCAGCTGGCAAAGAGACGGATCGCACGTGTGTGGGCACCCACCAAAGAGCAGGCCGCAGACACCGATGGTGTCAACCCCAACGCGGATGCGTGGAAGTTCGATTACCGTGTGTATCATGACGCATGGGTTCTCGACGAGAAGGTCAACGGTATCGCTGGCGCGATTATCGTCAACCACACCGTCACTGGTGTCGAGATCTACTCTGAGGACGAAAATGTCGACATTGAGTCCAATGCCGCAACCGTTTCCGCAGCTGCAGTCAACAACGAGTTCCTGCTGAGAGCGCATGTCACGTTCAACGGCGGTGCGTCGAGTGCCGTTACTTGGACCGCTGACGATGCATCGATCGGCGCAGTGGATTCCTCGGGCAACGTAACCCTTACGGGTACCGCAGGCACCCTTAAGGTTACCGCAACTTCTGTGTGGGATCCCACGGTGGCTAACACTGTTACGTTCACCATCGAAGCTTAAGTTCTACAAACACGGAGGGATGAATCATGGCGTTGATCGTAGGCATTGATACATATATTACGATTGCAGAAGCAACCGAATATGTAAGCAAACATTACATCTCGACTGATCCCCTCCGTGTCCAGTGGGAACATACTTCGGAGGAGGATCAGGAGGTAATGCTTCGCAGATCCTTTGAACAAATCAACAGTCTTCCTTACACAGGAAAGCCCAAAAATCCCAAACAAACACTTCCGTTTCCTCGCGCGCATAACTTTGAGGCAACAGATATGCAAAAAGTAAAAAACGCACAAGCGGAACAAGCTTTGGCACTATCTGACACAGTTACGTCGCAGGAAACGGAAGACCGGATCAAGTTGCGTCGAGCAGGTGTTACTCAATACAAGATCGGTGATTTGTCTGAAAAGTTTCAGGAAGGATTGCCGGTCGACAGCAACGCCAATTTCTATGGTCTCTCAGAAAAATCCTACGTATATCTGAAAAAATGGCTGCAAGGAGGTTATAGGGTATGTACCTCAACCAGAAGGCACTGTGGTTACCCGTGGCCGTGGCTGCTGTAAATAACGATTACGGGGATATTGAATATGCTGAGGGGCAGGAAATTGACGTAAGACGTCAAGAGCATGTCAAGGAGGTAAGGTTGAAAGACGGCACCATTCACAGGTCCCGTTACTACTATTACACTCATGCGGATGTGCAAATTGACGACAAGCTTGATGGTCACCTTGTAGTTGATCTCTATGATATGCGTACACTCGGCGGACACAATCGCCTGCGGAGGTTGCTCACAATATGAGGCGCGATAGATTAAAAATCAATCGCGCCCTCGGGTTGAAGGAAATCAAGAACGATCTCCGTCAACAGCTCCGCGAACATCATAAGTTAACCAATGCATCGTTGGAACGTGCGGCGGATTACTTATATGCAGAAGCGATTCAAAAAGTGCCTGTAGCTACAGGCGAACTCCAGGATAGTATTCAGGTAGATGTTTCAAGGTCACCCCGCTATCCTGGAATTATTGCTACTGCAGAAGCCCATAATGTGCGCACGGGCTATGATTACGCACTTATTCAAGAGGTCAACGAAGAGTACAAACACGACCCAGGGCAGCAAGCACATTATCTTGAGCAACCTTTTCGCGAGGCTGTCAAACAGTTTGATAAGGAGATGGGCTGGAAATGATTGCGCAACAGATCAAAGATTTGCTACCCGCGGAACTCCGAGCGCTTACATATATCGGCAACCTTCCCACGGATGTCGATGTGTGCATTGCACTGGTAGAGTTCGGCGGGCCGCACGGAACCTATTTCGCCAAAGACCAAATGGATACACCCTATCTAAAGGTCATTGTACGCAACCCCTCGTATCCGGCAGGGTACGATCTGATCGAAAGAATCAAAAAAATTCTGACAAGCTATGCCGACGCACAAACGCTCGGCATTGTGCTTAGGGGAGATGTCAATTATTTCGGGCGTGATGATAAGCGCAGAAATCTGTGGCAACTTACCTACAAAATATTTTCATACATAGGAGGTTAACTATGGCAATTACTGAAAGACCCTATACCGGCTTGACGGCCGAGATCAAAGTCAATGACAGTATCCTGGGCTATATGTCCGGAGTGGATCTTACCCTTGAAAAGGCCATCATTGAGATCCTGCAATTTGGTGCCCGTTACCAGGAAAAAGTGCCTGCGATCAAGAACTGGACCGCTTCTGTTGACGGCACTGTGGCTTTCACGTCCGGTGGCTCTCAGCACAAGCTCTACCAGGCATACGAGAATGACGAAGAAATCAAAGTGGGCATTTTCCTGGATGACGATGTGTACTTTGAGGGCAACGCATTCATCGGCAACCTGAACATCAGCGGCGCGCCTGACGATAAAATGAGTATCTCGTGTGACCTTGAGGGCAACGGTGCAATCACGTTCACTATTCCGGAGGTGTACCTGGTTGACGCCCACAGTGGTGTCGGTGGTACGATTACCCCTGGTGGCAATACGAAGGTTACGAAGGGTGGAAAATTTACCCTGGCTATCGCAGCAGCCGCTGGCTACCAGCTGGACAAGCTGATGGATAACACAGAGGATAAGACCTCTGCCGTTTCCGACAACTCTTACACTATTGCTACGGTCAACGAAGATCACTCCTTGTTCGTAACCTTCAAGGAGGCTTAACATGTTGCAACAGAAAATCGGAAACAAAACCTATGAGTTCGCAGACACGCTTCGTGTAGTGTACGCCCTCAAAGACATCACGGGTGCAAAGAGCCTTAAAGAGGCCCTTGAGTCCATTACTCGCCTGGATGTAGATGGGCAACTGCAGTTGCTTTATGTTGCTCATAAAGTTGCGGCAAAAGAGGCTGCGTGCACGCAGGAAGCCTTTGTCGACGAGGTGCTGGATAACATGGGGGTATTCGCCATTACAGATTTGGTCAACAACCTGGCGAACGGCCTTATGTACGCCGGCATGTCCCCGGACAAGGTGGAAGCAAAAAAACTGGAGGTGGCGACGATGTTGAAGACAGCTGGAGCAACTTCTTCCGCCACGGTTACCGAATAGGGTTCAAGCCCGATGAATTACTCGATTTGACTCTAATGCAGTACAACGCCTGCGCATTGGGAGCCGGTGATGCGCAACGCGATAAGCTGGCTATTGCAATGCAGCAGGCGTATTTTACAGCATATTGGAACAATGCGAAGCATCCCAAAACGTTGGATCGAGTAATTCGTAGTATTTACAAAGACGACACAAAGCCTAAACCTAACGTGGACGTCGAGAAGTTCTTATCACGCAAAAGGAGGTTCGAAGAGAATGGCGGATTCGCGACAAACAAAAATTGTATCATACCAGCTGCAAGGTGATACATCTAATTTAATGAATGAGCTGAAAGCCGCTGCTACGTCTCTTGATGCGTTAGATAGGAAGCTTACACACATTTCTTCTGAGGCACGTATGGTAGGCGGTAAAGATCGTACTACCTTGGCACGTGCTGCAGTAATATCTTCCGCAGAAACACAGCTCACCAGGCTCAAAGACGCCTTAAGTCAGGCCAACATCAAAGTGGTCTCGCCTGACCAGCTCAACTATCTGAAGCAGATGAATGTTGAGTTGACCTCGACTATCGACAAGTTGGAGGCTTATAAAAGCGAACAAACGATCACGCAACAGGCTCTGAGCAAGACACGCAATACTTTGCGCAGCATGAACAGAAGCCTGCAGGAGTCCAATGTACTGGTGACTGAGTCAACCAGTAAGTGGGCAAATATGGTCAAAGGTGTCTCTAAAGCAGCCGTTGCTTTCACATCTATTAGGCGCGCAGTATCTACCGCGCTTAGGTTGTATGAAGCCGCTGCTGACCTCGAAGAGACTATGAACCTCTTCAACGTCGCAACCCAGGAGTCTTCCGAGAAACTTTACAACGTTGCAGACGCTATGAGTAAGGCCTATGGTGCGGACATCCAGCCTGTGCTCAAGTCACTGGCAGTGTTTAGGCAATACGCAAATACCATGGGGTTTGCGGCAGATCAGGCAGATACTCTTAGTGAGTACTTGACCAAAGTAACATATGACTTGGCTTCATTGTACAATGTAGCCAACGAGGATATGGCGCGTGCTATTAAATCGGGTCTCACGGGTCAGACAAAGCCTCTTATGCAATACGGTATATCCGTGCACAAAGCTACGCTGGAACAATATGCCCTCAACATGGGTATTCACAAAACCTGGCAAGAGTTCACTGAGGCCGATAAAGTGGCACTGCGTTACGTAGCTATTTTGGATCAGGCTTCCTCTGCACAAGGTGACCTTGCGAAGACACTTGAATCGCCTGCCAACCAGTTACGCATTGCGCAAGACCAGGTCAAAATATTTGTACGCTCACTCGGTACGTTGGTAAGTCTCTTAGGACAATATGTATTGCCTCTCTTCAATGCGATTACACTTGCGGTGAATCGTTTCATGGAAGCATTAGGTACAGCGGCGGGGTATGGAATCGAAGACTACAGTGATAGCCTCTCTGCTGCAAACCAAATGCTTGACGATGGCACCGATAGTGCCGAAGAATACGCAGACGCCGTAAGCAGTGCGCTCGCACCCCTGGACGAGATCAATCAGGCAACCTCTGGGGCAGATGACACAACAACCACCGCAGGTATCGACCCTGCGCTGTTGGACGCACTGCAAGGTTATGACAACTTGATGGATCAGATCTCGGATAAAACAACCGCTTTGTCGGAGGCATTCAGCAACCTTATACCTCCCGAACTTGCGGAAGGTGTAGGCGATGTCTTGGGTGTGGGCTTCCAAACTTTTGGTCAAGCGCTGGAAGTAGTGTCGCAACTTCTCACTACACTTTCACCTGTACTTAAAGTAGTACTTACGGTGTTAGGTGCTATTCTGGAAGTCGCGAGTCTTCTGATTGAAAATATTATTTCTCCCGCGCTTTCCTTTATAAGTCAGCTCACTGATAACATCTGGCTACTTGTAGCTGCATTTGCAGCGTTAAACTTGCTTCAGCTTGCTGTTACAGGAGATATGAAGTCTCTTATGGCAGTGAAGATTGCAAAGTGGTTTATCAACTTCACAAGCGCCGTTTGGAAAAACGTTGACGCCTTACTTGCACAAATTGCAGCGTCTATTAAAGCGAGAGCCGCAAGCATCCGCGAAGCGATCGCTAACTGGTGGGCAGCAAAAGCAGCGTGGCAAAAAGCCGTAGCGGTTATTGCAACCGCAGGGGCACTCGCGCTTGTAGTGAGTGCAACCGTACTTGCCGCAACTACGGCAGCGAGCGCACGCGCCGATAGCTCCTTGGGCAACTCTCCAAATATTCCTGCGATGGCTACTGGCGGTGTTATTGACACCCCCACTGTGGCACTGGTAGGCGAGGGTCGATACAGTGAAGCGGTGGTTCCTCTCGGAAGATCGCCCCAATTCGCAGCCATGAAAAGTAGCATCGCCGAAGAGGTTGCCCGGAAAATAGCCCAACCCCAATATGGTTCAACCTATTCGCGGGGCTCGCAAGCAAACGTTATCCTGCAAGTGAACGGCAGGGAGCTGGCGCGCGCATTGCTTCCCGATTTAGGAATTACAAGACCGCAGACAGGAGTGAAACTTACATGAGTATACCACTTATGATTAACGGTAAGCATTTGTATCAACTTATGCTTACTGCAGACGAGATTCAGTGGATCGTTACGAATGAGTTGCAGAAACCTGAAGCACAGTGGACTGAGGAGGATATAAACATTATCTCCACGGAGAGGTGTTTATATCCCACCGCTGTTGCACTCACTTCGGAAACCTATTCACGTAACGCCACGCGTACGGCAGATTATGAGTTAAAGTCTCTGCAGATTGTCAACAGAAAATCGAAACCAGAGTTCACGTGGGATCTTATCAACTCCACATATGTGCAACGTCTCATGCAGGCGTTGCAGTACACTTACGACTTCAAAGACGCCGAAGGCGATATCCAACCCGTTGACGCTCCCACCTATGAAGTGCAGTACACTGATTTCACGGGTACGCGCACTATTAAATCTTACCTGGGGCAAACGATCGAGGGCACGCTCGTTGAATATCACGCGGCTCCCAAATCCCGGTTAGGTGGAGAACAGTTCGCCGTTCCGTCAACCTATTGGCAAAGCTTCCGCATAGCTTTTCCTGAGAGGTGATACGATGAAGCCACGTGTGACAATCGCTTTTACAGAGTCTGAAGGGACGACCTTCACACTGAATACTCCTAAACCCGCGGGAGTAAATGTTTCGCATATCGACGATATTGTGAGCAACCTCTCGCGGAGCAACCCAAAGGGGTTTCAACTTTCGAGTGCCACCAACAAGTTGTGCAACCTCACGGGTGAATACGTGTTATTCGGCGACGAAGGATTTTCGGGACTGCTGGCAAAGAACCTCACAGGACCGATCGAAATTTCTCTCAACATTACAGATACTTCCGCAAGCATGCTCATGATTATGTTCGATCCCGCGAGTGGCGAGTATGCACGTAAAGTCACTTATACAGCCGGCGCAACCACTCAGGTGTTTCAAAACAGCTCAGCGTTATTTGTAGTATCCGTACCCGCAACTCCGATAACCAACCCGATCAAATTGACTTTTTCTGATTGGAGTGTTGTAGGGCATAGCTTCAAAATCTCGCGTGTGCAATCTGTATCTTCCTGGGTCTTCAAAGGTGCATCAGTTATAGACTTTACCTGCAGTGAGAATCTGATGGATTCTAATCTATCGTTAACACCTGGTATATGCGAGCAATACGCGGATATCACGATCTACGATAGGGATAACTATATCCATGCACTTGCGCTTTCAGGAAGCTTAAATCGCGAAAATCGCTTGACTATAGAGATGTTAGACACTGAGACTTTGACGCTCGGCACTTATGTGGTATCTGACTGGGATGTTGACAACGATGATGATGATGTGGTTTTACACTGCAGAGATAAATCCTACTTGTTTGAGAGCATCAATCTTCCGCGCGCCTCTGTGGCTTCTCGTACGTTGAACGATATCCTGACGTTGCTATTTAACGCGGGTAACTTTATTTGGCAATACGCAGATAGTGCAACAGTCGAAAGATGCTCCTCGATTGTGTTGCCAAACAGTTTCTATGAAGCAAATAATATGAAGGAATTGCTTACAATGGCGTGTTCCTTAGGAATGTTGCGCATGTACTGGTACATCGATACTTTCATTGTAGGGAGGTGTGAATAATGGCTGTGACATTAAGATCGAAAGATTATTTGCACGGCATGAAATGGCTAATCAAACCTCGCGACGTAGTTGACACAGTCAACATGCGGTTATCTTATGGTGCGTCTTCCGGGCGCGTAATTCATACGCATAACATTACCTCTGGTAAAGTTGACGGCAAAGAGAATGTGACTCTTCCTTTGAGTGACGATAATACAACTTATTGGCACAGACGATGGATGCAAAATGGAACTACTATCGGGCCGGCAGATTACGGCTATGCTAACGTGCAACTTTCGGTAATCGAAGGAAGTTATGACATTGATTTGCAGACACCTTTGTTAGCTGCGCCGTATGTGGTAGTATCTTTCGAAGGTAACACCGCGTACATGCAACGAGGAAGTAAAACCCCTCAAGAAATATACGCCGCACAAAATAATTTGTACCAATTTATAAGTAGCAACACTTTGGGAACCTCCGAACTTTCAAATAATAAAAGTTACGACAAGCAGCAGCGCAATAGTCTTAAAAGCGGATTATTGATTGACTACGATCTGTTTGAAATACCTTACTATCCTTTCATCCGTAAAACAGTTGTTCCCTATACAGGTTCTTGGACTAACTATATAAACGCGAGTTTGCCCGAAGAATATAGAGTCAAAGAAGAAGATCTGTTTTGTAGATGGGATAACTATCCTACCTCGGGAATATCGGGTGCAGTAAGGGGTAGCTTCCCTCCTTATTCTGGATGGACATTTGAAATTAACGACACAAATATAAGGCAAGGACCCCCGTTGGTACAGGACACCATTACGACAATTACAGCATTTGACGATAATAACAGATTTTTACCTATACAAAGTGGTGCAACATTTAAGCCTAAATGTACAATTACAAAAATCGATGATCTACATTACAGAGTGTTTTACAGTTTACCCGTACGTTACATGCAAGCTGCGGCTGCACTGACTTGGTGGAGTTTCGCGTCAGGAAACGTGCGTAACATATTCGATTCTTATGCCTGGAGAGATGTAATTTCAAGTATAAAAATCACTACTTACGCAACGGCTGTAGACACTACCGTACAAGATCTATCTTACAGTTTGGATTCCGCGGGAAAGTTGACCACTGATACGAAGAATGTATACCCGCTGGACTTTGCAGCTAACGAGCTGATCACGCGTGATGCAACCTTTGGCACTGGTGTTCTTTGGAGTGAAGCAATGCCCTTGTATTTGCTCACAAAGTTTCAAAAAGGTAAATACGCGATTCGTTGCGACGTAAAAGCGGCATTTGCTATTGACAATAATATTCACGTGAATAGTGAAGTCATCATGTACGACATTAAAGGTGAGCCTATCAAAGGTGCCTCCGGTCAGGGTACCGCAACCTTTCAGGTAAAGAATATCGAAAAGATATTCAAAGATTCTGAATTCATTTATCGATTACAATTATTGGAGGTATAAGTTATGAGCACATGGCCTTCTAATCCTACATGGGCCTCAGGGGACAATATCAACAACGGCAACCAATACGAACCTTATGACGGCGTTATCGCCTCAGACATTAACAAGATCGTCACAGACATTTTGTACCTGTATCTCAACAGCGCAACCAAAGAAACTCTTGATGCAAAACTCGACAAAGTTACTGCATCAGGTTCAGGGCGAAGTTATTGTGTTGACTCTCAAGGCAATCAAGTAATGCGTACATATAGTGGTAAGAGCATTTCGGGGGGTACTCTGCTATATCGAGAATCGAGTAGCAATCCCGCGCTGGACGGTGACTGCCAAGTACGAGACCCTATCAACCCTTATAGTATTGCAAACAGACGCTGGGTTGAAGCACAAATCACGAGCGCTCTGGGTACAATAAATACTGCATTGGAGGCGATCTAATATGGCAATTGCAGATCAAATCACGCGCATTCGAAACGCCAAGGCAGCTATCAAGGCTTCAATCGAGGCCAAAGGTGTTACCGTAGGATCCGGACGCATTGACACTTATGCAGCAAAAATCGACCAGATCCAAACAGGTGGCGGTGATGAAAATTTCATCGCTATGATCGAACGTAGCGCAACCTCTTTCGATATTCCCGATGGCGTTACGAAAATAGCCCCATATGCGTTTTATAACTACAACGCACTGGCAGCTATTACAATTCCTAATACTGTAAAAAGTATCGGAAATTACGCGTTCGGTACGACAGGCTTGACATCTGTCGTCATCCCGGAGGGAATCACAGACATTAGCCCGTCCAGCTTCTCCTATTGTAGTCACTTGGCAAGCGTATCGTTGCCGTCAACCCTTACGAGCCTCTCCTCGGCTGCCTTTAGGGGTTGCACCGCATTAACCGCGATTACAATCCCTGAGAATGTGACGACTATGGCCGCGACCTCGCTGTATATCGGGTCCGCAAGTTCCAAGGCAACCCTTACAATGAAGCCTACTACGCCTCCGACGATCACATCGGCGACTCTTGGAGACAACATATCTAAGATCATCGTACCTGCTGCGTCGCTGCAAGCATACAAGACAGCGCAGTACTGGTCTGCTTACGCTGATATCATTGAGTCCGATGGTCCGATCGCTCGTTACTTTATTACAAACATCGCCGAAGCATCGTCGTTGAATGCCGATGTCACTTTCAAGTCCAACGGTGTAACTTACACGCATATTGAACTTGCCGAAAATAACACTCAACTGGTCTATAGCGGAGGCAATTCTATAAGTGATCTTATCGCGTGCACTTGGTCAGATGAGTCAGGTACGCAGTGGTCTTCGTTGTCGTATTGCTATATTGACGTATATAGTGATCCTAATGATGTCATGGATTCTTGGGTAAGCCATTTGAAAGATAACGCAGCGGGCTACAAAATCTACGAGACTTGGTATCTACAATCTGCGGGTATACAAATACCTCAAGATTCCGAAGGGAATCTCATAGTCAGGCAAGTAGAATTTCTGTCAGGCTCTCGGCATTTCGCCTATATTGGCCGTCAAGGTGGCATGCAAGATAAGCTTTACTACGATGATGGCAACATAGGCGAAAATAGCTACCTCGAGGTATATACTGCAGACAAAAACACGTGGTTATTTCCTTCTTATCGTATCTTAGACTTTGTGCAAGATATTCACGACGACGAGGCTCATGATTTTACGGAGTTGCGCGAGTGGCTCAACAATTACGGCACTCAAGTAACGATGCCCACCTACGGAAACTTTACTATAAATGAAACGCCTACAATTGACGAAGACATGGCAACCTTCGTAACTTTTGAGGCACAAGGCGTAGAATACAATAACTTCTATCGCTCGCTACCAGAGAATATCGACTATCAATGGGAAAATTTCGAAGGGCCTTCGATCAACGCTTATGCGGCGACTTGGTCCGACGACGCTCTTCGCAGTGTAACATTCAAACAACCGCCTATGCAATTATATAACTGGCTTCGAAATAATGCTACGTGGGTGGGTAAAGAGTAATGAGAGAACTTTTCGAAAGATGTCTCAAAGCACATTACGTACGTACACCTGAAAGCGGCGACTACGCGATAGAAGTTGACGGCGATACTCTGTATCTGCTTTTCCAGAAAAGCAACGGGAAACAAGATTGGAAAAACAATTTTGATTTCCCCGCAAGGCCTTACAAACGCATGAACTCCAAATGGTATTGTCACAGAGGCTTCCTCCGCGTATGGAAAGCCATGCGCGACGAAGTCGAGAAGAATGTCGCAACCTGGTTACCCTACATTACCTCGATTTGTTGCGTCGGCTACTCGCACGGTGCGGCGTTAGCGCTGCTCGCGACTGAAGACATGGTATTTCTGCATGGAGACAAGCTTCACGTTGAAGGATGGGGTTTCGGCTGTCCGAGAGTCGTTTGGGGGATCCTGCCGAAAGATGTAAAACAAAGGTTGTGCAACTTTACCGCTGTCCGCAACATACCGGATATTGTAACGCACGCTCCTCCTGCTCTCTTCGGATTCCATCACATAAAACTTCTGCGTGTGGGCAACTTCGGCAAATACTCTCCTGTTGACGCACATAGAGCAAAGTCCTATCTCAATGAATTAAACAAAGAAGGAGGTGATACTATGAAGATCGACTGGAAACGTAAACTGACTTCGCGTAAGTTCTGGATCTCGCTCGCAGCGTTCGTATCCGGTTTGATCATCGCTTTTCGTGGTGATGCTCAAACCGCAGAAACTGTAAGTGGTTGCATCATGTCAGCTGCGTCAGTAATCGCGTACGCGATCGGCGAAGGTCTTGCTGATTCGAGCAACAGCGATAACAACAACAAAAACAACAAGTAATTTATAACCCGCTTATACTCACATATAAGCGGGTTATTTCTTTATCTATGGTATCTCATGCGTTTACGTATCCGATCCAGGTTAACTTGCTTAAAAAATTTCTCGTGAGCGTCAGTATATACACACCCAGCGGACTCTCTTAACTTTGAGTAAGCTTCTTTATACTCGCGGTCTTTTGCGACCCATTCCAGATAAGGTTGACAATTACTGTGACATTCGGCGTTCCGTTTGTCGCAACCTTTACAAGGACAAGGATAAGGTGATTTAATCATGCTTCTTCCTCCTCTCTTTTCTCTAACCACGCTGCGTACTCGATGCGGCTGTAAATCCATTTCATTTCCTTGATAGTTTTACTATCAAGAAAAGTAATGAGCTGGTTGTACGGCATCTTGTAGAGCTTCTCCAAAACCGTGACGATGACCTCTTTTTGTTCCGTTGTGAAATTCATGATCGTTCCTCCTCATGTTTTATTACAATTATATTATACCCCATCTTGAATCAAAAGTCAACGGGGTTTTGAAAGATTTTTT
>ERZ1026894.935-NODE-935-length-18946-cov-4.478429_pt1 | contig 18946 bp, 13 predicted proteins | sample MGYA00380177_ERZ1026894 | MGnify/ENA primary metagenome ERZ1026894 (study PRJEB33269, sample SAMEA4719813) | human gut metagenome | biome: human-associated habitat; feature: organic feature; material: feces | place: Cameroon | collected 2013-10 ... | reverse complement strand
CCCGGGCCTCGATCTCGCCCGCCGTGTCGCGGTAGAGATCCCCCGGCAGTCTGCTGTCTCTCGCGTTTCTGTCGATGCTGTCGCGCAGGCTGAAATAATCCCACACGCGGTCACCGTATTTCTCTTCCAGCTGGTCGCGTCTCTCGTCAAAGCGCACCCATTCCGGTGGATCGGGCTCAACCTGCTCCCATGTGTTCAGGTCGATCTTCCCGCGCGGCACCGTCGGCGCCATGGCGTTCAGTTCTTCCATGCTGCGCATAAACTCGGGATCGTCCGCTTTCATCTGCTCGTACCGCTCGCGCAGCTGCGCCCCCTCGCGTCTTGCTTTCGCAGTCCTGCCGTCGTAGCCCTCTTCGAGCTTCCTGTTCCAGTATTGCGGATTTGACCCGGGGGTGAAGCCCTCCCTGCTTTGAATTGCGTGCTGCACCTCGTGGGTAAGGGAATTCAGCAATGCCTCTGGTCTGTTTTTCAGGTCGCGGCTCAGCTCAATGCTGTCGAACCTGCGGTTATATCCTCCGTTCTGCCCGCGCTCAAGCGTCTGGAACGTTACGCCGATGTCAGCAAGATCGGGATAGGTTGCAAACAGCTCCGGCGCATCCACCAGCTTGCCCAGCGTTGTGTAGTTGGGGATGGATTTCGCAGCCTCTTTTATTGTCTCCAATGTGAGCGCCCACTTCTCAAAATCGCCACCGAATTCGCCGGTCAGTTTCTCGTATAGCGCCTCGTCGGCCTCGCCGCGTTCTGCGCTTCTCTGATAGTCTGCAAGGTCTCTCCTCTGCTCGTCTGTCAGCTTGCGGTCGGTCAGCTTGTCCCATGCATGGTTTTTCTCCCGCAGCTCCGTGTCATAGTCATATAGCCCAGATTCAAAGCGCAGCTTCATCCCGCTGTCGTTCACCTCGGAACGCCATTTGCCGTCTGCGCCGCGGAACCAGCCCGTTTTCTGCCGGATGGTCTCAGCGTCAGCCCCGTTTTTCTCCATCTCTTTCGCTGTATTAAGCGCTTCTTTGTCTGCATTCTTTGCGTTTTCTCCTGCAAACATAAAGCGCTTCGTGCCGCCCTCACCGGCGGCATTTTTGCTGTTCTTCGCCGCTGCCTCGAACGCCTGCTGCAAAAGCCCTTCCGCCGTCTGCGCCTGCTGTTTGGCCTTGCCGGTCAACTTGCCCACGATCTCGCGGATGGCGTCGCGCAGCTTTTCAAGCAACGTCCGGTCTTCGCTGTGCCTGCGGATAAACTCATTCAGAACGTCCGTGTTGGCGATCATCTCGCCCGCGTAGTTCGCCGCAGCCTCGTCCAGCGCTTCGTCCATGCTGGTCTCCACGCCCATGCGGTTATACTGCTCGTGCAGAATGTTCGCCGCCTCGGCGACGTCGGGGTCTTCCATGATGGCATTGCGGAACGCCGTGTACTGCTCGGGCGCGAGCTCCTGCACGCGGTGCGTCCACTCATGGCCGACGACCTGCATCACGGGGTTCTGTGCATCCTTTGCAATGCGGATTTCGTTCCCCTCGATGACGCCGTTAGCCGTGCCGCCGCGCACCTCGTCCGCCATGCGCACGCGCACGCCGAGCGCCTTTGCAACAGTGTTGATCTCGTCCGCCGTCGCGTTGTCCATTTCACGTGAAACGTAGTCGTCGTAGACAAGGCCGCTGTTGCCGTCGCTCTCCTGCGCAAAGGTCTTCTTGCGCGCCTCGGACTTCGCGTCGTTCTGCCCCGCGGCATAGCCCGCGTAGGCCGTCTCGCTCGTCGGGTTCGGGTTCCCCCTGCCCTCCACGCCCGCATTATAGGCGGGAATAAAGTCCTTCACGTGCTCTGCTGTGTCCTTGCCCTCCTGATACGAGCCGCGGATCGCCTTGCGCCCGCTCTCACCGAGGGAGTTATCAAAACGCGCAAGGGATTGAAGCGCCGCATTTGCGCCAACCTGTCCAGCGCCAAGAACGCCGCCAACTACCGCGCCACCGAGAAATTCCTCTGCGGATGTAAGCGGGTTCAGAATGGCGTTTTCATCACTCAGCGACGCGAGTGGATTGCCTTTCTTGTAGGCGACGTTCTGCGTCGCTCTTTCAAGAATGCCCTGCACAACTTCCTCTTTACCTTCATCAAAGGCGGATTCAAGCCATGCTTTCCATGCAGCGGAGCCGTGTTTCAGTTGTTCGGGGAGCGTTTGAATGCCGCCGCCAACTTCAACGGCGGCATTCATCAGGCCGTTTCCTGTGGCATAAAGCGCAGCCTTCGTGCGAGCAGTGTTGTTATCCACTCCGGCCTTTTCCATGTCATCAAGCGCCTGCTCGTAACTGGAACCTACAACTTGCGAGAACGAAAGCCAATACTGCGGGTCTTTCCCCATTGCAAGGACACTGTTGCGGATCGTGTTTGCAATGCTCGGGGCCATTTCCGTCGCCGCAGTTTTCGCAAGCGTCGTCGACGTCGCCCCGAGGCTGGCTCCCGATGTAAGCACTGCCGCGACCGCCTGCGGGACCGCCGCAACGGTCGATGCGCCGTATTTATCAAAAGTCGCTGCCACCTTGCCGCCGCGCTCGATATTCGCCGCATATTTGTTTTCTATCTCTTGCCCTTCATTGCGAATACGGCGCTGCAATTTATTTGCAAGGCCGGAATCCGACAAATCGCCGAGCTGCTGACCGGAAATTAACTCAAACGGGGAGAGTGCAACATCTTCCGCAAGCGCGAGCGTGTCGGCAATGCCCTGTGCGGCTTGGTTGATGCCTTTCATGGTTGCCCCGGCAATACCCTTGCCGACGGAATACTTCTGCTGTTTCCCGGGTGTTCTGCTTCCCGAAAATGTTGCTTTGCCAAGCGAGGTTTCTTTCCGATTGCTTGCATTTCCGCTCTGCAAACCGTTCTTTTGCTGCGCCACCGGCGTCGTCTTCACCGGGCTCGTGCGATATACCGTAGATGGAGAAGAGACCGGGGCGCTTGCGCTCCCGGTCTGTACCAGTCTGCCGCGCTGGCCCTGCGACACGGTGGTCGCTGGGGCCTGCTCGGTCTTCAATTTCTTCTCTTCATTGTTGGTGTTCAGTGCTACCAGCTTTCCCATATCAGCCCTCCGTGTAAGTCAGCCCGTATTCGTTCAGCATCTTCTGCACGCGCGCCTTTTGCTCGTCACTCAGCTTATCCCAGAAGGAATCAATACCGCCAACGGCGTAATCAGTGCGCCCCTGCGCAAGCATTGTGCGCAGGCTGCTCATCGCGGCGTTGAAGTAGCTCGAGTTATACCCGCCGCCCGAGCTTCCTCCGTTCTGACCTTCCAGCCAGTTTTCATAGTCGGAATAAAGCCCGCTCGAAGACGTAAAGCCGTACCTCTGGTAGTTAGCCTTCTGTGCAAGCCAGCTCTTCGGATTGCCGCTTGCCTGCGCCGCAGCAAATAGGCCTTCATAGTCCATCGTGCCGTCGGCAGACCCTCCCTTCCCGCTGCCGGAAGTCCGGCGCGAGCCGCCGCCGCTCGATTTGCTTGCCGCCTGCGCTGCGGCCTGCTGCAATTTGTACTGCCATTCCGCGTCATAGCGCGCATCCTCAATGGCGTCGCGCTCCTTCTGATAGTCGTAGTTCATCTTGTCCTGCTGCTTCTGATACGCCAGCGCATCCGCCGTCTGCTGGTCGCCCACCTGATCGCGTGCGAGCTGATAGAGATAATTGCGGTCAGCCAGCCAGCGGTTGTAGTTGTTGTCCTCAAGGCCGATGAGCGTATTCAAATCGGCGCGGTCGGCATTTAGGCCGTCCTGATACATGCTGTAGGCAAGCTGCTGTAGCTCGGGAATCTTGTCCGTCATCTGGCTCATCTGGTAGTCGCTCGCCTGTTGGCTCGCTGCCACCGCCGCCGTGGACGGCATTCCGCCCGTCATCACCGCCGCCTTGCCGAGCACGTCCTCAGCGCTGCGGTCTGCCTCGCGCGTATACTGCTTGCGATACTGCTGATAGAGTGGGTCACTCGCCGCATCGTAGGAAAACGGCGTGCGGTTCAGCAGCGCGTCGAGCTTTGCGCTGATCTTCCCGCTCTGGTCGTAGTTGTAGCTGCTCTCGCCCAACTTATCGAGCCAGCTCGTGTCAGCCTTCGCAGGGCTCGCGCCCGTGCCGAGCTTGATGTACTCGCTGCCGTCCACGCCACCGGAATAGTCATACTTCGCGCGAATTTTCTCCGCCGCGTCGTGCGCCGCCTGCTGGCCGGCCTTGTCCCCCTCGGCATAGGCCTTGTTATAGGCCTCGGTATACTGCCGGATGAGATCAAGGTCGCCAGAATCGTTGATGAGCGTCAGGTCTGTATTTTTGTGTTTGAAATTATCTGCCATTGTCCCCTCACTTTCTGCCGCCCGTCACGTATTCGTACTCGAGCGCATAGAGCCGGTATTCTCCCGTGGCTTTGATTTTCAGTTTGAAATGGTCGCAGCGGCGGATCGGGCAGTTGAGCGTGAAAACGCCCTTTTCCTGCGCGCCGCAGCGGTCGACCTCTTCCCACGCGCCGCCGTCGAACTTGACGAGAAAGACGATCTTCGCCCCGCTTTCCGCCTCGATACGCGCCCGCACGCGCTGCACATGCTTCGCGTCGAACGAGCCGCCGTCATAGTCTGCAAACTCCGCTTCGCTGCTGACAGCGCCCTCGCGCGTTGCCCCGGTCGGGATATCTGCCGGATTTCCCAGCAACACGCACCCGCCGTCTACTAAGGCCATGATACCGCCCGAATAGGCCATTTGCACCACGGCAAGCGTATCTTCCTTATGCCACGTTCCGTTTTCGCTGCTATAGCAGTACAGCGCCGCCTTTCCATCCTCTTTCAGGCTTACGTAGTAGTTAAGACCGTCGCTGCCGCCCACGGCGTCAGAGAGCCGCACATCGTCGCCCAGCACGCGGGAGATGCAGCGCGGCATGCCGCCGCTGTAGGCCATGATGCCGACCTTTGAGAGGTAATAGAGTGTTTCTCCTGCCACGGCAAGGCTCTTGTGGCTCCCCTTCATCACTCCGAGCACCGCACTTGACATGAGCTGGAAGTTCGTCGGGATCGTGCCGTACATCTTGAAAATTTTGTCTTCTTTGAAAAAGCACGGGTAGCCAAGATAGCTCACGCACGCGGTAAACGCCCCCGCCGTGCCACTCTCCACGCTGAACGCGTCCGTGGATAGTCCGTCAAACACGTTCCAGTTGTACGGATCGCCGAGCTTTGAAGCAAAGATGCTGTCGCCCTTGCAGCCCCATACGCGGTTCTCGTTCGTGCAGACAAAATCCATGTCGGGCACGCTGCGCTTGAGCGTGACCGTTCCGGTCTCCGTGATGCTTTCCTGCCCATCGGGCAGGCGGAAGGTGTTTTCGTAAAAGCGCAGCGTCTTTTTGTCTTCGCTGATCTCTCGGATGATGGGCGTGCGGTTGTTGTAGGTCTCCTTTGTGCAGCCCGAGATCGTCACGGCATCGCCCACGTTGAACGGGAACGCCGCGCCGGTCGTCGTGATGCTGTTTGCCGCCGCCTTTTCGTCGGCATACGTGCCGTTCCCGAATTTTAGCCCCGCCGCGGCGTAGCTCGCCTCCATCGGCTTGATCGTGCCGTCCTTTTCGCACACGATCTTGTCTGGAAAGATGAGCACGCGCTCGCCCAGTGCGCAGAAAGTCTTTTCGCTGTCTGCGACCGTCGTCTTCTCTTCGCCGTTGATGTAGAGCTTCGTTCCGTATACCTCGTAGAGCTTGCCTGCGCTAAAAATGCCGTTTGCCTTACCCATATCCTTGCGGACGGTATAGCGCCGCGCACGAGGGGTGAGAAGCGGGAAGTATCGCGCCGACAGGTTTTTCATGTCGTAGAGCTCGCCGCCCGCCGCACCGAATGTGTGGTTGATGCCGCCGAATTTCTCTTGCTGCACGCGCCGGTTCGTGTATGCCGTGATCTCAGGCAGTCTCATCCGGGCCCTCGCTTTCTTTCTTCTCCGGCGCTTCCGTGCCGTCGCAGATCGTCACGATATTGCGAAGCGACTGGCGCACCGCCGCCACCACGTCCACCGCATCGCCGTTGACGTTCAAAAGGCCGATGAGACGCATCGCGTGCGCCGCTTCCTGCTTGATCTTTTCATTCATGCTGATTCCTCCAATCGTTTCAGCCGTTCTTCCTGCTCTCGCACCTTCGCCCACAGGACGGGGATAAACTCGCTGTAGCGCAGAAAATAGGTCTCGCTGCCGTCCTTGCGCTTGGACGCCGCCCAGCCCGCGAACTCCTGCGACGTGATCCCGCATTTCTGCATTGCCGCCTCTACCTCCTGCGCGATGAAACCTGTGTGATAGCGCCCGCTCGTGCCGTTGTTCAGCTTGTAGCGCTTCGGCTCCACAAGATCGAACATGCGCACATACTTCTCCGGCAGCGCCTCGATGCTGTTCTTGATGTTTCGGTCGGACCCGTTCAGCTCGTTCGTGCTACAATAGATCGCGCTCCAAACAAAATTTGGTGCGCCAAGATTGTACCGGTTATCTGCATTCGGGGCGAAATCGCCGCGGCAATCAATGAAGTCGTAGTCGAAATTGAGCGCTGATCTTCCGTTATTCCCTGACAGATACAGGTTTCCGCTTGTCGCGTTCAACTCCATGGCCTTGCTCTCGAGCGTCATTTTGTAGTCTGCCGTGCTGGCGTACTCCGTGTAGATGTCCCCACAGCGTCGTCCCGCATCATTGCGCACGGTGATCCTATCACCTTCAATCTCCGTCGCCGTCAGCGTGCCGTAGATGTTCACCGCGTCCACGCACAGGTCAATGCTGCCCGTGCTCGCCACCTGCACGCCGTTGTAGTTGAGCTTGAAGATCGTGCCGTTCTCGCCGCTCGTCGCGCCCAGCGTGAAGCCGGCCGCGCTCTGGTCGAAGATGCTCTGCGCCTGCGTCGCGTCGATCTTCCCTCTCACCGTCGCTCGCAGGCCGTTCACGTCGGTCTTGATGTTTGTGATCGCGCCGTCGAGGTTTGAAACACTTACCTGTAAGCCCTTTGCCGTTGTGTCAAGCTGCGTGATGTCCCCCTCTGCATCGCTAAGGCGAGCATCTAATCCTTTCGCTGTAATGGAAATTTCGTTCACGTTCTTGTCCGTATCCTCGATCTTGGCGTAGATCGGCTCGGAAATATTCTTAATAAACTCGCTCAGTGCATTCTGATTGATGTTGCTTCCATCCAGATTGAAAAGCGTATACCGCAGCTGTTCCAGCAGCACGAAAAGGTAGTCATAGACCCCGTTGATCTGCTCCTGCGTGTCTTTCCCTTCTCCGTTCGGGAAGGTCGTCTCCACCAGCTGAAATGTCGTCGGCACTCGTCATCACACCTTCCAGTTGCCCTTGCTTTCTTTTCGGTTCTCGCGCCGCCACCATGCCATAGCATCGGCCACCGCCTCGTTGGCGATGGCATGGTCATTGGCATAGAGCGCGCTGTCCTGATTGTAGGCGTCGAGCTGCGCGGCCAGATACAGGTGATAGCACTCGTTATGCCCGCCCGGCAGCAGCAGTTCCATGTCTTCGACGCTCGCGGTGTCATCCTCCACGCTCACTTTGAGGGTGGGGGCTTCCGCCCCCATCATCTCGGCGATTCGGTGCTCGAGCACCATGAGGATTTCCGCCTTGCGCGGCGTGCTCAGCTGATTAGGCCGCAGCGCGTCCGCGTCACGGATAGCTTTCAGCAGTTTCATACATTAGACCTCCGTAAAATACTGCCCCACCAGCTCATGCGGCAAATACTGCAAGACGATCTTGCCGCCCGCGGCCTCGCCGATACGCTCGCACTTGTACGTCTTGCCGTCCTCGCTGTCGAGGTAGTACTTGCCGTACTCGTATTCCATGCCGCGCGCTGCGGGGATGGGGTCTGCCTGCGTGCCAGCGTGTTCGGCGTCAATGACCGCCCAGAGGGCCGGGGTCTTGTCCGGCGTCCAGTCGGCCTGCGAGGTGTGCGCCTGACGACACTTGTACACCTTGCCGCCGTAGCTCCTGCGGTCGCCCTCCGCGTAAGCAACAGGATACGCCCATGCCGTAATGAGCTCGGGCACAGTCGCCGCCTCGCCGTCGCTCAGGCTGACCGCCGCCTGCTCGATGATGGGCCGCAGCTCCACCGCACGGGCGTATGTGACCGGCGCGCCCGCAAGGGCGGTAACGGTCGCTTTGGCGTTCTCCGTCTCCGTGGGCTTGCCCATCTTGATACTGACCGTGCCGTCGCGGTGGTCGGTGATCGCCCCACTCAGGCTGTACGCGCTGTTGTCGTACTCGTTGACGACCTCTTTGGTCTCGCCCGTTGGATTGCCGTCGTTGTCGAGCTTGTTCACTGTCTCGCGCAGCACGATGCTCCACGGCGTGTTGTCAGTCAGCAGTGCCGCGACCTCGGCGGAGGTCATCGTGAGTGTGATGGTCTTGGTGTCGCGCTCGCCCCACGAGCGGTCTTTGGGGTTGCCGTTGATCTCTGCGGGGTATTCGGTGTTGTTGACTTTGATGTAGGTCATAAATAATCAGTCCTTTCTTTAGAAGCAGAAGCCGAAGGCCACGCCATGGATAACATTTGCACTACTGTTTATGGAACTACCTGTGCTTTTGACAACACAATATAATCTGGTGCTACCGGTAGATGGAGAACGCTCCCACCAGTCGTATGCACTGCCGTTAAAGTTCTTCAACGTGCCGTTACCAGCTTTGTAATAGCCGTACTGCGTGCCTTCACCTGAGTGGGAGTTAATGGAACTACCAAAAACTTCAACCTCGCTCAGTAAGAATAGGCTATCTTTCGTAGTTACGAGCGAGGGGCCTCTACCGCCGCTCGCGGAAATCTTGTTCACCTCACGGATACCGCTCTGTACGTCCGCAGGCATATGCTTCAAAATAATGGGCAAGTGCTCTACTCGCATAGAGCATTGTGTCCAACCCATGGTATTTGTAGCAGTGGAGTGCATCGCCTTCGCTATCTTATAGCAATCATGCAGTTGGAACGTCAGCGGAGCTTTTCCCGACCCATCGGCATAATCATCATGATTTTTTCCGATGATGTCGATTAGGTAGTCCGTGCCGCTGATGGTCATGGACTTCTGGTCTGCCACTTTCCACGTTTCCGGCACTGCATTGTTGTGACACGCCGCGATGATTTGCTCCCACGTGTTGTTGGCAAATACGGGGTCGTAGCTCGGCTTAAACGTGATATCATACCCCGTTCCGTCAATCAGCGTCCTGCCCTTGAGGATGTTGTACACCGTGCCGCCCACCATGCACTTCCCGCCCTGCACGGTGTAGGCCGTGCCGTTGATAAGAGTCTTGTGCGCGGTGAGGTCGGGAATGTCGGGAATGGTCACGTTACCGCTGTCGTCGACGAGGAGATTAGAGGGGAGGATAAAAGCTGGGCGGACACCGTTCGAGTTAGATGGGAAACCATTGTTGCTGTAGTCACCATTGGTGGAGACGCGCCACACGAGTTTGGCATTGTCGATACTCGGTGAGCGGAGCCACCAGTAGGCAACCGAGCCGTTCAGGTACGCAATGCGCTTGTTGTTTGCAGACGAACCGGTTCCAGACTCGAAGTGGGACAGCTTCGCACTGTCCACTGGGAGGTCACTGCTGTCGCTGGTCGTAAAGCCGACTTCGTAGCCGGACAGCAAGAACACTTTGCAGGACAGGCCGTTCGCGCCGCTCTGATTAGAGCCAGTCTGGCCGCCGTTCCTGCGATACGGGAGCTTCACCTGCTTGATTGCATCCCTGATGTTGCTGTCAAACAGGTTCAGGAACGTGCTGTTCAGGTAAGAGTGGATGTCGCTGCTTTCATACGTATTTACATTGGACCTATTCCATGCGCAGCTCTCGTAGCAGTCCTTCATCAGCAGCCAAGTCCCATCACAACTATTGTCGTACCTGCTGCTCGGCTTGCCCTGATGAACCACCAAGAATTCCGTCCTTACCCCGCCGACGTTGAGGTACACGGACGAGCCGACCGCGAGCGAGCTGATTGCTTTGTTCGCCATGCCTGCCTCCTTAGCCGAACAGCCAGTCGATGGCGTAGTTCTCGGTGGGCGTGGTCTCCGATGCCACGAGCGTCTGCTTGGTGATATTTCCGCTTGCGATGTAGTCGCTGCCTGCCACCGCCGCCACCAGTCTGCCCGAGCCGTCGCCCTTGATGAGAGAGGTGGTGGAGGGGACATTGACGGGGCCAGCCGGTCCCTGAGGGCCGGTCGCGCCCTTTTCTCCCTTTTCGCCCTGGTCTCCCTTGGGGCCTTTGATGTTGACCGCCGCGGGATTCGCAAGCCCACCGTCGTTCGTCCAGCTCAGGTCTCCCGCCGCGGACACGGCGGGCGTAAAGGTTGTGCCCTTTGCGCCGTCCGCACCTTTCGCGCCATCCGCACCCGCGGGGCCTGTCTTGCCTTGGGGACCCGTGGGGCCTTGCGGCCCGGTTGCGCCGGTTTCACCTTGTGGGCCAGTCTCGCCCTGCGGCCCTCTCGGGCCCTCGGGGCCGGTATCACCCTTTGCGCCGTCAGCGCCGGCAGGCCCCCGTGCGCCCGTGTCGCCCTTCGGGCCCTTGAGGTTCACGGTCTGCGGATTCGCCTTGCCGCCGTCGTTCGTCCACGACAGATCGCCGCCGTCGCTCATGCTCGGCGTGAACGTCACGCCGTCTGCGCCTTTTGCACCGTCTGCGCCCTTGGCTCCATCCGCCCCGGCAGGACCCTGCGGGCCCGTCTCGCCGGTATCGCCTTTTGGCCCCTGCGGGCCTCGCGGGCCTGTGTCGCCTTTCGCGCCCTGCAAGGGGCCGTTGTTCACGAACTCGCCGGTAATACCGTCGAAAATATAGATGTCGTAGGGCTCCGCCGCGCCCACGCCGTAGGCATCGCCCGCCGAAGCGGTCGCTTTCTGTGCGGCATCCAGTGCGGCCTTCGTGCCGTAATAGCCCAGCACCTTGAAGCCGCTGCCGGTCTCGCCCTTGGGTCCTGCGGGGCCCTGCTCGCCTTGCGGGCCGGTCTGCCCCTGTGGGCCCTGTTCGCCCTGCGGGCCGCGTGGGCCTTCGGGGCCGGTCGGGCCGGTCGCGCCGGTCGCGCCTTTCTCTCCTTGGGGGCCGGTATCGCCCTTGTCGCCTTTCAGCGCGGCAAGCTGCGCCGCCGTGAAGTCGGAATAGGTAAAGGCATCGCCCTTGTCTCCCTTTGCGCCCTGCGGGCCAGCGGGGCCGGTCTCACCTTGAATGCCCTGCTCTCCCTGCGGGCCTTGCGGGCCGGTTTCGCCTTTGGGGCCTTGGGGACCCGTCGCGCCGGTCGCGCCGGTCTCGCCTTTGGGACCCTGTGCGCCGGTTGCGCCCGTGTCGCCCTTGGGGCCGGTTGCGCCGGTCTCGCCCTTGGGGCCCTGCTCGCCGGTGTCGCCCTTGGGGCCGACTTCGCCCTGCGGGCCGGTCGCCGCAACGCCCGTGTCGGCAAAAGCGCCCGCCGCCGCGTCCCACTTGAACCAGTGTCCGGTTGTGCTGTCCACGTATGGCATCTTGGAGACTGCCGTCTCCGCATCCGCCGCCGCCTGCAAGACCTCGTCGACCCAGCTTTGATAGCCGGGTGGAGGGGTATCGCCACTATCTTCCAGCGTTTCGCGCACGCGCGTCTTGTATATCTGGCTCTTCACAATGGTATCGCCCACGGTGTAGCGAAGCTCTGCCGCGCCCTCACCTGCGACCGCCGTATCGGCGCTCGATACCAGCCACACGAGCGCGCCGTCTTCTTCCGTCAGCGTCACGGGATACGGCTGCGCATCGCCGTTTCGCTGCACGATCAGGCTCGCAACGCCCTCGCCGTAGCCCTCGCGCCACTTGCTCAGCACATCAAAGACGACCTTGCGCGCCTGATTCTCGCCCCTGCGCCCGAGTTTGATCTCTTCGAGCGCGTAGGCATTTTCAATCACCATATTGTCACCTCTCTTATGGAAAACGGCGCAGCAAGAGCGACTTGTTTCGTCCCTTGCTGCGCCGTGTCGCAACTCATTTTTCGTGTCTCGCGGTCGTATTTACTTACGCATTGTGGGCTTTCGCGCTCTCAACGTAGTCGCTGCTCATCGTCTGGATGAGATTCGCGGTCGAGGCGTCCTGTCTCATCTGATTCTGGATGGCCCACAGGAACTTTCTCTTGACCTGCACGGTCACGCCGCGCTGGATCAGGCAGCTTTCGCCGTTCACGCACACCAGCAGGTCATCCTTGTACTTGCCGCTGTCCTTGAACAGGCGGACGCTGACGTACTCTTCGCCCGCGCGGGCGGCATCCGCAGCCGCAGCGACGTTTTTCGGTTCGCTCATTGGTCTTTCCTCCGTTTCAGTGGCGGGGGCGGCATCCGCAGCCGCCCCCTTGGTGGTTAGGTCAGCGGGGTCTCATCGAACGTGGAAGTCGTTTCCACGCGGATCATATACGCCTCGACCAGACGCTCGGCGACCTTGGTGGCCTTCCAGCCGACGGTCGCGCGCTGGTTCAGCGGGTCAGCCGTACCGGCAGAGCCGAGCGGCTTGACGATGTGCTCAAGGCCGCCGCCGGTCAGTTCGGTCGTGCCGTAAGCCTCTGCGCCCATGATGAGCGTGGAGTAGACGTTGCGGCCTTTCGCGCCAGCCTCACCCGGATAGATGGCGGTCGACGCCGTCGGGGTAGTGCCGGGTGCTTCTTTCAGCGTGATCGTCGCGCTGCCAGCAGCCGCAGCCGCGGCGCTCTCGATCTCAAGGAGCGCGCCGCCGATGACGACCTCACGGCCCGCCAGCTTTGCGGCATCGGCAGTGGTGATGGCCTCGTTGACGGTCAGAACCTTGCCGGATGCACTCTTGACGGTCAGGTCGCGTGCGCCCTCGGTCAGGTCGTCGGCGTGGAACACCTTCGCTTCGGTCGTCTCGATGAAGCGGACGCCCGCGATCTTGCCGATCTCGTCGTCGTAGATGTTGCTGGTGTCCTTGTACTCGTGCGGGCGCTTCCAATCAGGGTCATCCTGAATGTCGTAGGAACAGTCAGGGTGAATGATGGCCCAGTAGGAGCCCTCATAGCGCGGGGCGTTCATGGTTTTCAGGAAGCGAACCGCCTTGCGCACGGCACGCACCGTGAAGTAGTGGTTGCCCGTGGTCTCGCCGCCAACGAGCAGGTGGCGGCCCGTCACCTGACCTTCGCCGTACTGGACGTTGGAGCCGCCGTTGATGACCTCGCGGGTGATGGTGTCGAGCGTGCGGCCCGCCTGAGAGCCGAGCAGCACCGTCGCTTCCTGCAGGTTGTTGTCGATGGCGGTCAGGTCGAGGATATCGGAGATCTCGACGAAGTCGCCGTACTGGTCGACCTGCGCGGTCAGCGTGGTCATGGACAGCTTGCGGCCCTTGGGCGTCACGCCTTCGGTGATGGGCGTGAGCGCCTTGGGCAGCGGATCATACTTGCGGAATTCGATCTCCTTGCCCTTGCCCTTGGGGATGTTTCGCTTCTGTGCGAAGCGGTCATGCACCAGCTCGGGCTCGGCGTTGTCGATCAGAGTATCGCAGTAGTAGGTCTTCATCTCGCCCGAGAGACCGGCGTCGGTCGTCACGTTCGTCTGACCCTCAAACAGGTTCAGAACGACGGGCAGAATGAAAATGTCTTTGAACTTCTGCATAGAGTTTTGTCTCCCTTCTTACAGTCGGTAAAATTAGGCGGGCATCAGAATACGATGCGCTCGCCGCGCCTCACGCGCCTTGCGATCTCTGCGCGGTCGGCTTTCGTGAATTTGCTCGGGTCATTCTTAACGATGACCCCCGGCTGGGAAGTAGTTCCGTTCTCGTTCGGGCGCATTCCTTTCGCGCGGACGTTGTCCATCACGCGCTTTTCCATCTCCGCCGCGGCTTTCGCCGCGCTGCGAGCCTGAATGTCGCCTAAATGGGATACCTCGTAAGCGTCTTTTACGGGGACGCCTGCACGCAGCATCGCAATAAAGCGCGGATTCTCCGCGACTTCGCGCTTGAGGTCAAAGTCAGGGTACTCGCCCGGCGCGTCCGCCGTGCCAACCAGCTCGCTTGCCTGACGAATCCAGTCGTTGTAGGTCTCGTCGGCCTTCTGCTGGCGCTGTCTGTCTTCTTCCTGACGTTTGAGCGCTTCGTTTTCCTGCTGCATCCGCGCATACTCGCGGTACTGTTCCACGCTCATGCCCATGCTCTCCGCTTCCGCGTTGTAGAGCACGCTGTTGAGCGCCGCATCGCCCTCGAAAGCCGCGCGCAGCTTGCTCATATCGCCGTCTGCCACGCCGTAATGGCGCATCAGTGTGTCGATAATGGGCTGCGAATCGGCGATCTTCTGGTCTTTGGCCTTTTCCTCGCCGAATCTGCGGTTGATGATGCGCTGCGTTTCCGCAGTGTACACGTCCTTGTACTTGCCGTTTACGAGATCAAGGAACTCCTTTTTCAGGTCTTCCCCGCCTTTTTCCGCAGCCCCGGCGTCGCGCTGCTGCATCTTTGCGCCCTCGCCCTTCGGCTCGCCAGAAGAGGTCCCCGTATCGTCAGGTGTCTCCTGCTTGCCGAAAACGACGTTGGCGTATTCGCCCGTTTTGCCCTTCCGGGTGGGAGAAGAGCTTGCCTGTGTGGTATCGCCCTGTGCGCTCGCGCCTCCCTCAGCGCCGCCCGATGCACCGGCAGCGGCTCCCGCAGCAGCAGCGCCGCCGTCAAAGAGGCTCAGGATCACGCGAAGCGTGGTTTTGAGGTTCATGGTATCCCTCCTGCTTGTCAAATCGCGGATATTCGGCCCTCCGTGTAGGCCGTGCAGGGGCTTCTATTGTCCGCAGGGGAGGGGAGAGCGGCGAAAAGATGAAGAAAAAACGCCGTCCCTCCCTCGCGGGCGTATGAATAGGAGGAAGCCACTCGCACGCCTAAAGCGTAACATGCGGCTTCCTCCGTCTCACCACGGGGCGAGAAAAATTTTTTAATTTTCTGCGAAACTGACCGTAACGGCGTCCGGCCTCGTGTCTTCCAGCTGTTTGAGCCCGATGCACGCGGCGATGAATGCCGCCTCGATGCGCTCATCGCCGCCGCAATGGACAAGGAATCGCGGCGCATCGTCGTTGATCTCAAATCCGTAGACTTCGCAGTCGCCCTCGGCCTCCATGTTCTTCACATAACCGCCGAAGGCGTACATCACGCCCGTGATGTAATTGCAGCACGCCGCATCGGCGGAATGCCCCTCGCACAGGATCATATACCGCCCGATGTCGTGCTCGATATGCACCTGCGTCATAGCCTGCGCCTCACACCCCCGGCATCGCCGCGCTGCTGCCCGTGTCCATGTTCGGCTTAGACTGTTCGGCAAGCTTCTGCATGTACGGCGTCTGCGCGCTCTGTGCGTCGGCGTTCTTGCTTTCAATTCCGCCGCTGCTGCCGCTCTTGCGTGTCGAGCCGCCGCTCTGCGTGCCGCCCGCCATTCCGATACCCATGTCCTGTCCCGTAAGCTGCTGGATGACCGCGAGCGCCTTTTGCAGCTGATCGCTCTGCTGCTGCACGACGTTGTAAAGCGTCGCGCCCTCGTTGACCTGACTCTTGATCTTGTCGATGCCCTCGAAGTCCATCATGTCGAGCGCGATCATGCTTTCCTGCGCCCTGTCGGGTGAGAAGAATCCCAGCGAATAAAGCTCTTTCGCCCGCTCGTTCTGTTCCGCGCGGGAGAATGGGTTCTTCTTCTGCGCCTTGATCTTGATGTCAAAGACCGGTCTGCGGAACAGATCATTGCCGAGGCTGTCCACGCCCGTCACCTGATCGCCCAGCTCGTTCACGCCGATCTGCGCATACTCGCATGGCATTTCATTCGTGATGCGGAAAGTGCGCGCTGCGTCGTAGAACTGCCGCATGCGCTCGATGCACAGCTTCACGATCTTCGCCTGCGCGCGGTAGCACGCCGAAATCATATCGCGGCTTGCCTTGTTGCCCGCTTCCTGCAATGCGGAAATAGCCGCCGCAGCCGTCGCACCGCTGGACGTGCCGCCGTTGGACACATCGCGGTTGGAGCTCGTTTCCTTCATCTCGTCGATCTTCATCTGCACGATGTTCGCATAAATGGAATCAAGCGGGCGCGTCGTCACCTCGCGGAGCCTGCTCTCATCGATCTGGCCGGACACGTGGATGATCGGCTTGCGCCAGTCAAGAAACTCTTCTTCGTTGATGTTCAGGCTCTCACTCGCGAAATACCGGCGCTTGCTGCCCATCATCGACGTTTCGAGAATGTTGCCCCATAGCTTGTCGATGTAGAGCTGCGGGTCCTTTGCAATGGCCGTGTATCCAAAGCCCGCGGGCGTGCCCTTCTCGGGAAACAGCACGTCGAACACGAACGGATATTCTCCGTCTTCGTAGAAGCCGCTCTCCGCATATTCAGGGTCGTTCTCGCTGGCGTAGATGATATGTTCCTCGTCGATGAATTTCGCATAATGCAGCACCGTGCGCCCGTCGCCGGTCCTCTTGCGGTAATACCAGTCGATCACGGCGACCTTGTTGCTCGTGTCGACGGTGTCATCGTACTCGTACTTCGCCGTCTCGATGCTGCTGCCGCTGAGCTTGTCCGCAAACTGAGGGTATTCGTCCTCGATGATGTCACGGTCGACGAGCGCCACCGTGAAGATGTTGCGGCTCTTCTGGATATCCTCGACGCCCGGCTCCCAGAAGATATTCAGCGGGTCAATGCCCTCGATGGCGATGTCGCCGAGCCCATTGTCTTTCTCCTTGTCCCAGAACACGCCGTAGATCGCCACGCCGTGTTTGAGCTTTTCCCACCACTCGAAGCTGTATGTGCTGTCAAATTCGTTGTATTCCATGATGACCGGCAGCACGGACGAGAGCGTCTTCGCGCTTTCCTCGTCGCTCTGCTCGCGAGGCAGGCATACGGGCTCGGGGTAATTGTCCATCGCGTCGGCATGCTTATTCATGATCGAGTTAAACAGCCATGCACTCGCAGGCTCGGGCGATTCCCCCGCGTCTTTCGTCCCTCGGCGGATATCCTCCCAATGCCGCAGCTTCCACCAGTGTTCCTCGCTGATAATGCGATTCTCGAAGTTGCTCTTGCCCCTCTTGTACTTTTGCAGCGTTTCCACGGCGTCGCCGATCTCCTTGCTGCTGATGGCCGCGCCGCTGCTCATCGCCGCGTCGCTGTCGCGGAATGCGCCCACGAGCGGGGCTTCTGCCTTTGCATCCAGCATTGCAGCAGCACCAGCCACGTCGGCCTGCTGCTGCGTCTGCGGGAATTTTCTCATTCCTGCCATGTCTTCCCCTCCTGTCAGTTGTGTTGAAACCACGCATATCTGTCGTAGCTCGGCGTATTGATATCCAGCGGGTCATACAAGACCAGCTTCGGCGCTTTATTCTCCCGCGCCGCAATGGGATTCTCCATGCACACATAGCGTGTCATGTCGTAGATATGATCTTCTTGCTCAGTGTTCACGTCTTCGACGTCCTTCTCGTCGTAAACGAGGTTGGGCACCGTGCGGATGAAATTCTTGCACGTGTCGAAGATATACAGCATCGGCACGCCGTTCTCGTCGAACGCGAACCGGTTGTGCAGCTGCATCTTGCCGTCGATACGGGCGTTGTCCCCCTTCTCAAAGTAGACGCGCTCGCGCTCAAAAAGAGAACCGATGCTCTCCGTGCCCTGCGTGCCCCAGATGGCGGGGTCGCCCACACGGAAGATGTGCCGCCCCTTGAGATTTGGGTCTTCGGCCTCGATGCGCTTCATCTCGCGCGCCACCGCCGTCGGCTCCATCTTCACGCCCTCGTTCGGCGTGCCCGTGCAGCCGTAATACTCCCGGATGTGGTACAGCCTGCGGTCGTGGTCGACCGCAAACCAGCCGATGGCAAACGGCCTTGAATAGCCCCAGTCCATCGCGCACCAGATCGGCCACTCCTTCGGCACCTGAAACGGGGCGATGACGTGCGTATGGATGCGGTCACGGTAGTGTTCGCTGTCGTTTCGCCACTCGGTAAACACCTGCCCAGAGAACGTGTCCCAATCGCCGTAAAGCAGCGCGTTCTTCTCTGCCTCCGGCATCGACGCAAGGCGCGTCAAATAGCTGTCATCGTTTTTGAGCAATATCTTGTTGTCAAACACCGTGCTCGGCACGAAGATGCGGCTCTTCTGCCGATGCTCTTCATGCCCGTCTGGGAAGCGCACGACCGCGTCCTCTCGGATGGTCCGCATCGGCGGCGCTGCCGTGATGAACCGTTCCTTGACCCATCCGTGCCCCACGCCGCCGGGGTTCGCCGTGCTACGGATATATACCCGCGTCCCCGGCCCATTCGGGCGGTTGCGGGAAAAGAGGTAGCTGTATTCCTCCCACGTAAAGTGGGTCAGCTCGTCGAATGCGATAAAGTCATACGCCTGACCCTGATACTTGATCTTGTCTTTTGCATACTGCATCGAGCCGAAGAGTATCTTCGCCCCGCTCGGGAATGTCCACGTGTGGCTGCTGCCGTTGTAATGCGCGCCCGGATAAATGCGCGGGTAGTAGTTCAGCGTCTTGTCAATGAGCTCGGCAAGCTGCGGAAAGGTCTTTCGCAGGATGATTGCCTTGTAATACGGTATATCTACTTGGCGCAATGCCTCGATGACCAACGCATCGGATTTTCCCCCGCCTAACCGGCTGCGCCGCCGTATAGAGCCTCGTCCTCCCAGCGGCTCATAAAGAGCGCCTGCTTTGGCTGCGGCTTCCATACCACGCTACGCTTCGCCATTCGCATCACCTCCCGCGTCCTGTGGAGCAGGCATCACTGCGGGCAGCTCTGCCACACCGCACACGCTCTCTCCGCCGTCGTCCGTCTTCTCGTCATTTAACCAGCGGAAATTGTACCGCAGGCTAAATTCTGCGCCGCGCTGACCGTCTCGGTCGAAGAGCCGTTCTTCCGCGTAAGCCTCTATCCGAGACTTCGCGCGCGTGACCGTGTCAACAAACCCTTTCTTCGCCTGATAGTTCAGCAACGCCTGTCTGCTTGTAAATCCCAGCGCAAGCGCGAGCCCCGTCACCGTCGGCGGCCGCTGA
>ERZ1026894.932-NODE-932-length-18982-cov-7.054208_pt1 | contig 18982 bp, 26 predicted proteins | sample MGYA00380177_ERZ1026894 | MGnify/ENA primary metagenome ERZ1026894 (study PRJEB33269, sample SAMEA4719813) | human gut metagenome | biome: human-associated habitat; feature: organic feature; material: feces | place: Cameroon | collected 2013-10 ... | reverse complement strand
TGGTCTCGTGGGCTCGGAGATGTGTATAAGAGACAGGTGGCGGGGCGTCCGTCTCTCGTGAAGAACGAGAAGAAGAACGGCAGATCGATGCCCTGATTAAGAAGTACACCGACGCAGATAAACAGAAACAGGCGCTTGCGAAGTCCTCACTCGAATTGGCTAAGGCCAATGCAGCTATGCTTGTGGGAGAGAATAAGAAAGCCGAAGAGAACAAAATCTCTCTGCAGGGACTGAAAGACGCGCACGACAAGCTTCTGACCGGTTGGGACAACGAGCTGGAAGTTGCGGGAAAGATCGCCGACGCGGAAATCCGTGACAAGGTGATTCGCTCCATCAATGAGCAGATCGATGCAGAGAATAAGCTGTATGAGGCCAAGGTCAAATCACAGGAATTCCAGTACATGTACGATCAGAACAAAGAAGCGACCAAGACGTTACTGGATAACATTCTGGGCACGGATGACGAAGTGGCAGCGCGTATCAAGGAAATCAAAAAGACTTTGAACGAAAGCCTGAATGATGTAGACGTAGCCATGGCGAATCCGAATGAAGAGGAAGCGCTGAACGGAATGGCCAAGCTGCTGCAGATGGCTCCCGAAGACCTGGAGGAAGAACTGGCCGCCAAAGGAGAGACACTGCAGGCCTTCGCCGAGCAGTACAAAGAGACTTTGGCGGAAACGTCTGAAGCCGAAATTCAGCAGCTTTCTATCGGCGAGCAGTGGTCCAATAAAATGAAGTCTTATGCGGAAACTGTAGGGAAATCTATGGGGTCTGCCATGGCTGACTTCATCATGGGCGCGAAGACAGCGAAAGAGGCGCTTGGCGATTTTGTCCGGGGGATCATTCAGAATGCCGTATCCATTCTGACGGAATGGCTGGCTGTATTCGCGATTTACTCCGCATTCCCTATGTGGGCCAGTGGGATGACGCCTGCAGATGCGGCGAATAAAACGGTGTTTGGCGTCTCGAAGAAGAAGGCGACCGGCGGTCTGATTACCGGTCCCGGAACCGGGACGTCGGACTCCATCCCAGCGATGCTTTCGAATGGCGAGTATGTCATCAACGCAGCAGCGGTGCAGCGCTTAGGCACGGCCTATCTGGATACTCTTAACAGCCCCCACTACGCAGAAGGCGGGCAGGTGGGAACACCGGCCATGGGCGCAGCAGGGAATGGCGGTAGCGTGACGCTGAATGTATCGGCTATGGACGCGTCGTCCTTCATGGATTTCCTCAGAGGCGGCGGCATGGACTCCATCAAGCAAATGCTTTTTGATGGGACGCGAGATTTCACAACAGACGCGGGGGTGTGGTAAATGGCGAATCTTTTATTTCCATTGAATGCCCGACGCGTAAAGTGGACTTCGCAGGTCGAGGATTCTTGGGACGTGACGGAGCAGAAGTCGGTCAGCGGAAAGCGGCGTGCTATCACTTCGCAGACGCTGCCGGGGTGGCAGTTTACCATCGACTTCCCCGCCCTGACGGCCGAAGAAAAGGATACGCTCTTCGCTTTCCGAGCACGCGTCAAGGGGACGCTCATCCCATTCTTCTACAAGGATGCGGAAAACTACCATTGCGAGAAGCTGCGTCTTGCGAGGAACAGCGATGGATCCTACCAGCTGACGGCAAACATGCATGGTCAGCAGGAACCTACGTATTATGCGGATAAGCTGACGGTATGGGTCAATGGGGCGGAGCGCACGGCGCAGGAGTACACACTCGACCGCGGGGCGATTGTGTTCAATCAGCCGCCATCTGCGGATGCGGTCGTCACGGCGACCTATGATTATTGGTGGAAGGTAGTATTCGCAAAGACGAAGGTCACGGTGAAGCAGAAATTCGTGAATCTATTTGAGTGTTCTATCGCATTGGTGGTGGTCCGATGAAGAGTGTAACAGAAGAGCTTGCCAAGTATCTCAACACGCAGAAAGAAATGGTATCGTGCGATCTGTACACGCTCACGCTTTTTAGTGGGACGGCGTACTACTTCACCGATGCCGACCACGATGTGACCTACGAAGGACATGCCTACCGGTACAATGCGATTCTATTGAAGAGAGAGCAGACGAAGCTGAATAATGTCGTTTCCGTCGATTCCATGACGGTATCCATCTACGCGACCGTCGAGGACAAGCTAGGCGATAAACCCATCTTCCTGGCGGCGCATGATGGGGCATTCGACCGGGCGACGCTTGCCATGAGCCGCTGCTTCTTCGACCTTGACGGCGAGGTGATGGGCGTCGTGGGGTTATTTTCCGGGCTGACGGAGGTCAAGTCCTGCGGCGGCCTTGCGATGAAACTCACGGTGAAAAGTAAAGTACAGGGTATGTCGCAGGAATTCCCGCGGCGCCGGTTCTACCCGCAAGGGACGTATGCCAATAGCGGCGGCACGGTGTCTTCCAGCACGGAAGAGGACTCCGCGTCTGTCATTGCGCCATTCGTTCCGTTGAAAGAGGTGTTACTGTGAATCCTATTGTAGAAGAGGCCTACACATGGCTGGGGACCCCGCACGTAAATCAGGCGAAGGTCAAAGGCAAGGGCATTGACTGCGGCATGCTGCTCATCGCCTGCCTTGAAGGAGCTGGATACGTCAAGCGCGGAGCCATCAAGGTCCCTCCGTATTCCAATGAGTGGCACCTGCACCACGGCGAGGAATGGTTCCTCAAAGTGGTAGAAAGATATTGCGCAGAAGTCCCCTTGGCCGACATCCAGCCGGGGGACTTCTTGCTATACAAATTTGGACGCTGCGTCTCTCATGGCGCGGTGTATGTGGGGGACGGGCGTGTCATTCATGCCATGGTGGAGCGCGGCGTCATCCTGTCAGACGTCAATGACGTCATGTTTCTGACAGCCAAAGGAAAATCGCGGCTGCATGGTGTGTATCGGTTTAGGAGGTAGTCATGGGCTTATTTGGTGGCCACAATACGACCATAAGAGAAAATAAGATTTCCAGCTTCACTGTCTCCACGGCCGAATACGGGTCAACCGTTCCAGAAATCCTTGGTACAACGCGCATTTCCCCGAATGTCATCTACTACGATGACTTCACCGCACACGAACACCGGCAGAGCCAGAAGAGCGGTAAAGGTGGCGGGTCAAGGACGACGACCATCACTTATACCTATACCGTAGCGGTGATCCTCGCCTTGTGTGAGGGGCAGATTTCCGGCATTGGCAAGATGTGGAAAGACAAGAGCCTCTACCAGTATCCCAATGGGGACATCGGTCTGACACTTTTCGATGGGAAAGAGAATCAGCAGCCGTGGGCATACACGGCGGGAAAACATCCGGATAAGGCGCTTGCCTACAGCGGACTGGCGTACATGGCCGGTGTTATTGACCTCGGGGATAGCGGCTCCATGCCGTCGTACAATTTCGAGGTGAAAGGCAAGCTGCTGGAAACGGGGGATGGAATAGACGTGAACCCCGCCGACTATATCCTCTATGTGCTGAACAAAATCGGCCTTGGCGGGATAGAAATCGACGGGATAGAGAACTACAGGCAGTACTGTGAGGAAGCGGACATGCTGATCTCTACGCCGTCCGATAAACTGGACGCGAAGGCAGCCCGCGAGATCATCAATGACATCGCCAACATCACCAATGCTTATATCTTCTGGTCAAATAACCGGCTAAAGATCGTACCGCGCGCTGACCGCCCCGTAGGCAAGTGGAAACCGGACAAGACGATCCGGTATAACCTGACGCCGGATGATTTCATCCCTCAGACAGGCGGCGTGTGCATTTCTTATAGCCGCAAAGATTCATCGGAAATTTATAACCGTATCTCCGTGGAGTTTCTGAACCGCGCAAATGGGTATGAGAAGGAAATCGTCAATTACCAGGATAACGACGACATCAAGGAATTTGGAGTGCGGCAGGCGTCCACGACGCAGGCACATTACCTGTATACCAAGACCCGCGCCGTCAAGCTGGCGGAAGAACTGTGTCGCAAAAACAAATACGAGCGGGTGAAATATACCTTCAAGCTCGACTGGGCCTTCTGCCGACTAGAACCGGGCGACCTTGTCATGCTGAATGACCCGCTCATGGGGATAGAGAACCAACCGGCTATGATCGACAGCGCGACGGAAGGCACTGACGGCATCATCACCTTCACGGCGATTTCGAGAGCAAAGGGTGTTTATAGCGGGGCAGAGTACAACGTTCACGACAACGAACGCCCACTCATTGATTTTAATCCGGATCCCGGCGTCTGCGAGCCGCCGATGATGTTCCAGCCGCCCGCCCTCATGACGAATGCGGATAACGAGGTGTGGATCGGCACGTGGGGCAAGAATCCAAACTGGGGTGGCTGCTCTGTCTGGGTATCTGATACAAACCAGTATTACAAAAAGCTGGGCACCATCGACAACCGGGCGCGATACGGGACGCTGACGAAGCCGCTGAACCGGGAAGACACAGCCCTCGAAATGACGCTGAATCAAGGCAGCTTTACTTCCGTAGATGCGGGGAGTGCTGCCAATGGGGATACGGTCCTTTATGTAGGTGGAGAAGCATTGTCTTATGAGACCGCCGAATTATTGGAAGATGGGACATGGAGACTGTCGGGACTGGTGCGCGGGCAGTTTGGCAGCGAAGCTGATTACCATGCGCCGGGCGAGCGAATCGCGCGGTGCGACGAAGCCTTCTTGAAGTCAGGCCTTGCCAATTCTTATATCGGCAAGACTATTTACTTCAAATTCACGGCGTTCAATATCTTCGGCGGCATGGAGCAGAGTTTGGCAGATGTGCTGGCATACAGCTTTAAGCCCGTTTCGGTACAGATCCCTCCGCCCGATGTGGAAGTGCTGAACGTTGAGAGGATGAGCTCTTCTATCCGCCGGTACTGGTGGAAATACACCTACCCCGAGCCGAATGACGTGGCAGGATTTATCCTCAAATATACACAGGGCAAAGAGCTTAACTGGGAAGCGGGGATACCCGTTCAGGAAGGGCTTATCACAAACCAGCCGTACGAGACGCAGACCGTTCGACCGGGCACGCATGCCGTCATGATTAAAGCCGTGGATCAGAATGGGAATGAGTCGAAAAACTTCGCCTACTGCCTGCTGGAAATGGGCGACCTGTTACAGGAAAATGTGCTCTTTGATCAGGATTTCGGTGCAGATCATTGGGCAGACATCAAGACCAGCGGCCTTGTACTGGCGAACGACGGCTACATCCATGCGCAGAATACCTCGAACATGTGGCACGAAGCGGGCAGAAGACAGTGGAAGAAGCCCGCTCTCTACATGTGGGATACAGACTTCGTGGCCTACGAGGCGACGGGAGAATTTGTGGCTCCTGCCTCGGGGCAGCTCTGGCTGACTACAGAAATAGATGGCCCCGCCATTGTGTACTACCGGCAGCTCCTCAAAGGCAGCACCGCCGAGGAGCTTTGGAAACAGTGGTCAGACAAAGTGCTGGTACAGGCGGGTGCGACCATCCAGATCAAAATCGTGGCGAAAAATTCGAGCGTGCAAGAAACGATCGTCAAAGGCCTACATGCTTATATCGACGTACCTGACCGGCAGGAGCATTTCGAAGATTTATCTGTACCGGCGGAAGGGGTGGAGCTTCCTATTACTACCCCGAACTATATGACCACCGCCGTGCGCATCGATGCCGTGCAGGGGAGCGGCGTTGTCAGATATCCCAAGATACTATCCCGCACGCCATGCCGTATAGCCTTACTGAATGAGGACGGCAATCAGGTGGCAGGCGTCGTCGATATCACATGGCAGGGATTCGTTAACGAAACAGTTTAGCTTTAGGAGGTAACAATGGCAGATGTATTGAAATTACAGTCCACCGCGGGGATGTTTGACTATCCCGACCCCGCGAACCCATCAAAAGGAACGACGGAGCAGCAGTATATCGAATTCGAGAAGAATAAGCACTCCGTGCTTTCTAGTTTGGTAGCAGATGAGCTTTGGCAGCCGAGCACCGCCTATAAAGTCGGGCAGGTGGTCAAGAGCCCAAACATGCCCGCAAACGTTGTCGCAAGAGTGGCTACCGCGGGGACGAGCGCAGCGGCTGAACCCGTATGGAGCAGCGCAGGGCACACCATGGCGGACGGTTCCGTCGTGTGGTCAATGCTGTACCGCACGATCGACTATGCAACGCAGGCAGAAGTCACGGCAGGGACGAATACGACGAAAATCGTAACTCCTGCCATGCTGGGTAGGACCATCAAAACAGACCTTGCGAGCGAAAACGCAGGAACGCTTAACGCAGCTAATAAGACCGTAGTCGGCGGCGTCACCGGCATCCTGCCTGCAAGCCATGGCGGAACGGGGGAAACATCGCTTGATGACGTGACAGTCGGGCTTGCCAAGTCCCTGACAGGGAATAATGGACTTTGGGACTATCTTCACCGATACGATGGAAATGCGGAGATGCTACAAAATCCGATGGCAATAGCTTCCACGGGTATATTCCTTAGTTTCTTATCGGGAGTCGACATGTTCCAAAACCAACCTACCCAGACCGGGCAGCTATTGAACATTCCTGCTAATAACGAAAATCTTGCACAACTTTGGGTTGATCATCCAACAGGTAGGTTGTATTACCGTGGTGGCGATCGATTAAACTCTATAACTGATACTCCGTTCAAACGCTTCCTTGACACAGACGACCTCTCGGCAGCGGGTGTAGTCGCGGGGGACGTATCGAACGATGATGCATGGTGGGTAAAGCTCGGCGGCGCGGTGCCGTTAATTATACAGGGTGGAATTGGTGGTTCCCGTTTCACATATCCGCTTGCCCTGTCTAGGGTTTTGACGGTTGCGTTTTCGCTCAATAGCGGCGTCTGGAGTTATAACTGGTACACGCAAGATTCTAAGGTAAAGATCAGTAACACGGCCGTATCAAACAACAAAGGTTTTCCGTACAATTGGCTAGTGTTCGGTATCGTTTAGTAGCCGATAGCGATCCAGAATAGTCCTTGAGTTTCGCGATCCCCCGCGGTCTGAAAGCCGGTTTTAGACGTATCCCATACGCGAAACTCACACGCGCCCCTGGACTGCTTCCCCTGAATGACTACCGATGAAAAGGAAGAAAAAGCTATCGGGTAAGTTATATACCCTGTAGCTAAATCCACCCTGTGTCTATATACCAACTGCCAGCCATGTTAGCCATTTATTAGTTATATCGTACCCCGAGTAATACGTGAAAGATGATCCAGAAAACGTCTTGATATGTTCGAGCCCGCGACCGGAAGGATTCTGATTATTTACCACTGCAAGCCCCGCAATGCCTAACACATGCGAGAATGATATAGGGAATGCTATATTAACGTCGGTTCTGCGCCCTACCCACGTATATCCACCCTGTATATTTTCAGTCTCCATCGCCCATTTCCAAACTCCGGTCGCCCCGCATTGCGCTGTACAGAAAGAGTGAAAACTGGCCGAATCTGGGCTTTTCTATGGAACAAATCAGTATCACGGATCATTTGACATCCGCGATACTTTTTTAGTGCGATGGACAGCCGTTAGTAACAGGTTGGTATCAGATTTTCTCAATGGTTTTTCGCAGCTGCCGCAAGGTTTTATGGGTATAGACGCCATTCGTCACATCATTGCGTGCATGGCCGAGAATCATTTTCTTGGCATTGTCATTCACCTCAGCGTCATCAAGCCACGTGGCACAGGTGTGGCGGGTGTCGTGGAGTTTATGCTTTTCGCCATGCACCAATTTCATAACATGGGTGAAAAGGCGGGCTAGGCGGCTATATGTATAGGGCATGCCGCTATCGTCGGCTATCAGATGAAAACCATTGCAGGAGAGGCGAACTTCTACAAAGGGCCATATGCGGCTATGGATAGGTATGATACGCACGCCTGCCGCCGTTTTTGATTTCCGTATGCGGATGTATTTCTGCCGACGGTTTACATCGGATTTCAGCAGGGCGCGGAGCTCGCCGTTTCTCATGCCGGTGTAGATCAGTATGAGGATGATATCGACGCCGGGTACGTCTACCATCCGCCACAGGGCGTTGACTTTGCGGCGGCTGATAGCGTGATGTGGGTTTACAGGGCGGTTCTTTCCTATGCGTAGCAGGCCGGTATAGTCATTGCTTGTGTAGTCCATCTTCCTTGCATATGCCCAGAGCAGTGATAGGAGATTGCGTACTTTCTTTTTGCTGGCATAAGATAAGCCGCCCATGGCGTCCAGGGCGGCTTGCATGTGCTTGTATTTGATTTCCTTGATTGGCATGCCATAGAGGGGATGGAGATGACCATAGGCAGATTGATAGCTTCGCACGGTGCTTTCGGCAACGTAGGGACGGTGCGCTGGCAGCCATTCGGCATACAATTCTTCAAGTGTGATTTCAGAAAGGCGGGTGCGGCCGTGCGTATTCCAGTATTCCACCTGATAGGCGAGTGCGTCCATTTTGGTAGGGAAGTAGCCCTTCACGATCTGTTTTCCTCGGTCTGTTACAACAAAGGCGAACGGGTTCCGCCGTGAACCGCTTAAATGTTTGACGCAGCCATAACCGTTTGGATTTTTCATAGGGTTTCCTTTCAAGGGGGTAAAAAATGAGTGAATCAATTTCTATCACGAACCCTACTCTCACGTATGTTTCCATTTACGAGGAGAGCGGGGAACGTGTCACATCCTACGTCACCGGTGTGCATGGGGAGACGGTAGAAGAGCTTATGGCCTTGGCCAAAAGTCAGTATCCGGGCAAGCTCGCGGTAGAGCAGGATGCTTTGACCTATAATAACGCCTTGCAGAACGATCTGCTTTATAAGAATGGGGAGTACGTGCCGCGGCCCGAACCAACAGAGGATGAGAAGCGCGAGGCAGCACTCGCATCTCTTGATGCGGAATACTCAACCAAAATCAGCGAGGTCGAATCCGAAATGGCCAAGGCAAAAGCCGTTGAAGATGAAGATTATTATTCGGATCTGAAAGCTGAGAGGGAAGAGCTTGTCACCGAATACACCGAAAAGAGAGGAGCGATTTAAATGGAAAGATGTTTCATCTGTCACAAGAAAATGGATGAGAAAACTGGACTTTGCACGAATCCCAAATGTGTAAGGAGTAAGCCGCTCACAGAGAAAGTGGAAGAGAAAGAAGGGGACAAGGTGAAAGCCGATGAATCTGAATGAGATCAGTATCTGGGTAGGGAAAGTGTTTGACGGGCTGTATATGGGCTGGCCATATAAGACGGCTTTGGGCATCGTATTTCTGGCGCTGGAACGCCACCTAGAGCTCTTCACGGCGTTTGCTTGCATCGTGTGCGTAGATTTATTCGCGAAGTTCATCGCGCTTTCCTACGGCTATCTGGCCGAGTCCATGACGGAGAAGCCGTCTCTTATCGACTCGTTCAAGGGCATCCCGGCGGCTCATCGCGCGGGCGTCATCAATAGCTACGCTATGCGCACGCAGTTTGTCGAAAAGATTTCCGTGTACATGCTGCTTGTCGTGGCGGGTGCATTGGTGGACTTTATGTTGGGACGAAGCGAGTTTGCAAATCTTGTGATCGCTTACTTGGCATCGTCCGAACTGCTGTCCATCGTGGAGAATCTGGATGATGCTGGAGTTTCTGCTGTGCATGACCTGGCAGCACTAGTGAAGAGACGGAGGGGGTAGCCATGGATATGGACACCATCAGGCGGATGCTGGAAGAAGCACGCCCGTCGTTTTATCGGTATCCGAACCCCGTCGTGGTGTATTGGCACTGGACGGCCGGTGGCCACTACACCAGCTTTCGTGACTACCATTTCTGCATTGATGGGGACGGTGAAATCATTTGCAGCCGTCCCCTTGATACGATTCCCACGGCGACATGGCACAGAAATACGGGCAGCATTGCTATAGCCATTTGCTGCTGTCAGGATGCACAGGCGTACAGGGGTCCATGGAGAGCCTGCCTTGGAGACGAGCCGCCCACGGAGGAGCAGATCGAATCCCTCGCTATGCTATCGGCTGCCATCGCTGACGTGTTTGATATCCCGGTTGATGCAGACCATTTCATGACGCATGCGGAAGCAGCAGATCTGGATGGGTACGGGCCGGCGACGACTTGCGAGAGATGGGATTTAGCCGTGCTGTCTGAGGATGATGAGTGGATGAGCGGCGGAGACATCCTCCGAGGGAAGACTGAGTTTTATCTGGAACAGGGGTGAAAGTATGCTGAAAGTAGTAAACAATGGAATTAGTCTGACAAGGGGAGATACTGCTACATTCAGCTTGAAAATCAAGAACCGGGACGGTACGGATTATGACATTTCTGAAGAGGATCAGATTCTATTTACTGTGAAGAAATCCACAAAAGATGAGGAAATCGTCATTCAAAAGGCGGCTATCAATAACCGGATTACCGTTCAGCCTAGAGAAACAGACAATCTGGAGTATGGGACTTACTACTATGATGTAGAACTTCGCCGCCCTGATGGTTTGGTGGCGACGGTCATTCCACCTCATGTGTTCAAGCTGACCGAAGAGGTGACTTTCTGATGGAAAATGTATTAGTAGGAACTTTGACCGCTGAGGAAACGTTATCCGGTGTGCTTATGCCAGCTGATTCTGGCGATTTTACAGCAGACTATGCCACAGATGAGGAATGTGTGGCTGTCATTGACAATATTTTTGAACGATTAGAAAAAGGAGCATAACTATGGCTACTCTTGATAAAATCATTAGAAAATCCAACTTTACTGCTGCTATGACCGCTTTGATTGCAAAGCTGAATAGCATTTTTGTCAGGAAGGAAGCCGGGAAAGGCCTTTCTACCAATGATTATACTGCCGCAGAAAAAGCAAAGCTCGCAGGCGTAGCAGTAGGAGCGAATAACTACGTCCTTCCGGCACCGACAGCAAGCACCATCGGTGGCGTCAAGGCGGGCAATAATGTGACTATTTCCGAAGACGGTACGATTTCCGCTATTCAGGGTAAAGTGGACCTGTCTCCCTATGCAAAGACGACCGATGTGAATACTGCTTTGGGTAAAAAGGCAGATGTAGCCACCACACTGAAAGGCTATGGTATTACGGATGCCAAGATCTCGGGCGGTGTCATTACATTGGGTGCTAATACCATTACCCCGCTGACGCAGCATCAGTCGCTTGCTGCCTATGCAAAGAGCGCGGACATAGATCGTACTTATGCGAAAAAAGCAGACATCACCACAGTCTATAAGTACCGCGGGAGTGTGGACACCTATGCGGATCTCCCCGTTAATGGGAATGCTGTAGGCGATGTATACAACGTCGTGGCGGCGGATGCGTCTCACGGAATCAAAGCCGGAGATAATGTAGTTTGGAATGGCAATGCATGGGATAATCTGTCCGGCGTGGTTGACTTGTCTGCTTATATCAAAGCTGCTGATGCTGATAAGAAATATATGCAGCTTAACGACTTCCCGCTTGCAACTGATGATGAGATTACCGCTATTGTTAATGAAACGATTGTATAGTGAGGTGCCTAGCATGAGCACTTACAAAAACTCGCTGCTGGGGGCCATTCGAAAGCTATGCACGCAGCTGGATAATAAATTCGCCAAGTCGTCTGATATGATAAATGTCATTGGGCTGCTTAATGCATATAGACAGGATATGAAGAAGTGCGCGCAAAAAGCCGACTTATACCCTGTGGGCAGTATCATCACATCCTACGATGTTATCAACCCGGCATCATTGTATGGTGGCACATGGGCGGCCGGGGCGTATCCTCATTACCAGTGGGGCCCGCCGGTTTTCAAAGCAGGAACGACACCGGCAAGCGGGGAGCCATATGTGTATAAAAGGATAAAATAGGAGGGCTAATGTGCAAAATCGTGAAAAACTTATGGTCATTGCTGCTGGCGTGCTCCTTGTGGCTGGCAGCTGGTTCTACTTCGCAGGCCGAGGAGCTGTATCAGATATCCGAGACCGAGCTGACACAGTTAGAAGCGAACTTGAATCAGCTCAAGAAGAACAACGAGACCAAGCAGCAGCTCTTGACCGAGCAACAGACGCAGCTGACAGAAGCCAATCAGCAGTTAGAGATAGTCAAGAAAGAGCTGACCGCGTCCAAGAGCTTGAACGCTCAGACGCAGAAATCATTGGAGAGTGCCAATCAATCCTTGCGGAAGTTCGAGGACGAGGCAAAAAGGAAAATTAGAGTAAAGACCCGCCAGCGGAATCTGTGGATTGCCATTTCCGGCGGGCTTTTGTATGCATGGGTTAAGAAATAGGAGGATTATATGCCGAAGTCTAAGACTTACGAGGAATTTGTCGACAAGTTTAAACCGAAGAAAACCACGGATGACTGCTACACGCCGGACGTAATTTACAAGGCCGTAAAGGACTGGGCGATTAAGGAAATGGATTGGGGGGGGCGGACGGTAGTCCGTCCCTTCTGGCCGGGCGGCGACTTTGAAAATTTCGACTATCCGGCGGGGTGTGTGGTCATTGATAATCCGCCATTCTCTATTATGGCGAAAGTTGTGAAATTCTACGAAGAGCGCGGGATCGACTATTTTCTTTTTGCGCCGCACCTCACTTGCCTTGGCATCCGCCCGGCGCATAGCCGTATTTGCGTCGGGTCGCCAGTGACATATGAGAATGGAGCCATCGTGAGTACCAGCTTTGTGTCGTCCAAAGGCCCGTTGATTCGAAGCGCACCCGACCTCTATCGATTACTGGACGAGGCGAACACCACCAACGTTAATGCAAAGAAACCACCAGCGAAGCCTGTATATACGTATCCAGATAATGTGATGACGTCGAGCGCCGTGGCGCTGTTTTCGAAATACGGCATAGAATACCGCGAAGACATTGGCGTATTTGTTCGTGCTATGGATGCGCAGCGCGAAGCAGGGAAAGGCATTTTTGGTGCCGGCTACATTGTGCCAGAAGAGGCAGCTCGCAAGGCACAGGAGGCAGCTCGCAAGGCACAGAAAGAAAAGTCACAGTGCTGGGAGCTTTCGATGCGCGAGCTTGCTGCGCTAAAAGCGGCAGAGGAAGCCGCAAAGCAATAAAAAAAGACGTCTTGATTTAGCACATTGTTAAATCAAGATGTCTTTTTTTATTTTGCAGGAATGCTGAAAATGCGATAAAATCGAATAAAAATAGAATATTCCACTTGATATTATTGGCGAAAACGTGTATAATATAAACATAGAAAGGAGGTGCAAACGTGAGAATGGATAAAGAAAAAGCAAGCTGGGCAATCCTGATGATTAACCTTGCAACAGCGATCATCAACCTGCTTACCAGCCTGCTGAACCGGGATTAAGGAAATCCCTAAAGAAGGGGAAGCCTCTCACGACGAGGGGCGACCTTCCTTCTTTATCCATTATATCATGAAAGCCATGGATAAAACAAAATTAGCATTTATTATTTCTATCATCGCGTTCATTTTGTCGCTTATCAATTTGGCACTGGCATTATCAAAGTAAGGAGACACGCATGAAGTACGATTTCACAGACATCATGACTACCGCAGAGGCAGGAGAGCGCTGGGGGATCGCCCAGTCATCCGTGAAGCAGCTCTGCACCGGGGCGCAGGGAAGACCACCGCGTCTGATCGAGGGTGAGGAGTTCAGGAAGTCCGGCCGCACGTGGTTAGTTACGCGCACCGGAATGGAGCGTCTGTATGGGAAGGAAAAGAAATAGCTGGGCGCAAAGTCGGGCGCAGTTGGCGGCCCGAAAGTTCCCTAACTGAGAATGGAACGGCATAGGAATGGCAGGAAATGCGATGGTATCGGATTCGCTGAATTTCATATAATTTGTCATTCTCATTTGAAGGTCTCCGGAACCAGGTGTCGAGAGTTCGAATCCCTCTAGACGCACCAGAATTTCTCCGATATTATCGGATAAAATAAAATAGCGCATTTGGGCGCACATTGAGTGGGCGCACAATTTGGGCGCAGTTGGTCCCCTTTGGGACTTTGCAGACTAGAAAAGAGGCATCTCGCGATGAGATGCCTCTTTTCGTTTGGTTAATTATAAATGGCGTCGATCTTCTCGGCGATGGTTTTATCATAGCAGGGAATCGCATGGCCGTACATGTCGAGGGTCTGTGTCACGCTGCTATGTCCCAGCCGGCGGGAGACTTCGATGATGGGGATGCCGTTCGCCAGCAGCAGCGTAGCGTGTGTATGCCGTAGGCAGTGGAAATTCCTGTAGGGCAGGCCGGATTTGGACATGAGGTATTTCCACATCTTTTCTATCGCTTCAGGGCGGACAGGCGTCCCGGCGCGGTTTAGAAATACGAGGTCGTGCTCTTCTTCGTCTATAGCGGGGAGCGCTGCTTTCGCTTCTTTGAGTTTCTGGTACACCTTGGTCGGGATAGAGATCTTTCTCTTGCCCGCGGCCGTCTTCGGGGTGTCTATGATGAGCGTACCACCTGAAAGCGTCTGTACCTGCTGGCGGATGAAAAGAGTGCGCTCTTCAAGGTCGACGTCGCACCAGCGAAGACCGAGCAGCTCCCCGCGGCGCATGCCGGTATTGATGGCCACAAGCAGAAAGAGCGCATAGGGCTTTAGCTTCGGGTCTGACTCCGCCAGCTCCATCATCTTCTTTAGCTCCTCGCTGGTGAAGATCCCTTTCTCCTGCCTGATGACGCGGGGCGGCTTCACGAAGGTGACCACGTTTTTTCTGACCATCCCCAGCTCCCATGCCTTCTGAATGGCACCATGGAGCAGTACATGGAGCTTCTTGGCACAGTCGGGCGTCAGGGCGTTGTAGAGCTCCTGCAGCATGGTGGGCGTCAGCTTCTGCAGAGAGATCCCAGCGAGCGGCAGCGCTTTGTTTGCAGTGAATAGATAGCGCTCATAAGTCAAAGGCTTTACCGTGGGCTTCTTATATGTTCCCAGCCATTTGATGAGCCATTCGCCCAGAGAAATGGCGGAGGGCGCTACGAAGGATCCATCATGCGCGGCGAGCCGCATCTTCTGTGTCCATGCCAGAGCCTCATCGCGGCTAAGAAACCGCTTCGAATAGCGGCGTCCATCCACGGAGACGAAGGCTCGCCACCGCTGGCGTGATTCTTCCCAGTGAACCGTCCCTTCTTTATATCGTCCCGGCATAGTGAGCTCCTTTCTCCCACCTTGTCAACATGTCTTTAGTTTTAAAAAGTAGGGAAATTGACATTAAGCGATGAATTAGAGATCCTATAGTTTCAAAAATGGCCAATTTTGAAACTAAATTAGATGAAATAGGAAAGCGTAGGAAAAATAGGGAAAATTGCGCTCTCCGAAAGCGTCCGGCCAGTTCGGGGTGATTTAGGCATAAAAAATCGGGGGCTGCATCGATCAGGATGCAGCCCCCGCAAAATACGCATAGCGTATTTTTCCACGTGCTTTCATTTTACACAATGGGATACCATTTGTCAATGGCAGACGAGATTACATCGAAAGTCGATTGGATAAGTGAATTGTTGTTGTAGGAATACTTTGAAAACAATCGATCAGAAAATTCATGCAAATCTTTTGCTACGTGAGCTTGAATGCCAGGACTTGAGACCAATCTCTTGTGTGTGTACAGACAGGTGAGAATCTGCAACACGCGTTCGTTTGTGATCTTCTTTTGAATCGAGCCACGTCCAAACTCTAAATCAGCTCGCAAAGCTCTAGTTAATTCGTAATTTGCTTGCTTTTCTACAGTTTTTGTCTTTAAGTCGTTAATCACACAATTATTATGAGCAGCTGCATTTCGGAGCTTTTTAGTCGATTTCATCAAGAAGAAGTCATCGACCATTGCTTTATCTATTCTGTATTGCGGGTAATCGTTATTTCCCTCCGAATGGCGGATAAAACGGTTGGCACAAAATCTATAGAATGGAAGAAATGCACCGAATGGTATCATCTCAATAAATACCCAAACAGGAAATTCGCCATTGTATTTTTGATATGCATCGTGACAATAGGGGCTCCCTGCATTTCTGCCGAGTTCACTCAGAATACGCATTTCCCCTGATACAGGAAGAGACTGCAGGTAGTCTTGAACGATCGAATATCCGTCCTCGTCCGCATCATTTGTGATTCGCCGCATGAGCTTAACTTTAGCAAAATGTTCTATGTTAAGAGACATTTTCAGCATAAGAGCTCGCAAATACATATCAATAATGGCTAAGTCAACCAAATAAGCGAAGTCTAAATGGACATATTCTCGATTAGTGGCATCCTTGTTGAAATTCTTTCGATATAAGCTTAATTTGAAGAAATTATTATTATCCCGTAAATAAATCAAGGCTTGCCGCTTGCTCATCAACGTAAAAGAAACGCCCTTCTGTTCTAGGTGCTGCACCTGTTCGGGATAACTTAATTTAGGCTTACGTGCCATTGGTGAAACCCTCCTTATCTCAATCTACACCATACTCGACCATTTTCGTGAACCCGCGAAAATGGTCTTTTTTTATTGCCTGATTACCGAATACTTCGCCACCACCAACCAATTAATATGACCTATTATTATTTATTTGGCTTATTCAAAAGTTTTTTCTGCTCACTTTCGATCTGCTTGATACTTTTATCAGGAGTCGGTAAATCCTCTGGCATAGTACCACCGAGTTCTTTGATTGTTTCGCGAACCTTCTTGCCGACAGCGAAGTGAGTTGTATTAGCGGCAGCTTTCCCTTTCACATGGTCACGGCGCAGCTTCTCGTCGGTCTGCGTGGCGCGGAAGAGATTCGCAGCCAGCTCCGTGCTGCCCATATGGTCAAGGATAGCCTGTCCTTTCTTCAGCCCTTTGCGTTTAGCGATATCCTGCGCCTTGAGACCACCATACAGCCCCATATATCCATAGTTTTGAAATATAGCATAGTCACGAGAGGTCTCTACCCCTGCATCGTGAGCAGCATCAGCGAGAGATTTGTTGTGATGCTTCAGCTCACCACGAATAGCCAGTCGTTTCTGCTCTTCTGATAGCCTTTCGAAATTCTCTGAAAGTTCCTGCTGGCGAGTTTTCACAGCGAAATAAGTCTGTGCCAATGCAACAGCCTCTTTTCTTGGATCGCCATTCATAGCAATAAGATAGCAGGCATAACGGGAAAGATGATAATCATCTAATCGTCGTTTAGCAGAACTGCCAATGTTAACCATATCGTGCACGTGCACGAAATGGTCACGAACATCGTTTTTACTAGCAATACATGCATCTATTGCCTTATCTATTACTTTAGAGAAAAATCTGTATTCGCCATACTGAAGAACTTTTAATAATTCTCTCGCAGTCCAATATTCCATGCCATACTCATTGATATGCTTAATGGATTCAAATAAGGATTCATCGATAGATTCAATATCTTTTGTCATGTCAAATACCCTTTCTCACTGTTTGATCACTGAATACTTCGCCACTGCCAGCCCGATGATCTGAATCGAATCGCAGTTGTCAGCGTTAAAGATCATCGGCGGATATTGCGGATTCATGGACACGAGGGTGCAGCCGTCTGGATTTTTGTAGAAGCGCTTCAGTGTGGCGTCGTCGTCGATGCGGACGGCGGCGATCTGGCCGTCATCTACGATGGGCTGGCTGCGGATGAATACCACGTCACCATCATGGATATCGGCACCTATCATGCTGTCCCCGCTTACGATGAGCCCGAAGTCTGCGTGGACGCCGGCCTCGCATGGCAGGTAGGCCTCTATATGCTCATCGGCCAGAATCGGCTTTCCGGCGGCGATCTGCCCGATAATGGGGACCATGCGTCTTTCAATGGGGACAATGTTTTTGAGGGCAAAGGGGTCTGTTTTCAGGATTGCCGAAGAATCATCTCTCCCGGAAAGCCATCCGGGATTTACGCTTAACGCTTCAGCTATCAGATATATCTTGTCTTGTTTTGGCTCGTACCTGTTGTTTAGGTAATCAGAAATCGAAGACGCCCTTATCCCGGTCCTCTTAGAGAGTTCTGCTTGAGTTATCCCTTTTTCATTCATTACCTGTTTCATCCTTTGAATTAGCTTCTGGTTCATATGCTTCACGCTCCTATAAAAAAACTATTTATTCATATCATAACTGAGCTTATTGCATAAGTCAACGGAAAAACGAAGAAAATAAACGGGAAACCGTTGACAGGATGCGTGAGAGAGTGTATTATAATCACAGATACGGAAAACCGTACATCGAAGGGGGGTGCTATTCAATGCCGGTGAAATTCAATTATTCTTCTTTAAAAGGGTTCATTAAAGAACACTTTGGAACAAATCGAAGCTTCGCAAAGTTTCTTGCTATTAGTGAAACTGCGCTTTACGATCGACTGGCGAACCGAACTCCGTTTACTCAAACGGAAATGGATCGAGTGTCTGATCACTTTGCGTTGAACGCAGAAGAAACATCGCGTCTTTTTTTTACCAAGAAAAATACGGAAAACCGTATTTAAAGGAAGGAGGACCAACCATGAAATATCACACAATTTACGCCGATCCCCCGTGGATGGAACGGGGGGGGCGGCAAGATCAAGCGGGGAGCGGATCGCCACTACCTGCTCATGAGTACAAAAGACATCATGACGCTAGACGTCCCTAGCATTGCGGCGGATGACTGCCACCTGTATCTCTGGGTGACGAACAATTTCCTCCCCGATGGTCTCAAGGTCATGGAGGCATGGGGCTTCCGCTATGTGACTATGATCACTTGGCTGAAAGACCGCGCAGGTCTCGGGCAGTATTTCCGGGGCATCACCGAGAGCTGCCTCTTTGGGATCAAGGGGCATCCGTCCTACAAAATCGGCGCAGATGGGAAGCGCTGCCAAGGGCTCACAGGATTCACCGCCCCGCGCACCATCCACAGCAGGAAGCCTGAGGAGATGCGCCGCATGATTGAGAGCGTATCCTATGGCCCCTTCGTCGAGCTCTTTGCCAGAGAGCCGCATCCCGGTTGGGACGTGTGGGGAAATGAAGTCGAGGGAATCGCCCTCGGATCTCTACCGAAGATTAGTCTTTAGAAAGGAGAACCAAGCATGACGGATGAAGAATGGAGCGAGAGAATCGCCGCAGAGAAGAAAGCCCGCGCAGAGGCGATCGCCCTGCTCTGTCGGGCGCTGC
>ERZ1026894.930-NODE-930-length-19016-cov-3.479300_pt1 | contig 19016 bp, 20 predicted proteins | sample MGYA00380177_ERZ1026894 | MGnify/ENA primary metagenome ERZ1026894 (study PRJEB33269, sample SAMEA4719813) | human gut metagenome | biome: human-associated habitat; feature: organic feature; material: feces | place: Cameroon | collected 2013-10 ... | reverse complement strand
CGGATTTTTCTTTTTAAGTAATGTCCAAATTATTTTTTGAACATTACTAAGCACTTCGAATAAAAGAGAAAAAAACATAAAATGTTGTGAGACTCTACAATAATGAGTAACTTAGTGCGTAATAAAGATAAACCCATTCATTGAATTTAATGCGATATGAATTACAACAACGATAACTACTGCGTGATACTTGCCGGCGGAAAGGGCAGAAGACTCTGGCCGGCAAGCCGCGAAAACGCTCCGAAGCAATTCCTCGACTTCTTCTCCACCGGACGTACGCTCCTGCAGCAGACCTTCGATAGGATGAAGAATATCATCGCTCCTGAGAATATCCTCGTGGCTACCAATGAGGAGTATGGACATTTCGTGAGCGAGCAGCTTCCCGAGCTGCCCGAAGAGAATGTGCTGCTCGAACCCGTCAGCCGCAACACCGCTCCCAGCGTGGAGTGGGCCACCTACCGCATCCTCCACCGCAATGAGAAGGCAAGGATCGTCACGGTGCCGGCAGACCAGATGGTGATGGATGCCGATGCCTTCAGACGTGACGTCTGCGACGGTCTCGACTGGGTGGGCGCCCATGACGGCCTGCTCGCTATAGGGGTGAAACCCACACGCCCGGAACCGGGATATGGATACATACAGTTTGAAGACGAGGCCGATGCCAGCGGCATATACAAGGTGAAGAGCTACACGGAGAAGCCGGAGAGGGAATTTGCCGAGATGTTCATGAACAGCGGTGAGTTCTATTGGAACACCGGACTCTTCATTGCCCGCTGCTCCACGTTGCGCAACAGTCTGAAAGCCTTGTTCCCGCCCGTGCTGAGCGTCATCGACTCGGCGTCGGTATATTCCCTTGAGGCAGAACAGGCACACATCGCCAAGCGCTATTCGGCTTACCCCAACCTCTCGGTAGACTCTGCCGTGCTGGAAAAGGGCACCAATGTGTATGTCAAGAACGCCTCTTTCGGCTGGGCGGACCTCGGCACCTGGCATTCCATGTATGAAACGATGAGCAAGGGCATGGGCGACAATGTGGTGATTGGCAACAAGGTGAAACTCGACAACTGCCATGGCAACATCGTGAAGATGCCCGACGACCATGTGGCGGTGCTCAATGGTCTCGACGGTTATATCGTGGCGGAGAAGGGCAACGTGCTCCTTGTCTGCAAGAAAGAAGACTCGTCAGCCCTCGTGCGCAAATACATCAATGAAGTGAGGATGGACCACGGTGAGGAATATCTGTAACGACGGTTTCCAACGACTATTATAGCCCCAACCGGATATTATGCCGGTTGGGGCTTATAACGACACAGACATTCGGCAACAGATGAGACGACACACAGCCTCTCTGAAAGTTGGACATATAAGAAAAAAGGAAAAAAAGAAAAAATGTGCACCCCCTGGCGTAGTGAATCGCGCCACTCCTGCGTATTAAGAGTAGATATTCCGATAAAACAGTATTGCGATGGATGTAAGGAAAGACGAATTTGAAAAACTGGCACGGGAAAACAAAGACACGATCTACACCGTGTGCTATATGTTTTCCAAAGACCAGGACGAGGTGGCAGACCTCTATCAGGAGACGCTGATAAATCTCTGGAAGGGTATGCCGCAGATGAAGCGCGACGGCAATGTGAGAGGCTGGGTCTACAGGGTGGCACTGAACACCTGCATCTCTATGGGACGAAAGAAGAAAAGCCGCCCCACGGTGAGGCTGACGATGGATGTCGACCCCTTTGAACCCTCCGACGAGCGTACTACGCAGGTTGGCATGCTCCACCGGCGCATCAGCAAGCTGCAGCCGTTCGACCGTGCCATCGTGTTGCTGTGGCTCGAGAACATCAGTTATGATGAAATCGGCAAGATGCTCGGAATATCCACGGCAAACGTGTCGGTGAGACTGGTGCGTATCCGTGAACAGCTCAAAAAAATGTCTAACGATTAATTTATTCAGGAGGCTATAAATGGAAAAAGATATTTTGATTGAACTCGACGAGATGCGCTCACAGTTCGGCGAACTCAAGTCGATGCTCAAAGACCAGCAGATAGTAAACGAGAAGATGGCGCGCCGGGCGATGAAAGGCGACTACAACAGGGTGCGCAAGGACCTTATCTTCGCCATCGTGCTCGAGGTGGTGGCTATTCCGCTGCAGGTAGTGCTGCTGCCGCTCATCGGAATGCCCACATGGTATTTGGTGTTCACCGTGTTGTTCCTTCTCTCGGCGCTCGTGGCTTCGGTGTATTCGCTCAGGCGCTATGCTTCAGCCGACATGATTTTGGGCAATCTCACCGAGGTGGCGCTCGACATCGTGAAATACAAGCGTTTCGAACTGAAGTGGTTCCTCTATGCCATCCCGTTGCTGCTCGTGTGGATATTCTTCTTCTTCTATTATCTCACAAGGGGCTATGAGTCAGAGCTGGTGCGCGGTTCGGTATGGGGCGGCATCATAGGAGTGATAATCGGTTTCACTTTCGGTTTCATAAACTATTACCAGAACCTCAAGCGCATGAACAGACTCCTCAGGCAGATTAAGGAGGTGAAGGGCGATGCAGTCTGACGCAAGGATGGTTCCAGACATGCCCTGATGGCTGATTTTGCATAAAAACGAAAAAAAAGCGAAAAACCGTCAACCATCTGGTCTTGAACGTATAAGTTGTTGAATCATAGATATTTAAGTTATTTATTTACGGCCCGAACTGTCTGGTAATTGTCTGGATGGTTCGGGTCGTTCCCTTTAGATTATCTTTAGTCATCCTGTTTTTTGTGGATGGCTAAATTGTCGTGTGTTCAAATCGGCGACTGTTTTCGGTTTATTTTAAAATTGGGCACGGACTGGATTGCAAATGTGCCCAACCGGGGCAAGCACGTTGCCCAACATGGGCAAGCACGTTGCCCCAACTGGGCAAGCACCGTGCCCAATTTTGTACTGGTGAATACGTGTGCGGAATAGCGTGAAAAGTGAAAATAGATGAATTATTTTGAATTGCAAGCTAATTGTACTATCTTTGCAAACTGTTATTCGAATACATTATTATATATGTCGTGCATTATCAATATTGAAACGAGCACAAACGTGTGCTCTCTAACAGTGAGTCAGGACGGCGCCGACATCTTTACGAAAGAAGACCATTCCGGACCTAACCACGCCGTAAAACTTGGAGAATTCGTAGACGAGGGACTGTCGTTCGCCGACAGCCATGCCATACCTGTTGATGCCGTTGCCGTGAGCTGCGGCCCCGGTTCCTACACCGGTCTTCGCATCGGAGTGTCGATGGCAAAAGGCATCTGCTACGGCAGGGGAGTGAAGCTTATCGCCGTGCCGACGCTCGAACTGATGGCGGTGCCCGTGTTGCTGCATCATGAGATAGAGGAGGACGCACTGCTCTGTCCGATGATCGACGCAAGGCGTATGGAGGTGTATGCCGCCGTATACAACCGCCGTCTGCAGGAAGTCAGAAAGGTGCAGGCCGACGTTGTAGACGCCGACACCTACAAGGAATTCCTCGACAAGGGACCCGTGTATTTCTTCGGCAACGGAGCAGAGAAATGCATGGAAACCATAAACCATCCCAATGCCCACCTGATAAAGGACATCGAACCGCTGTCGAGATTCATGTATCCGCTGGCAGAGAAGAGGATAGCAGAGGAGAGATATGAAGACGTGGCATATTTCGTGCCGTTCTATCTGAAGGACTTCGTGGCGAAGACACCACGCAAGCTCCTCTAAGGAAAAACAAGATAACTTACAGAAGATGAATATAAAAGGACTGGATTACAATACCGAGAGAGAGAAGCTCATCCTGCCGGAATACGGAAGGGAGGTGCAGCAGATGGTAGACATCGCCGTGAACCTTCCCACCAAGGAGGAGCGCCAGAGATGTGCCGAGACGATCGTGAGAGTGATGGAGCGCATGTTGCCGCAGAACCGCAACAATGCCGACTACAAATGCAAGCTCTGGGACCATCTCGCCATCATCAGCGACTTCAAACTCGACATCGACTATCCATACGACGTGAGCAAGGCGAAGGAAATATCAGAGAAGCCGAAACCGCTGGCTTATCCGATGACGAAAATCAAGGTGAGACACTATGGCCACCTGCTTTTCGAGAGCTTCGAACTGCTCAAGAAGATGGAGCCGGGAAAGGAGCGCGACGAACTGGCAAGGCTCACCGCAGAGCAGATGAAGCGCAACCTCGGACAGTGGAGCCACGGCGCCAACAATTATGACAAGGTGGTGGACGACATCGCCCGCTTCACCGACGGAATAATCCAGCTCGACCCGAGAGAACTGCAGAACGCCCGCTTCAACCTGCCGCAGCCACAGCAGAAGAGCGGCGGCGGGGCGAAAGGAAAGCGAAGAAGACAAAACCACTAACCTACCCACTATGGAATCTTTCATCATAGAAGGCGGGCATCCGCTGAGCGGAACGATTACGCCGCAGGGAGCCAAGAACGAGGCTCTCGAAGTGATATGCGCCACTCTCCTGACAGAGGAGAAGGTGGTGATGAGAAACGTGCCGGACATCCTGGACGTGAACAACCTGATTCTCCTGCTGAAAGACATCGGTGTGAGCGTGGAGCGCATAGGCAAGAACGAATATACTTTTGAATCGAAAGACATAAATCTCGACTATCTCGGCAGCGAGGAGTTCGTGAAGAAATGCTCGTCGCTCCGTGGCAGCGTGCTGATGATCGGTCCGCTGCTCGCCCGCTTCGGCAAGGCAGTGGTGGCAAAGCCCGGAGGCGACAAGATAGGCCGACGCCGGCTCGACACCCACTTCCTGGGGTTCAAGAACCTGGGAGCCAAGTTCGTGCATAGCGAGGGCAGCAACACCTTCGAGATAAAGGCAAACAGGCTCAAGGGCACCTATATGCTTCTTGATGAGGCTTCGGTTACGGGAACGGCAAACATCGTGATGGCTTCCGTGCTAGCCAAGGGCACTACGACGATATACAACGCCGCCTGCGAACCATACATCCAGCAGCTGTGCAAGATGCTCAATGCCATGGGAGCTAAAATCAGCGGCATAGCGTCAAACCTGCTCACCATAGAGGGAGTGGACAAGCTGCATGGCGCCGACCACACCATATTGCCCGACATGATAGAGGTGGGCTCCTTTATCGGCATGGCGGCGATGGTGGGCAACGGACTGAGGATAAAGAACGTGTCGGTGGAGAATCTCGGCATCATACCGGATGCTTTCCGCCGGTTGGGAGTGAAGATATTGATAGAGGGCGACGATCTCTACATACCGCATATGCCTCACTATCAGGTGGATTCGTTTATCGACGGATCGATAATGACGCTTGCCGACGCCCCCTGGCCCGGACTCACTCCAGACCTCATCTCCGTGTTGCTCGTGGTGGCTACACAGGCGAGAGGCAGTGTGCTCGTGCATCAGAAGATGTTCGAGAGCCGACTGTTCTTCGTTGACAAGCTGATAGACATGGGCGCACAGATAATACTCTGCGACCCACACCGCGCCGTGGTGGTAGGCCACGACCACAAGGTGAGACTGAAAGCCGGCAGAATGACCAGCCCGGACATACGCGCCGGCATAGCGCTGCTCATAGCGGCTCTCAGCGCCAACGGCACGTCGAGAATCGACAATATAGCCCAGATAGACCGTGGCTACGAGGACATAGAGGCACGCCTCAATGCTCTCGGCGCCAACATTAAGCGTGTGAAAAACTGATGATAAGACAGGAAGAGGTATATAAGATTGGCAAGATTGGCAAGCCGCACGGTGTGAAGGGAGAGCTGACACTCTTCTTCGACGACGACGTGTTCGACCGCGTTGACGCCGACTATCTCGTGCTCCTTATCGACGGCATCCTCGTGCCGTTCTATATGGATGAGTGGAGATTCAAGTCGGGCGAGACGGCACTCGTGAAGTTTGAGGACATCGACACCAAGGAGGAAGCCAGCGAAATAGTGGGCAGCGAGGTGTATTTCCCCAAACATCTCTCCGACCGGGGCGACGACGAACTGACCTGGGACGAGCTGAAGGGATTCAGCCTTGCCGACGACAATATGGGCGGAACCATAGTAGGCAAAGTGGTGGGCATCGACGAGAGCACCATCAACGTGCTGCTCGAGGTGGAGACCGCCGGCGGCGACATCGCGCTCATCCCGGCAAGCGAAGACATCATAGTGGAGGTGGACGCCGGGAAGAAGCTGCTCAGGGCACATCTCCCCGAAGGTCTTATCGACATCAACGACAACAACTGATATGAAAAAGCAAATAGCCATACTCGGCTCAACAGGATCAATAGGTACGCAGGCACTGCAGGTGATAGAAGAACACTCCGACCTATACGAGGTGTATTGCCTCACGGCAAACAACAGGGTGAGGGAACTGGCTGAACAGGCACGCAGGTTCAATCCTGCCGCCGTGGTGATAGCCAACGAGGCACACTACGAGGAACTGAAGTCGCTGCTCGCCGACTGTCCCGACATCAATGTATATGCCGGCAGACAGGCAATCGACGACATCGTGACAGCAGGTCCGATAGACATGGTGCTCACGGCGATGGTGGGATTCGCCGGACTGAGCCCTACTATTAGTGCGATAAAGGCACACAAGAAGATATGCCTCGCCAATAAAGAGACGCTCGTGGTGGCAGGCGAACTGATATGCAGGCTCGCGGCAGAGAACCATGCGCCGATACTCCCCGTGGACAGTGAGCATTCGGCGATATTCCAGAGCATCGTGGGCGAGGGCGACAACGACATAGAGAAAATCCTGCTCACGGCATCCGGCGGACCGTTCCGCACATTCTCAAAGGAACAGCTCGCCAAGGTGACGAAGGCAGACGCCCTGCATCATCCTACATGGGAGATGGGGGCGAAGATTACCATCGACAGCGCCTCGATGATGAACAAGGGCTTCGAGGTGATAGAGGCAAAATGGCTCTTCGGAGTTGACGTAGACAAGATTCAGGTGCTCGTGCATCCGCAGTCTATAGTACACAGTGCGGTGCAGTTTGCCGACGGGGCTGTGAAGGCACAGCTCGGAGTGCCCGACATGCGTCTGCCGATACAGTATGCCTTCTCATATCCCGACAGACTGCATCTCAACGGCGACAGACTGAATCTCTTTGAGCATCCGCTGGAGTTCTTCGAGCCGGACATGGAGAAGTTCCGCTGTCTGGCGCTTGCCTACGAGGCGATGCGCAAAGGCGGCAACATGCCTTGCATACTGAATGCCGCCAACGAGATAGTGAACCGCGGATTCCTTGACGACAAATGCGGTTTCCTCGACATGCCGCGCATCATAGAAGAGACCATGGCAAGGGTGGCGTTTGATGCCAACCCGTCGTATGATACCTATATCGCTACCGACGCCGAGGCAAGACGAGTGGCAACGGAGCTGATGGGAGCATGACGGAAACGGCAAAGAGACATGCCCTATACATTATTATATATATAGAAAGAAAGTGTGGAAGCCGTTTACTCCAGCTCGTTTCGGAATGACGGCGCATCAACTCAAGAATAACAACCCAAGAATATCAACAAAACAAGATGGAAATATTTTTAATCAGATTGCTGCAGTTCATGCTCGCAATCTCTATCCTTGTCCTGCTGCATGAGGGAGGACACTTCTTTTTCTCAAAACTTTTCGGTGTGCGCGTAGAGAAGTTCTATCTTTTCTTCGACCCCTGGTTCCACCTCTTCGAATTCAAGCCGAAGAAGAGCGACACGACATACGGTGTGGGATGGCTGCCGCTGGGCGGATACTGCAAGATTTCGGGAATGATAGACGAATCGTTTGACACAGAACAGATGAAGCAGCCCGCACAGCCGTGGGAGTTCCGTTCCAAACCGGCATGGCAGCGACTGCTGATAATGATAGGCGGAGTGCTCGTCAACTTCCTGCTCGCCCTGTTCATCTACAGTATGGTGCTCTTCTATTGGGGAGATTCATACATGCCTGTTCAGGACATGACGATGGGTATGAAATTCAACACCGAGGCAAAGGCAATAGGATTCCAGGACGGCGACGTGCCCGTAGGCACCGACCAGAAGGAATTCAAGAAGTTTGATGTTGACCTCTTCCGCAATATCGCTGATGCCAAGACCGTTACGGTGAAGAGAAAAGGAAAGCTCGTCACCATCACCCTGCCCGAAGACATGAGCCTGCTGAAGATGCTGAAGTCAGAACCAGCCTTCATGCGACCGATCATTCCAGCCGAGGTAGACAGTGTGATGCCAGGCATGGCAGCCGCCAAGACAGGAATCAGGAAGGGCGACAGGATTGTGGCGTTCAACGGTGCGCCGGTGAACTCATGGTGCGACTTCGACGACCAGATAGGAGTGATGACCGACGTGATGACGGCTACGGCAAAGACAACGAAAGACTCGCTGAAGGTGCGCACCACTACTCTCGTGTATAAGAGCAAGGCAACAGGACAGCTCGACACCGCAAAGGTGGTGCTGTCGCCGGAGCTGCAGTTGGGAGTGGGCAAGACGAGTCTCATGACATACTACAAGCCGGTGACAACGGAATATGGATTCTTGGAGAGTTTCCCGGCAGGAATCAAATATGGTATCGGCGTGTTGCGCGGATATGTAGACGACATGAAATACGTGTTCACGGCAGACGGTGCGAAGTCGCTCGGCGGATTCGGTGCCATCGGAAGTCTCTTCCCGCCGGTTTGGGACTGGATGCTGTTCTGGAGAATGACGGCATTCCTCAGCATCATCCTCGCATTCATGAACATACTGCCGATACCGGCACTCGACGGCGGTCATGTGCTCTTCCTCATTTATGAAATGGTGACGGGACGCGCTCCAAGCGAGAAGTTCCTGTTGAGAGCAGAATATGTGGGTTTCACGATATTGATATTACTCATGGTGGTGGCAAATCTTAATGATGTGCTGCGCTGGTTGGGTTTCATGCACTAAGGCAATAAGAAACAAATGAGTTTTCTGAAAAAACTGGGCAAGATATTGTCCCTGGGTCTGCTTCCGATAAGGCGCAACTCCGCCTTCTTCGTGACGATGTACATTCTGGGTATGATATGCGCGTATGCCGTCATACCAAAGAAGGGTGAACTATACAGTCTGGCATGGGAGGAACTGTTTTTCGACGTCTACCTCCTGTGTGTCGTCCTCGCTCTGATACCACAAAAGGTGAGGAGATGGATAAGACCGTTTTTCTATGTCCTGGCATACGCCACGGCAGTGGTAGACCTCTATTGCTTCGTGAGGTTCGACTCCACTCTCACTCCAACGATGCTGCTGCTCGTGGGGGAGACAAACGGAGATGAAGCCACGGAATTCCTGCAGTCGTATCTCAGTCTCGACCTGCTCGGAAGCAGCGTCGGACTGGTGTTGCTGCTCATGGTATTGCATATCCTCTATGCCGCATTCTCAAAGAGGGTGTGGCGATGGACCAGACGCAAGTTGGCAGAGAACGAGAACCTGCTCGAGACAGCAAGAGAGGTGAAGGAGAAATTCCTGATTGTGGCGCCATACGCGAGCGCGTCGTCAGGACTGGCTGCCGTGATACTCTTCTTCTCGTATGGCGAACTGTGTTGGGAAAACAAGGTGTTGTACCACAGGCTGATGTCGTATGACAACATCGGCGATGTGGAGCATGAACTGACAAAGAAACCGCATGCCGTGCAGTATCAACCGATATACAGACTGGCGTTCAGCCTGTATGCCAACGAACTGACGGCAAAGCAGCTCGTGAAACTCAAGGAAAGTCTCAACGACGTGAAGGTGGACAGTTGTTCTTTCAAATCACGCAATATCGTGCTCATCATCGGAGAGAGCTACAACCGCAACCACTCACAGCTCTACGGATACAAGACGCCGAACACTCCGCGGCAGGTGAAAATGAGAAGAAGGGGCGAACTGGTGCCGTTTACCGACGTGGTGTCGCCATGGAACCTCACGAGCTTCGTGTTCAAGCATATCTTCTCGCTATACACGGTGGGCGACAAAGGAGAATGGTGTGACTATCCGCTCTTCCCCGAGGTGTTCAGAAAGGCAGGTTATCATGTCACGTTCATGACAAACCAGTTCCTGCCGCAAGCAAAGGAGGCGGTGTATGACTTCAGCGGAGGATTCTTCCTCAACGACGAAGTGCTGAGCAAAGCACAGTTTGACACACGCAACACAACGCTCTACCGCTTCGACAACGGACTGCTCCACAACTACGAGACGCTGAAGGGCGAGGGAGAAGGGAAGCCACAGCTGATAATCTTCCACCTGAAGGGACAGCATGTGGACTACAAGAGCCGCAGCCCGAAGGTGCAGAAGAAGTTTGACAAGGACTACTACAAGGATCTGCGCCCGGAGCTGAACGACAAGGAGCGTACGGCACTTGCCGAATACGACAACGCCACGCTTTACAACGACAGTATCGTGAAGGCTATCGTGGACAAGTTCAGAAAGCAGGACGCCATCGTCATCTACGTGCCAGACCACGGCGAGGAGTGCTACGACGGAGCACACTTCTACGGAAGGATGCACTCGGCACAGGTGACGCCACGACTCGCACATGCCGAGTTTGAAATACCGATGTGGATATGGGCGTCAAGAAAATACAGGGCAACGCATCCGGAAATATGGAGAAGCGTGAAGGCAAGCAGGAAGCGTCCGTATATGACCGACGCCCTGCCTTATCTGCTGCTCGACCTCGCCGGCATCAGCTGTCCGCAATACCGCGACGATCTGAATATCCTCAGCGACAAGTATAACGCCAAGAGAAAAAGAATTCTCAAGGGAAAAGCCGACTACGACGAACTGATGGCTCAGGAGAAAGCGGAAAAGGCGAAGGAGGCTGAAGAGGCGAAGAAGAACTCCAAGGACAAGAAAGACAAGAAGAAAACCCGAAGGGGCATAAAGAAACATAGCAGATGAACAAGCAACAATTACTGAGCATAGCGGAATCGAAGGCGCTGAGAGGCATTGCCATCCTCGGCATCATTCTGCATAACTACTGTCACTTCCTGGGGTTCGCCGTGAAGGAGAACGAGTATACTTTCGATGCTGGAAAGCCGATGATGATGCTGGACAGGCTCTGTTCGCTCAACCATTATCTGTTCGTGCACATACTGTCGTTCTTCGGACATTATGGAGTGCCGGTGTTCCTCTTCATCAGCGGCTTCGGACTGGTGATGAAATATGAATACAAGAACAAGGACAAGGAGACGCGGATACTGCCGTTCGTATGGTATAACTATGCCAAACTGCTCCGCCTCATGTTCCTCGGATACATCGCCTTCGCCGTAGTGAGCTATCTCGACCCTCATGGCTATCATGGATATACCGTGGGCAGGGTAGTGGCGCAGCTGTTCATGTATATCAACATCCTGCCCGATCCCGACCATATCATCAAGCCGGGACCATACTGGTATTTCGGACTCACCCTGCAGCTGTATATCGTATACCGCTTGCTGTTATACCGCCGCAAGTCGGCTTACACGATAGCGCTCATCGCCGTATGCTGGATTCTGCAGACGGTGTTCTCGCCGGAGATGTATGGCAGTTGGGACTCTCTCAACCGCATCAGATACAATTTCATAGGAGGAATGCTGCCGTTCGGCATGGGAATGCTGTATGCCCGCCATGGCAGACTGTTGCCGAAGGGCGCCTATGCCGCTCTGGCGGTGGTGTCGGCAGCGGTGGTGTTCTGGGGAAGCTTCAATTTCCATTCATGGCTGTGGGTACCGGCATTCATCGTCATAGGAGCGGTGTCTACGTTCAAGCTGCTGCCTGAATGGGCCTTGAAACCATGTATGTGGACGGGAGTGATATCGTCGTCGCTCTTTGTCGTGCACCCTGTTCTCAGGGAAATCATAATACCTATGTCGCGCCGTGGACAGGTGTTCACGGGAATCGTGATATATCTCGTGGCTTCTGTCATTTGCGCATGGCTGTTCATGAAACTGCTGAAGTTCATACCCAAGCCAAAAAGCATCTGATGCGAACGCAGCTGGCGGTGTCTGCTGTGTCAAAGCGCCACATGGAGGGCAGCGCAATGGTGACACGCTGGATACGATATTTTTTCTAACATTCAAATCATTGTTGAATAGATGGTCAAGTTTGAGGATCTGAGCAAATACCGTGGCGAACTGATGGGACTCGCCATCCTGTTCGTCATCTTGTTTCATATAGGGATGCCGCAGAGCAATTTCTTCTATCCGCTCCGAAGGCTGGGAAACATCGGTGTGGACATGTTCCTGTTTGTAAGCGGTATGGGACTGTGGTTCTCTTGGACCCGTTCACGACTGGGAAAGAAACTCGACGGCAACGGGGCAATGGGACTCCGCCAGGCAACGATACGCTTCTTCAAGCATCGCTACAAGCGGATCTATCCCGTATGGATCATCGTGGCGTCGGTATTCTATATCGGCAAATACGTTGAGGCACCGGGCAGCGGCTATAGTCCTGATATCCCCAATCTGATTGCCAACGTGTTGTTCAACTGGAGTTTCTGGCGAATAGACGACCTTACCTTCTGGTATGTTCCGGCAACGATGATGCTGTATATCTTCGCACCGGGATATATGGAACTTGTGCGTGAGCGGCCCACTTACCGCTGGCTGCCTGTGGCATTCATAATATTGGCGGCTATGGTGCGCTATGTGCCGCAGATACACAACAGCGTGGGACATCTGGAGATCTTCTTCAGCCGCATACCGATATTCTTCATCGGCATAAACGCCGGCAAATGGGTGATGGAAAAGCGCACGCTGGAGAAAGGCAGCATCTGGATGATAGTCATCATCTTTGCCATGAGCCTCTGGCTATGTCTGCAGCTCGAATATATCGGCCACAGAAGGTTCCCACTGTTCATGGAGCGCATCGTCTACATACCGCTCACCGTCACGGCATTGCTGCTGGAATGCAAGCTCATAGCCGTCATGCCGAAGAATATAAACCGGGTGCTGACCATGCTCGGCACTATTAGTCTTGAGATATATCTCATACATATACAGTTCGTCATGCTGCCGCTGCAGCAATACAAGCTCGGATATTGTCTTACGGCACTGTTGGTAATCGTGATATCAACGCCGGTGGCATACCTGCTGCATTGGATAATCGAAAAGGTGATGGGCTGCAGGGTATTCAGAATATTGCAATGACCCCTAAATGGCCTATGCAATGAACCCCAAAAGGCTTTTGCACTGGCCATCAAGAGTCCTCGCAATGACCATCAAGAACATACAACATCAAGAGCTTTCGTAATGAACATAAAGAACATACTATCCATAATCCGTCCACACCAGTGGATAAAGAATGTCTTCGTGATGGTACCGCTGTTCTTCGGCGGCAGCCTTCTCGATTCCACTGACATCATAGCCTCGCTGATAGCGGCGCTGGCGTTCAGCTTCATAGCCTCGTCGATATACTGTCTTAACGACATCATCGATGTGGAGGACGACCGCTGCCATCCCGTGAAACGCAACCGTCCGATAGCATCGGGCAAGGTGAGCGTGAAACAGGGATATGTCTGCATGGCAATGATGGTGGCGCTGAGTTTCGGACTCACGATGCTCATCGGCGAACAGGCAATGGGAGTGGCTGCGGCACTTGGAACGTATTTCCTGCTTAACATCGCCTACTGTCTGTGGCTGAAGAGATTTGCCATAGTGGACGTATGCGTGATAGCGTTCGGTTTTGTGTTGAGGCTGCTCGTTGGCGGACTTGCCACGTGTATAGAACTGAGCAACTGGATTGTGCTCATGACATTCCTGCTCACGCTGTTTCTCTCTCTCGCCAAGCGGCGCGACGATGTGGTGAGGATGAACGAAACCGGTCATGCGCCGCGGAAGAACACCATTCGCTACAACCTGGAATTCATAAACCAGGCAATCACCATTACGGCGACGGTGACTCTCGTATGCTATATCATGTACACCGTGTCGCCGGAAGTGGAAAAGAGGATAGGCACACGCTATCTGTATCTCACCACAGTGTTCGTATTGCTCGGAATACTGAGGTATCTCCAGCTCACACTCGTTGACAACAAGAGCGGCGACCCTACCAAGACAATGCTGCGCGACAGGATGATGCAGATTGTGGTGGCGCTGTGGTTGCTGACGTTCCTGCTCATAATATACGTGTTTTAGCGGCGTGACATTCCAAGCATTTAAAAAAAGAAGAAGAGATGAAGAACATCTACGCATTCGATTTCGACGGAACACTGACGAAACGCGACTCGCTGATAGCCTTCCTGCTGTTTGCAAAAGGATGGAAAGAGTTTCTGAAATGTTTTGCTCTGCATATACACCTGCTGATAGCCATGAAACTGAAATTGGCTGACAGTGGAAAAGTGAAGGAAAGCATCTTCGCATACTATTTCACGAACATGCCGGAGAGCATGTTCGACAACCTGTGTGAACGCTTTGCAGCCACACATTCCCACATCCTGCGCCCGAAAGGCATCGAGAGGGTGAGGGAGGCGATGGCAGAACCCGACTCCACGGTGATGATAGTGAGTGCGAGCATCAACAACTGGGTGGAACCGTTTTTCAGAGAATACCCCGGCATAGAGATATTCTGCACCAGGATAGAAGTGAAGGAAGGCAACCTGACGGGGCGTTTCCTCTCTGCCAACTGCCGCGGCAAGGAGAAGGTGAGACGGATACTCGCCCTGCATCCCGACCGCAAGAGCTACTTCCTTACGGCGTTTGGCGACAGCAGCGGCGACATCGCGATGCTCGACTTTGCCGACGAGGGATTCTATAAACCGTTCAGATAACACTACAATACACCAAGAAGACAAAACAAGAAACAACATAGCATGACAAATCCGATAAAAGAACTGAAGAATATCTTCATACAGATAGGCAGGATGTTCAGAGTGAAGAAGAACGAGGTGATACCTTCTCTCTCGGCTCTCGCCGTTTACATCATCCTCAACGCCCTGATAATAATGCGCTACTACGACTCGTTCTCCAAAGTACACGTGGCGTTCTGGAAAAACTTCATCAAGAAGTTCAGCGTGTCGGGATTCGACCCTATCACATATGTGGTGTTGAGCACGTGGGGACCGAAATACGACATACACCGGCATCCGCTGCTCGCATTCTTCGTATATCCGCTGTATCTGCTCAACACGGCGCTGATGGACCTCACCGGACTGAATCTCGTGCAGTTTATCATCGCTCTGATACTGCTCTTCCTCATGTTCTATTCCTTCATATTCATGATGAGGATATGCCGCGACATCATCAGACTGAGAAACACCGACGCCGCATTGCTCAGCGGATTTCTGTTCAGCTGCGCGTATATAATGCTGACATTCATTGTGCCCGACCATTTCGCACCGTCGATGTTTATGCTGCTCATGGCGCTCTATGTCTGTGGAGTGAAGATCCGCGACAAGAAACGGCTCAACGGATGGCAGGCGGTGCTCATGTTCATATTCACCGCCGGCACGACACTTAGCAACGGAGCGAAAATCGTCTTCGACGCTCTCTTCGTGGAGGGCAAGAGGTTCTTCCATCCCAAATACCTCATCTTCGCCATCGCAATACCATGCGCCGGAATGTGGTATCTGTCGGATGCGGAATACAAATATTACCGTCTGCCGGTGGAGCAGCAGCGAAGGGCTGACGTGAAGAAGGCGAGCGAAAAAGAATGGGCAAAGAACCATGCCGCCTTCATGGACACCACTACAATAATGGATTCCGCTGAGGCTGAGAAGGCTTTCAAGGTGTGGGACAACAAGCGGATTCTCGCCAAATACAGGAAAGACCAGAAGCTGCCATGGAATGCCCACAAGGGTAAACCGCTGGTGAAGAAGGGAATGCTGCAATACACCGACATGACGACACCGCGCTGGCAGTCGCTTGTAGACAATTTCTTCGGAGAGACGATACAGCTGCATCAGGACTATCTGCTGGGCGACACGCTGCGCGACCGCCCCGTGTTCGTGAGCTACCGGCATGCCGTCAACTACATCGTTGAGGCTGCCATCGTATTGCTGTTCCTCTTTGGAATATGGTGTGGCAGGAAGAGCCGCTTCCTGTGGATGGCACTCCTGGGCTTCGGTATAGACTTCACCGTACATGTGATTCTCGGCTTCGGTCTCAACGAGGTGTATATCATGGGAGCACACTGGCTGTTCATAATCCCGATCGCCATAGCCTTTGCCATGAAGAAGGCAGAGGGCAGGAGGCTCCTTGCGCTCCGGGCGCTGATGGGCATCATCACGGCATTCCTGCTGATATACAACGGTTCGCTGCTCGTGGGCTATCTCCTGGCATAGTCCGTGTGCACGGTCTGCAGACCCTTATGAAGATAAAAACAACACGCCACATAGACGTATTTACGAATAAATGTGTAATTTTGCACAATTAATATTGATAAAAGCATGATACAATCAATGACTGGCTACGGCAAGGCTGTAGTGGAATACGGAGAAAAGAAAATAAACGTTGAGGTGAAGTCGCTTAACAGCAAGACTCTCGACCTCTCAACACGTATAGCGCCAATCTATCGCGAAAAGGAAATGCAGATACGACAGATGGTGTCGCAGGCTCTCACACGAGGCAAAGTGGACTTCAGCATCTGGATTGAGAAGGATACCGTGGTGGACGCCACACCTGTGAACGGAGCTCTCGTGGCTGGCTACTACAAGCAGATAAAGGAGATTACACAGAAGAACAACATACCGGAACCTGCCGACTGGCTTGCCACTCTGATGAGAATGCCCGATGTGCTGACGAAGACAGAAACGGAGACTCTCACCGACGAGGAATGGGAGGCTGCTACCAAAGCCATCAACGAGGCTCTCGGAAAGCTCACCGAATTCCGTCTGCAGGAGGGAGCGGCTCTCCAGAGAAAGTTCAGCGAGAAGATTGACAATATCGCGGCCCTGCTCGAAAGCATCGAACCGTTTGAGAAGGCGAGGGTGGAGAAAATCCGCTCACGAATCATCGACGGACTGAAATCAATCCCCGAGGTGGAATACGACAAGAACCGTCTGGAGCAGGAACTCATATATTATATCGAGAAACTCGACATCAGCGAGGAGAAGCAGAGACTTGCCAACCATCTGAAATACTTCCGCGAGACGATGGAGGAGACTCAGGGAGTGGGCAAGAAGCTCGGATTCATAGCCCAGGAGATGGGACGCGAGATAAACACCACAGGCAGCAAGAGCAACAACGCCGAGATGCAGAACATCGTGGTGAAGATGAAAGACGAACTGGAGCAGATAAAGGAGCAGGTGCTCAACGCCCTGTAACCAGATTCTGGTATCTGACTGTTATCTGTTTAAAATCAACAAGCAATGCAAGGAAAAGTAATAATCTTCTCCGCTCCGAGCGGCAGCGGAAAGAGCACCATCATAAACTGGCTGATGAACGAGCACAAGGAACTGAACCTCGCTTTCAGTATCTCATGCACAAGCCGACAGCCAAGAGGAACGGAGAAGGACGGAGTGGAATACTTCTTCGTCACTCCAGAAGAGTTCAGACAGCGCATCGCCAATGAGGAGTTCCTGGAATACGAGGAGGTGTATGCCGACCGTTTCTATGGCACACTGAAGGCGCAGGTGGAGAAGCAGCTCGAAAAAGGAGAGAATGTGGTGCTCGACGTTGACGTGAAGGGTGGCTGCAACATCAAGAAATATTATGGCGACAAGGCACTGAGCCTTTTCATCCAGCCGCCGTCTGTGGAGGAGTTGCGCAAGCGTCTCACCGGCAGGGGAACCGATGCACCGGAGGTGATAGAAGACCGTATCAAGCGTGCGGAGTTCGAACTCTCGTTTGCCGACAAGTTCGACCATGTGGTGGTCAACGACGACTTGCAGACCGCCGAGCAGGAGGCTCTCTCAATGGTGAGCTCGTTCATAGCAAAATAGCCAAACAGAATCCACTCTTCTAAAAAGACAAAATCCAAGCAGGCCCTAATGCCCGATTTGGGTTAAATGCGACAAGAGTGAAACATACTAACTAACAGAAAGACAGGGGTAACGCCCTGTTTTTCATATACCCATATCAGAAAAGACACAATATGTCAGAAAAGAGGACAGGAATCTTCGGTGGGTCGTTCAATCCCATCCACAACGGACATATAGCTTTGGCAAAGCGCATCATGCAGCTCGACAGGCTCGATGAGGTGTGGTTCATGGTTTCACCACACAATCCTCTGAAGAACTCCGGTTCGCTTCTGCCTGATGTCGACAGACTGAACATGGTGAGGCTCGCCCTCGAAGGAGAACCGGGGCTTATAGCATCAGACTATGAGTTCGGACTTCCCAAACCATCGTACACGTTGCACACCCTCAATGCCATACGCCATGACTATCCCGACCGGAAGTTCGTGCTGATAATAGGTGCTGACAATTGGGAATGTTTCGACAGATGGTATGGCTGCAAAGAGATATTGGCTGACTATGAGATTGCCGTGTATCCGCGACAGGGCTCACATATCGATGCCGACAGTCTGCCGCACAACGTGAAACTGGTGGACACCGGACTCTTCAACGTGAGCAGCACCGAGATAAGGACTCTGCTCAGTGAGGGGAAACCGGCAGACTACCTCATGCCGCCACAAGTGGCGCAGTATATAAAGACAAATCACTTGTTCGGTACAAAACGGTAAACACAGATAAAGAACAAACTACAAAACTACTCAATAATGAAAACAATCAGTCTGAGAATCATCCTCTCCCTGCTGCTCATCGCAATCACGGCGCAGGGAATTGAGGCGCGCAACAAATCAAAGAATGTTTCGAAGAAGAAAGCCGCAGCATGGGTGGCAGAGGGCAAATGGAAAAACGGATTCGACGCCATGCCCGATGCCACGGTAAATCTGCAGGAGTTCTATTCGCAGTATCACAAGAATAAGGCTCAATGGGATGCAGCCTTCAAATGGCTCGCCGAAACCGATCTGCTGAATATCCCCAAAGGCAAGCTTATGATACCGGGCACCAACATCCGTGCATCCATAGAAGACAGCAAGAACGAACCGCTGGAAAAGCGCAAGTCGGAATCCCACCGCAAGAAAATAGACTTCATGTATGTAGTGAAGGGCTCGGA
>ERZ1026894.928-NODE-928-length-19019-cov-27.625079_pt1 | contig 19019 bp, 19 predicted proteins | sample MGYA00380177_ERZ1026894 | MGnify/ENA primary metagenome ERZ1026894 (study PRJEB33269, sample SAMEA4719813) | human gut metagenome | biome: human-associated habitat; feature: organic feature; material: feces | place: Cameroon | collected 2013-10 ... | reverse complement strand
AATCAAGAGCAATGGATAGTGGGTGGGCATTGGAAGTAATGCACAAGGCTCCGTACATGACTGTAAGTTTCATTGACGAAGACGGCAAGCCTTATGGTTTACCCCTGTCACTCGCATCAGATGATGATGTGAACTGGTATTTTCATGGTGCCTTGGAAGGCAAGAAGTTGGAGGCAATCAAGGCTCATCCTGAGGTTTGCCTTTCAGCCGTAACCCGTTGTGCGCCTACGGTTGGTTCGAAGGACGGCAGTTTCACCCTGCAATTCAAATCAGCCATGGCATTCGGTAAGGCAGAAATCGTGACCGAGGATGCAGAGAAGATTCATGGTCTCCGACTAATCTGTGAACGTTTCCTTCCTCAACACATGGATGCTTTCGACCAGAGTATCGCCCGTTCCCTATCGCGCACGGCTGTTGTTCGCATCACACTTACTGAGCCCCCAACCGGAAAACGCAAGCAGTATGATAAGGAAGGTGTAGAAATGAAATATGGGAGAATGGAATAATTCTCCGATAATGGTAAAATCTTCCGAAAACCAGGTATAAGCTCTTTTGGAGAATGTGCGTATCTTTGCATAAGATAAGCTGCACTCGGCAATTTGAAAGCAAGCTTTCATTGCGCTCATTTGCATTATCTTTGCACCCAAGAAATTTAAAGCATAGGATTATGAAGGAATTTTTCTTTAATACCATACAGGAGTTCAATGACTTCATAGGGGTGAAAACACTTCATCCCCTGGTAAGCGTTGTGCGTGTGGAGAACGCCTCTCCTATACATGAGGCTGTACATCACTACGGACTTTACGCCCTCTTTCTGAAGGAAAACAAGGGCTGCAAATTGTCATACGGCAGAACAGAATATGATTTTGACGAGATGACCGTCACCTCGTTTGCTCCAGGTCAGTCGATTAAGGTTGAACCCATTCCTGGAGTTCCGTTTGCCAAATATACGGTATTGGCTTTCCATCCCGAGTTGCTCAACCGCACCCAGCTTGGCAAGAACATCTCCCGCTATGAGTTCTTCGACTATACAAGCAACGAAGCATTACACTTATCCGCTGCCGAGGTAAACATCTTCCGTGATGTGCTCTCAATGATTAAGCAGGAACTGCAGCATCCTATAGATAAGCATTCGCGTGAACTCATTGTTTCAAACATCGAGTTGCTGCTGAACTACTGTCTGCGCTTCTACGACCGCCAGTTTATCACACGCGAGGAGATTAATCATTCGGTGGTAAAGAAGTTCATCTCTCTGCTCGATGAATACATTGCCCGGAAAGCGGAGCATGAAGGGCTGCCTACCGTAGCCTACTTTGCCGACAAATGCTGCTATTCTACCAAATATTTCGGAGAATTGGTCAAGACTGAGACTGGCAGAACCGCAAAGAGTCTGATCAACGACCGACTGCTTTCAGCTGCCCGCCAACTACTTATAGATGAAACCCTCAGCATAACGCAAGTCAGCCAGCGCCTCGGCTTTGAGTATCCCCAGCACTTCGTCCGCTTTTTCAAGGCACAGACGGGAAAGACTCCAAGCGAGTACCGCAAAACTGCGTAAATATGTAGATATGTAGATATGTAGATATAATGATGCATCTATAGAACAACTATTATTTCGATTATCTGATTATCTGATAGAAACGAAATATAGGTAGTTTCTTCCGAAGACAAGGTATAAGCCCTTTAGAAGAAAGCACGTATCTTTGCACCAGTTTTTTTAATCATCAAACAAAAAGGTTTAATATGAAAAGATTGGTTTTGCACATTTACATCATGTTCATGGCGCTGACGGCTATGGCCTGCCCAAGCAATGATGAGGTTAAATTAGTACAGGATTGGGACAAGACTTTTCCTAAAAGCGAGAAGGTAAATCATAAGAAAGTAACATTCAAGACCCAATATGGTCTTACTCTTGCAGCCGACCTCTATATTCCAAAGAACGCTGAAGGAAAGTTGCCAGCCATTGCCGTGAGCGGTCCTTTCGGAGCCGTCAAGGAGCAATGTTCTGGTCTCTATGCACAGACCATGGCTGAGCGTGGATTCATCACCATCGCTTTCGACCCTTCGTTTACAGGTGAATCTTCAGGCGAGCCTCGCCGTACGGCTTCTCCCGATATCAATACGGAAGATTTTCTGGCGGCTGTAGATTACCTCAGCATGCGAGATGATGTAGATGTCGGCCGAATCGCCATCATTGGCATTTGCGGCTGGGGCGGAATCGCTCTGAATGCTGCTGCACAAGACCCTCGCATCAAGGCTACTACGGCAATAACCATGTATGACATGAGTAGAGTAAACGGAAATGGGTACTTTGATGCCGATGACAGTGAAGAAAGCCGATATTCTGCACGAAAGGCATGGGCAGAAGCTCGCACAGCCGACCTCAAGAACAGAACATTCACTATGGCTGGCGGCGTGGTTGACCCATTACCAGAGGACGCACCGCAGTTTGTAAAAGACTATTACGCCTATTACAAAACCCCACGAGGCTACCATAAGCGTTCGGGCAACTCAAACGACGGTTGGCGCACCACCGGCTGCCAGGCTTACGCCAACACCCGTTTCCTCTATTACATCAACGAAATCCGTTCGGCAGTCCTCATTGTACATGGAGAGAAAGCGCATTCCCGTTACTTCGGAGAGAGTGCCTTCAGATATATGATGGATGGAAAAGCGGAAGGCTACGATTTCGTGCGAAAGCCAAATCCCGTGCCAGGGAACAAACAACTCCTCATCGTTCCAGGAGCCTCTCATTGCGACCTATACGAAGGTGGCGGAAAAGGGATGATTCCTTGGGACAACATCGAAGAGTTCCTGAAGAAGAATTTAAAATAAAATGAACGAGGAAATGAATAAGGAAATGAACTAAGAAGATACTCTTCTATCGATTCTTATGAAAAAATTTGCAACATTTATCGTATTAACGACTATTTCACTCAATATAATGGCACAACAGAAAATAGTACAGACAGCAGGGCGCACCCAACTGGGTGAGTTTGCCCCAGAGTTCGCCCACCTCAACGACGACATCCTCTTCGGAGAAGTATGGAGCCGCAATGACCTGCTTTCATTGCGCGACCGTAGTTTGGTAACAATCACTTCGCTCATCAGTCAAGGAATCACTGACAGCTCGCTGAAATATCACCTGCAGTCAGCAAAGAACAACGGCATTACCCGCACGGAAGCGGCAGAGATCATCACCCACATTGCCTTCTACGCCGGCTGGCCTAAAGCCTGGGCTGCCTTCAATCTGGCAAAGGAGGTATGGAACGAAGATGTGAAAGGAGAAGACGCCAAGGCTGCTTTCCAGCGCGAGATGATTTTCCCTATCGGTGAGCCTAACACCGCTTATGCCAAGTACTTCAAGGGCAACAGTTATCTGGCACAAATATCCGACAGTCAGATACCTTTCTTCAATGTTACCTTTGAGCCAGGTTGCCGTAACAACTGGCACATACACCATGCTACACGTGGCGGCGGACAAATGTTAGTAGGTGTAGCCGGATGCGGCTGGTATCAGGAAGAAGGCAAGCCTGCACAGGAGATTCTCCCAGGCACAGTCATCCATATTCCTGCCAACGTAAAGCATTGGCATGGTGCTGCAAAAGACAGCTGGTTTGCCCACCTCGCCTTTGAAATACCTGGCGAGAACACCTCCAACGAGTGGCTGGAGGCTGTGAGCGATGATGAATATAACAAGATTAAATAAAAAAAAGAATAAACCAATAATCAGAATGGCATTATGAGAAATGCAATTCGCTTAAGGGTGTTCTGAAATAAGGACATTAATTTTGCACCAGAAATTTAAACGCAACTATTATGAGAAAAAGAATATGCAAGTATTTTTTGATGCTGATGGCACTCTTGCCACTGACATCGTGTTCACAAAATGAAATGAATAAAACACAAGAAGGTATGAAAAAAGGAAAAACGTTGGTAGTGTATTTCTCTAAAGCAGGAGAGAATTATGCCGTAGGAAACATCAAGAAAGGTAACACCCGTATCATTGCCGAGATGATTGCTGAAGAGACCGATGGTACACTCTTCCAAGTAGAGTCCGTAAAGGATTATCCGAAGGACTATACCAAGTGTACAGAAGTGGCGCATCAGGAGTTGGACTCCAATGCTCGTCCAGCCATCAAGGGAGACATTGATGTAGAGAACTTCGATGTGGTTTATATCGGCTATCCTATCTGGTGGGACGACATGCCTATGCCTGTTTATACTTTCATAGAGAAGCATAGTTGGCAGGGCAAGACCGTAATTCCATTCAGTACCCATGAGGGTAGCGGACTGGGTAGCACTGAAAGCAGCCTTAAGAAGGCTTGTGAAGGTGCAACTGTGCTGAAAGGCTTGGCTGTGCGTGGCACCATTGCGCAGAACTCTCAGGAACAAGCACGAAAGGCTATTAAGAACTGGCTGGCAAGTCTTTCTGAATAAGTATAAATGTAAAAAACGGGAGAAAATGGCAAAAGACGTAATGATATTGGTCGGAGCTGGCCAGATAGGTATGGCTATAGCTCGCCGAATGGGCTATGGCATGAAGATAGTCATTGGCGATAAGAATAAGGTCAATGCCGAAGCGATAGCCAAGACGATGAATGAGGCTGGATTTGATGCCGTGCCAGTGGAGATGGATTTGTCCTCACGTTCTTCTATCTTGGCTTTGATAGCCGAAGCACAGAAGTATGGCAAAATTTCTATGTTGGTAAATGCAGCTGGCGTGTCGCCAAGTCAGGCTTCTATAGAGACTATTCTGAAAGTGGACCTCTATGGAACCGCAGTATTGCTTGAGGAAGTGGGCAAGGTCATCAAGCCTGGTGGCGTAGGCGTAACCATATCCAGCCAGTCTGGTCATCGTATGCCAGCCCTCACACCAGAGGAGGATGAGCAGCTTGCCACCACTCCAACTGAGCAACTTCTCTCGCTTGATATTCTTCAGCCTCAGAATATTCGAGACACCTTGCATGCCTATCAGATGGCGAAGCGTTGCAATGTGAAGCGTGTGATGGCAGAGGCTGTGAAATGGGGTGAGCGTGGAGCCAGAGTCAACTCTATCTCTCCAGGCATTATTGTAACTCCATTGGCTCTTGATGAGTTTAATGGTCCGCGTGGCGACTTCTACAAGAATATGTTTGCCAAATGTCCAGCAGGTCGTCCTGGTACGGCGGATGAAGTGGCCAATGTAGCCGAACTCTTGATGTCGTCAAAGGGAGCATTTATCACAGGATCCGACTTCTTGATTGATGGTGGAGCCACCGCTTCATATTTCTATGGACCGCTGAAACCTGCCAAATCAATGAATTAAAGTAAAAACAAAAAAGAAAAAAGGAAGGAATAATAGACTCGAAGATTGCATCATGCTCAAAGATCTCGTTGACCGTTATGCAACAGAGAGTGAGAAAAACAATCAAGATTATTATGTCAACATTTTCCGCTCCGATGTGAAGTTGAAAGTGTATTTTGGTGACAAACTTGGTATGGACATCTCGTCTGTTGATGACATGATAGCGCAATACAAGGCATTCGGAGCAGCCAAGGCTTCGTTTCATCCGAATGGTCAACAGGTGTGGATTTCGTGGACGCCCCCCACGCTACAGGCATTTGTTATGCCATCGCTACCCTTGTCAATGAAGAAAATGGCAAGGATAAGTTGACGTTTCACGCCGTCCACTATTACAACAAATACGAGAAGATTGATGACTGATGGTGGATTATAGGGAGTGAACAGCATTTTGTTTATTCTCCAGTTCCACCTTTGATGTAATGCTTTTTAAAGTCCTTTAAACTGTATGGGCTGTTGGTAATTCTGCTGTTTGCTGTGATGCTGACAGTCCGAACATCTTCTGCAAAACCGATAGGCATGGATAATGAAAAAACAAGCATTGCCAGATGTTACTCTGATATGTATCGTCACATGATAGCCAAGGATACGGTTGCTCTCAGTGGTTTGCTTGACGAAGATTTTGTACTCATACACATGACAGGTATATTTTCTTTCCCATTATTTCTTTTGATTTTGTTTTTTGATTGGCACATGCAGAAAAGCATATGCCAACCATTACCATAAATATTGTTATTTTCTTCATCGTTGATAGAAGTTCTTTTCAACCGCTCGTAAATGTCCCATTCTCTACTGATACAATGAAAAAACAATTATCTCAGGTTTTCCTTTAGAAACGATGTCATCTTGCCGATGGCTTCATCAACGTATGGCTGGCGGTCATACATATCTATATGTGTAGCCCCTTTGATGAGATACAGTTCCTTGACTTTGCTTGCCGCACGGTTAACAGCTCGTTCACTAACATAGAGAGCATCCGACTTGGAGCCGGCAATCATCAGGAGTGGTTGCGTGAGCAGCTCGTCAATGAGGTGAAAAGCCTCAAATGTGTAGATATTGCTCATGCTCGCCAGGCGTACCTTGTTTTCTGAAGTCGGATATTGTGCTCTTGGAGTGCGGTAGTATTCATGAGCCTCCTTCATAGTCACAGGCAGGTCGTCAGTCACATTCTCAGGCACATAGTTGCCATATACAGGCTCCGCTCCGTTGGCTATGGCAGTTCTCTCTTCCGACACCATTTCCAGGAACTTTATCTTCTCTTCCGTGCTAACTCCGCCTGTCCATCCATCACGGATGACAGCCCCGGCATCCGTGCCGCTCACTCCCACAAGCACCTTTATGCGACGGTCGGTAAGGGCGGCGTTTATGGCGTAACCTGCACCTGCGCACAAGCCTATGGCGACAATTCTGTCGCGGTCAACAAACTTCAATGTGGTGAGATAATCTACCGCCGCCCGGATGTCCTCCACTCTTACGTATGGGTTTTCCTCATAGCGGGGATAGCCGCCGCTCTCGGCTTGATGGGACGGGTCAAAAGCAAGAGCCACGAATCCTTGCTCTGCCAATTTCTTGGCATACAGACCACTTGACTGTTCCTTGACCGCTCCGGCAGGACTTGCGCACACGATGGCGGGATAAGTCTTTCCTGTTTCCATCGTCTCGGGGAGGAAGAGGTTTCCTGCCATCTCTATTCCCCGGTTGTTGAACTTCACTTTTTCCATTGTTACACTGTTGTTTTGGGCTTCTGTCGCTTGGAATGTAATCAAGCTGCATAGTGCCATTATCAGACTTTTGATTCTTAACTTCATTATTGCTTCCTTACTTAAATCGGCTGCAAAGTTAAGGGAAAAAGCCTTATGTGACTTTACTCAGACGTTCAACAAGGTATATTCAGAAGTTCATTGGGCGATTTGCCATACTGTCGCTTGAACGCCGTGGAGAAGTGCGACAGGCTCTTAAAGCCGAGCGACAGATAGATTTCATTGGGCGACCTGCCTTCCGATAGCAGTCTGTGTGCCTCTTCCAGTCGCCTGTGGGTAATCCAGCGTTGGGGCGTGCGGCTGCTCATTTGCTTGAAATCCCGTTTGAAGGTGGCAACGCTCCGTCCCGTGAAGCGTGCCATTTCCTCTACGGTCAAGTTCTCCGTGAAGTTGCGTTCCATGAAGTCGGGGATGCTAATTTTCCAAGGGCCTATGAACTCAAAGAGGTTTATGCAGAAACGGGGATTGATGGAAAGCAGAGCCTCAATCCCCTCCGTTTCCTTCAATTCCATATACTGTTTAGTTGGCTTTTCCCATGCGATGAAAAAAGTGCTTAGGGATTGAAAGAGGCTTTCGATGTGTAGGTCTTTTTCAAGCGATACGACATTAGGCATCCTTTTATCTTTAGCAGAAGGCAGCAAAGATTTATCCATTTGATGACAATATCGAATAAGGAACGAGCGGGTAAATGTAAGGAACACGCTTTTCAGTTCTACGCCATTATAAGGACAAGCAGATATTTTTACCTTGTGATTACGTGACAGAAAAACGCAATCACCTGCGTATAATTTTGTTGTATCCACCTCGTTATCAATAGTCATCTCGCCCGAATAGACATATACCAACGTATGGTCGTACACAGCATGATGCCTGATTTCCCCTTCACGAAACTTGTAAACGAAAAGGATGTCAGAGTAGTTTATGATAGGAACTTGTATGGGATATACCTTGTTCATATTATCTATATTTTATATAATCTTAAATATGGGGACTTTGCCCAATTATCTCTTTCGTGTATATACACGAATGTATTTGTTCCATGTGCGACAAAGATTGACATAAAACACCGCATATTCAGCGACAAAAATAATAAAATAATGTCGAATCGCCAAACAAAACAATGGAATATCGATATCTTTTTTGTAACTTTGCCACCTAAATAAATAGAGAATAAAACAAGGAATAAGATATGTTAATAGGCAGAGGAAACGAGATACCCGACATTTCGCAGAAGTCGCTCACGCAGACGCTCCGCACCCTCAAGGAAGACGGCTTCGTAAGCCCGTGAAGTATTCCCCGAAATCCCTCCACGTGTAGAATACAGCCTCACCCCCTCGCGCCCTCTCCTTCCTGCCGCTCGTGGAAAACATCATCAACTGGGCCAAGGAGAACAACTTATAATTACAAGCAAACACAACATGCAGATATTATTAGCAAACGCCAAGATTATGTTCGGCAAGGCGGACAGAAAGCCCATCTCCACCCCACTCTTCCAGACCGTGGCAGACACTCTGGCTGCGGAAATGGCAAGGATGGACGTGGAGGATTTGGCTCGGCAGCTGGATTGCAGCAAGAAGATAGCGGCAGAGAACTGGCAACGATACCACAACTTCATGGCAGCCGAGAAGATGCCTGCCCTGCTTGCCTACAACGGTCAGGCATACAAGCATCTGCGTGCCGACACCTTGAGCGACGAGGCATTGGAGTATGCCCAGAAGCATCTCTGGATAACGTGTTTCCTCTATGGTCTGCTTCGCCCTATGGACGGCATTGTGCCCTATCGTATGGAGCATTGCGTCACGATAGAAGCCACAAACGACAAGCCCATTAATCAGTTCTGGAAAGACCGGCTGACGGATGTGCTAATAGATAGCGTGAAGGCAGACGACGGCATCCTCCTGCATCTATCCACGGAGGAATATGAACATCTGTTCGACTGGAAGAGTGTTTGCAAAGAAGTGACGGTCGTACAGCCTCTCTTCTATGTGAGGCAGAAAGACGGCAGACTGAAGATGCAGGCTGTTTGGGCAAAGTCGTGCCGTGGAGCTATGGTACGCTTCATTCTTAACAACCGCCTCGTCACTCCCGAAGAACTTTCTGCTTTCAACTACGAAGGCTTTGAATACGCTCCGCTATTAGGCGATGCGAACAATCCGCATTTCGTAAGAGAAATTATCAAGTAAAAATATTATGAAACTAAACAAAATACATCATGTAGCCGTGATTTGCTCTGACTATGAGCAATCTAAGCAGTTCTATACAGAGGTGCTGGGCTTGAAGATCGTGAGCGAACATTATCGTGAGGAACGCCAATCTTGGAAGGCAGACTGCTGGCTTGGCGACACATACGTTGTGGAGCTGTTCTCCTTTCCCAACCCTCCTGCACGTCCTTCCTATCCCGAAGCAGCCGGCCTGCGTCACCTGGCTTTCGAGGTGGACAATCTCGCGGCTGCTGTCTGCGAGCTTGACAGCAAGGGCGTAAAGTACGAGCCGATACGCACGGACGAATATACCGGCAAGCAGTTTGTGTTCTTCAGTGACCCCGACGGTCTGCCGATAGAACTATATGAGAAGTAAAACTAAGGAATCGATGGCCAAAGAAGTGAGGATAAACATCCAGTATTATGACTCGCCATGCGGCAGACTGTTCTTGGCGTCTTTTGCTGATAAACTATGCCTTTGCGATTGGAGCGACAACCCTTTTGCTGAGCGCAACAAACGTCGGCTTGAGAGATATCTGAAAGCCTCTTTCAAGACAGAGACGACCCCTGTCTTGGAAGAGACCAAAAGACAACTCGACGAATTTTTTGCAGGCAAGCGCAAGGCTTTCGACATACAGATACGTCTGGCGGGTACTGATTTTCAGCAACAAGTGTGGAATGCATTGCTAAGCATTCCGTACGGAGCAACAAAGATCTATAAGGAAATAGCCCAATGAATCGGCAAGCCCAAAGCCGTAAGAGCCGTAGCAGGAGCCATAGGCGCTAACGGCATCAGCATCCTGATCCCTTGTCATCGCGTCATAGGCAGCAACCGTTCCTTGACGGGCTATGCGGGAGGATTGGTGGCCAAGAGAATGTTGCTCGGGATGGAGACGACAGAACATAAATGCTAAACACTTTGGCAAAACCATCACTTTTAGGTATTGCCCGACTCACAACTAAATTGTATCTTTGCAGCGTAACTAACAGATAAAAGACTATGACAGAAATGACAGCAACAATAATCATTGGACTTCTGATTCCGCTATTGGGAACGATGCTTGGTTCGGCTTTCGTATTCATAATGAAAGACGAGATGTCTGCGCGATTGCAAAAGTCATTGTTGGGCTTTGCCTCTGGAGTGATGGTAGCAGCGTCCGTATGGTCTTTGCTAATTCCTGCTATTGAGATGGAAGCTGACAGCGGCGTATGGTCGGTAGTACCGGCAGCCGTAGGCTTCCTGTTGGGCATAGGCTTCCTGCTACTTATCGACGAGCTGACGCCACACCTTCATATTGGCACAGACAAGCCCGAGGGCATGCGCTCACACCTGTCGAAGACGGCTATGCTTGCCCTTGCCGTAACCATACACAACCTGCCCGAAGGCATGGCCGTAGGCGTGGTGTTTGCGGGAGCGGAAAACGGCGCTCCACACATATCGTTAGCCGCTGCCATTTCCGTGTCATTGGGCATAGCCATTCAGAACATACCCGAAGGCGCCATCATCTCCATGCCCATGCGGGCAGCAGGCAACAGCCGATGGAAATCCTTTATGTTAGGCTCGCTAAGCGGAGTGGTAGAGCCTATAGGAGCCATTGCCGTACTGTTGATTGCCTCTCTCATTATGCCAGCCCTACCCTACATGCTCGCCTTTGCAGCAGGAGCCATGTTCTACGTAGTGGTGGAAGAGCTAATCCCTGAAGCCTCAAGCGGCCAGCACAGCAACCTCAGCACCATCGGTTTCGCCATAGGTTTTGTGCTGATGATGGTACTTGATGTGGTGATGGGGTAAAAAAGAAAGATAATAACAAGAGAAAATAATAACAAAACAGAAATTTCACAGCTTTTAGTTAAAGATTATCAACAAATGGCGCTCAAAACATCGAAACAAATACAAAATAGATATCTTTGTGGTGTAAATGAAACATCGATTATACATACACCATAATGCCCTTCGTTTATAGTGAGTTGTCCAACCACCCCTTTTGCAGACAACTTATTATTAACGAATGAAATATTTAATGGGCTTAATCATATTATATTTTTTAGGTGCTCTGTCACTATCCTTTTTGTGTTCCGTCCTTGAGGCGGTACTTCTATCCACTCCTATGTCGTTTATCTCGATGAAGGAGACCAGCGGCAATAAGACTGCCACTTTGATGAAACAGTATAAGAACAACGTGGACCGCCCCGTAGGTGCCATTCTTTCGCTCAACACCATTGCCCACACCATCGGTTCGGCAGGTGTCGGCGCGGAGTCGATGAAGCTCTTCGGCGAGGAATACTTCGGATTGATATCAGCCATTCTGACGCTGTTGATTCTTGTGCTTTCAGAAATCATCCCCAAGACCATCGGAGCATCTTATTGGCGTTCGCTCGCCATGCCGTCGACAAAGATCATCCGCGTGCTCATCTTCATCACCTATCCGCTGGTTCTGCTCTCAGAGCTAATCACAAAGGTGTTCACACCGAAGAATCATCAGGCTTCTGTGAGCCGCGAAGAAGTGTCGGCGATGGTTGACGTAGGCACCACGGAGGGCATCTTCCGCGAATCGGAAAGCAAGATCATAAAGAGCTGCATCCGTCTGGCGAGTGTGAAGGCACGCGAGGTGATGACTCCATCCATAGTAGTAGAAACAGCTAACGTGAACCTTACCATCAAGGAGTTTTACGAGCAGCAGACATGGAACTTCTCGCGCATACCGGTATACGACAAGAGCAAGGATTACATCATCGGCTATGTGCTGAAGGACATGGTGCTGAAGGAGTTGTCGGAAGACAAATTCGAGACAAGACTCTCCGACCTCATGCGCCCCATTCTTTCTTTCAACGAGGACGATTCGGTGTATCAGATATGGGAGAAGATGCTGGAGAAGCGCGAGCACATCTCTAACATCCTTGATGAATATGGCTGTCTGCGTGGCGTGGTGTCGATGGAAGACGTCATAGAGACCATGACTGGCGTGGAAATCGTGGATGAGGATGACGTGGCTGTGGACATGCAGGCTTTCGCCAAGGAAAAGTCGCGTAAGATGTCGCAAAGGTAAAACAACAAGACACGGTCGTTATTATGCCCGTTGGTCTCGCCATAATGATAGTTGCCGATGAGGCTGCTTAAGACAAAGAGCCATATCATCACAGCCACAAAGTTTGCTTCATGACAAAGGGAGTTAAATTCAATAATTTTTGTTAAACAAATCCTATCTTACCTCTCATGTTTATACCTTTGCACGCAAATTGAATAATTCAAAGGATAACATTTTAGTTAATTTAAAGAAGAATATATGAGAGAAAATTCAGAAAGTTCAGTAGCCTGCAATCGTCATCAAGTAGGCTTCCTGGGGCTGCTCGTCACATTAGGCATTGTATTTGGCGACATCGGAACATCCCCACTCTATGTGATGAAGGCCATCCTCCACACGGGCGAAGCCATCAACGAGAACACTATCCTTGGCGCATTATCCTGCATCATCTGGACACTCACCCTACAGACCACCATCAAATACGTATGCGTGGCTCTGCGAGCCGACAACAATGGCGAAGGAGGCATTCTCGCCCTCTACGCCCTGCTGCGCCGACTCAAGAGCAAGTGGATTTACATATTGGCTATCATCGGCGCAAGCACATTGTTGGCTGACGGAATCATCACCCCTGCCATCACGGTTACCACAGCCATCGAAGGACTCGAAAGCATCAGTCCCAACCTGCCTGTCATCCCCATCACCCTTGCCATCATCACCATCATCTTCTTTGTACAGCGGTTTGGTACAGAAAGCATAGGCAAGTCGTTTGGAGTATTCATGCTGATGTGGTTTATGCTATTGGGTGTGATGGGAGCCTTCAGCATCACGTCTTACCCCATGATACTGAAAGCCTTCAATCCCTATTACGCTATTGTTCTGCTGGCACAATCACCAGAATGGTTCTTAATCCTGGGTGCCGTGTTTCTCTGTACTACGGGTGCTGAGGCTCTCTACTCCGACTTGGGACATTGCGGCAGGAAGAACATCACCATCAGCTGGGGATTTGTAAAGACCATGCTCATTCTCAACTATCTGGGACAGGGTGCTTGGGTGCTGAACCATGTGCCGACAGCCTTGTCTGTGAATCCGTTTTTTTCCATCATGCCGCAGAGCATGCTGATCTTCGCCATCATCATGGCCACGGGTGCGGCAATCGTGGCAAGCCAGGCACTTATCAGCGGCACCTTCTCCATATTGAGCGAAGCCATGAACCTGCACTTCTGGCCCCGCATGCGAATCAAGCATCCTACCCATGTAAAGGGACAGCTCTATATCCCGATGATCAACCTTGCCATGTACATCGGCGTGGTTCTCATCATCCTGCTCTTTCGCGACTCCTCGCACATGGAGGCAGCCTACGGACTCGCCATCACCATCACCATGCTGATGACCACCCTGCTGCTCGGTTTCTACCTGCACAGCAAGGGCGTGTCGCGAGTCCTAACGATATTGTTTATGGGCGCATACTGCACCATCGAAGCCATCTTTCTGGCAGCCAACCTGTCAAAGTTTATCGCTGGAGGATGGTGTACGATGCTCATTGGCGGAATCCTGTTCCTGATGATGTATGTATGGGTTCGTGCCATGAAGATACGACGCCATTATGTCAGCACCAAACCGCTGGATGACTATTATCAGATTATCTCCGACATCAAAGCCGACGAGAGCATCCCCAAGTACGCCTCCAATCTTGTCTATATAAACCATGCTGGCAAGGAAGGCACCGTAGACGACAAACTGCTCTATTCCATCATCAATAAGCAGCCTAAACGTGCCGATCATTACTGGCTTATCAATATGGAGTTTGTAGACACTCCTGACACGTTGGAGTACAGTTGCGAAAACCTGGTTCCCGACACACTCTATAGCATAACCATGCACATAGGTTTCCGCATTGAACCTCGGGTAAGCCTCTATCTGCGACAAGTGGTGGAAGACCTTGTCGCAAAAAAACAGGTGGATCTGACCAGTACGTACGCTTCGCTTCGTAAGAATCGAATTCCTGGCGATTTCCGATTCATTATCATTCATCGCGTGTATTACCCTGAAAGCTCCGACAACCGCCAGCAGAATCTTCTGATGAGCATCTATGCCCTTATCAGCAAGATAGGCATTGACGAACCGAAAGCATTGGGACTTGACACTTCTATGGTGACTGTGGAACGTGTTCCGCTCATCATCAACCAACGTAACAAAAGTATCAGGCGCATCAAGATAATTGTCGAAGAAAAGAAGGAATGTTCCAATTAATACTTAACTTTCGCAAATGGGAAAGTTGAATAATTTTTCTTTTGTCTGCGTGCTTAATAAGCACTATTTAGTGCATATATACTAAAACTAAACTAAAAATAAAGCGAAAACAACAATATTATTGGTCTCACATTGCATGAATTGTTTAAAATCGGTCGTTTCTCTATAATTAATCTTCTATTTTGCAATGTCATGAATAGCATACCGACTTATAGGAAAACAACCATTCAAGTACCCCATTGGTGTTATATAAGTATTACTCCAGTACCGACTAAAGGATACTCCAGTACCACCAGGGTGAAACTCCAGTACCACTTAAGCAACATCAAAAGTGGTACTGGATATATAAATTCAGATAATATACTGAACTTTCGCATGTGGTAGAAGAACGGACTAAAGGCTCTAAAGCTTTTGTGCATGAAGAATTTTTGATAATAAGCAAATCACCATGGTCAAGATGTACAAGGCATTGGGAAACGGATGGTAAAAAACAAGAAAACAACGAAAAAAAAATGAAACAACTGAAAGAAAACGAAGGCATTGAACGTAGTTTATTGCTTATGATGGCAATTATTGCGGGACTTACCGTAGCCAACTGCTACTATAATCAACCTCTTCTGGAGATGATACGCCACGATATGGGGGTGAGTCAACATGAGGCAAATCTCATAACCGTTGTCACACAAATAGGCTATGCGCTTGGTTTGTGTTTCCTCATCCCTATGGGTGACCTCTATTCGCGCCGACGTATCATTATTACCAACATGACGGTGGCGACTATCATGGCCCTTGTCATTGCTGTCGCCCAAAAGGTATGGCTTATTTGGGGTGCCTCTCTCCTACTTGGTGCCTGTTCTGTAATACCACAATTTTTCATACCTATAGCAGGACAATATTCGAAGAAAGAGAACAAGAGCAGGAATATGGGTGTCGTTCTGTCTGGACTACTAACGGGTATTCTTGCATCGAGAGTCGTTAGTGGTTATGTTGGCGAATGGTTGGGTTGGCGCGAAATGTTTTTCATAGCCGCTGTTGTGATGGTTCTGTGCATGGCTCTCACGCTCAATATTATGCCACAGATAAAAACCAACTATACAGGCTCCTACAAGGGATTGATGGTTAGCGTCTTCAATATCGTGAAGACCAATGGTCGCATACGCCTTTATGCCATCCGCGCAGCTTTCAGCTTTGGTAGTATGATGGCCATCTGGTCATGCCTCGCCTTTAAGTTGGCAGAAGCTCCGTTCTTCGCGGGCAGCGAGATGGTAGGAACGTTAGGAATGTGTGGCATAGCAGGAGCCACTGCTGCAAGTGGCTTGGGCAAACTCGTGAACAGATGGGGCATAAGAAAGATGAGCATTTACGGAGCCTGTTTACAGCTTGTGGCATGGACTACGGCCTATCTGATGGGCAACACCTTTATAGGGCTCATCATAGCCATCATCTTGGTCGATGTAGGCTTGCAATGCCTACAACTCAGCAACCAAAGCGGTTGTATCCAGGAAATGCCACAAGCCTCCAATAGAGCTAACACCATCTTCATGACAACCTATTTTATTGGTGGCTCTTTCGGTACTTATTGCGCAGGATTGGCTTGGACACACGAGGGATGGTTGGGTGTATGTCTTGTGGGAGCAATCTTAGCTGCGATATCGCTTCTCATAACTTGTTTAACTTCTGAACGTGCAAAACTTTAAAATCTTTACTGAAGTGAACAGAATAAAGGAAGAGCAGCAAGTCGTGGAGCAGATGATACGACTATACTGCAGGAAGAAGGAGGGCAACGAGGAATTATGTACTTCGTGCAAAGAACTGCTACAGTATGCTACAGCAAGGTTGGAACACTGCAAGTTTGGTGAGAACAAGACGACTTGCAAGAAATGTCCCATCCATTGTTATCACCCTCAGATGAAAGAAAGAATGTGCAAAGTGATGCGCTGGGCTGGTCCGAGAATGATTTTGTATCACCCTGTCGCAGCCATCAAACATATCCTTAGAGAATTGTAGCAGGCAGGAATCGGTATGCTCTTCGCCATGATGTGTGTAGGCACTTTTTGCTTTAGTAAAGTTAAAATAATACTTATAAGTGTAAAATAAACACCTTTATCGTAAAATAATCCCTTAAAAGTTTTGCACTTTAAAGATAAAGTTATAGTTTTACACCCATAAACGTAAAACAATAACAACTAAAGCCCAAACAACATGAATAATCCAAAACAATGTATACAATCAGGACGCGCTGTACTCGGAATAGAATTGGGGTCAACACGTATCAAAGCAGTGCTGATTGATGAGAATAATGCGCCGATAGCCCAAGGCGCACACGAATGGGAAAACAGGTATGAGGATAAGCTATGGACATATAGTATCGAAGACATCTGGAATGGACTAAAAGACTGCTATGCAGACCTGCGTCGTCAGGTCAAGCAACGCTATGACGAGGAGATTACATCTCTTGCCGCCATCGGCATCAGTGCCATGATGCACGGCTATATGGCATTCGATAAAAGCCAAAAGATTCTTGTGCCCTTCCGCACTTGGCGCAACACCAATACAGGTAAGGCTGCGGCCAAACTTTCAGAGCTCTTCAACTTCAACATACCTCTGCGTTGGAGTATCTCTCACGTATATCAGGCCATCATCGATGGAGAGACCCATGTGAAGGAGATCGATTACCTTACTACCCTCGCAGGATATGTACACTGGATGCTTACAGGAAAACGTGTCCTGGGTATAGGCGACGCATCAGGAATGTTACCCATCGACTCTGACACTAACGATTATGATGCCTCCATGGTAGAAAAGTTTGATAAACTTATAGCATCTAAAGACATAGGATGGAAGATACTTGACATCTTGCCGAAGGTACTTCTTGCTGGCGAGAACGCTGGCACATTGACAGAACAAGGTGCCCTACTCCTCGACCCAACGGGCAATTTGCAAGCGGGAGTTCCTCTGTGTCCACCAGAGGGCGATGCCGGAACAGGAATGGTGGCAACAAACGCTGTACGACAACGCACGGGTAATGTGTCGGCAGGTACGTCTTCATTCTCTATGCTCGTACTCGAAAAGCCATTGAGCCAACCCTACGAAGCCATAGACATGGTTACTACTCCATGCGGAAGCCCTGTTGCCATGGTACACTGCAACAACTGTACCTCCGATCTCAATGCTTGGATTTCTCTCTTTAAGCAGTATGCTCAACTATTGGGCGTAGAGGTTAGCACTGGCGATGTTTTTGCCAAACTCTACAATCATGCACTACAGGGCGATGCCGACTGTGGCGGACTCCTCGCTTACAACTACTTCTCTGGCGAACCTATCACAGGGCTTAACGAAGGACGGCCAATGTTCGTTAGGTCGACTGGCGACAAGTTCAACCTTGCCAATTTCATCCGTACCAACCTTTATGCAGCCGTAGCCGTTCTGAAGATAGGCAACGATATTCTCTTCAAGGACGAGCATGTGGCAGTAGACCGCATCACGGGCCATGGTGGACTATTCAAAACACCTGGCGTAGGTCAGCGTATTCTTGCAGCAGCGCTCAACTCGCCTATCTCTGTGATGGAAACAGCTGGCGAAGGTGGAGCTTGGGGTATCGCTCTCCTCGCTGCCTATATGATGAACAACAACCAAGAGTCGCTTGCAGACTATTTGGACCATCATGTCTTTGCTGGCAACAAGGGGGTGGAATTAACACCTACTGCCGAAGAAGTGGCAGGATTCGATACGTATATCGAAGCCTATAAAGCTGGCCTTGCCATTGAGCAAACGGCAGTAACCAACAAAAAATAAATCTCCAATAGCAGAAAATAACTGAGTCAACTCGTATTATCAATAAAGCGTAAAGTGCTCAACTAAAATCGTTAAACCACAATAAGATTATGACAAACAAGGAATTGATACTCGCTCAACTGATGAGGGCGATGATTAAGTACGATGGTGGCGATGCGCCACTCATCCAGCATTTCGTAAAGGTGCACGACTTTGCCCGTATGATTGCGATAGCAGAGGGAATGAACGGAGAAGAACTCTTCGTGCTCGAAGCAGCAGCCATTCTTCACGATGTAGGCATTCACGTTTCACAAGCCAGATACGGCAACTGCGATGGCAAGCACCAGGAAGAACTGGGTCCTGACGAGGCAAAAAAAGTACTGTCAGAAGTAGATGGATTCACAGCCGCGCAGACAGATAGAATCTGCTGGCTCATCGCACATCATCATACTTATAAGGATGTAACCAGCCTCGACCATCGCATCCTGCTCGAAGCAGATTTCCTGGTGAATTCCTTCGAAGCCCATCTTGCCCCCGACGCCATTATTACCTTCCGCAATCATGTCTTCCGCTCAGAGTCAGCAATCAGTATGCTGAATGATATGTGGGGACTGGAATAAGGAGAATACTTTTGTCTAAAAAAATAATAATTTAAAATCATGGGAAA
>ERZ1026894.927-NODE-927-length-19045-cov-3.814534_pt1 | contig 19045 bp, 11 predicted proteins | sample MGYA00380177_ERZ1026894 | MGnify/ENA primary metagenome ERZ1026894 (study PRJEB33269, sample SAMEA4719813) | human gut metagenome | biome: human-associated habitat; feature: organic feature; material: feces | place: Cameroon | collected 2013-10 ... | reverse complement strand
CGCAGATTTCTGCGGATCTCTTATTTATTTTACCAGGTCTGTAATAATACCCAGTTTTCAAACCACTTCAAATATGTGGTCACATAATGTATCGTCGTCGGCGTACCACTTAACACCGGATAGAACATAATAAACAGGCCAACTGCAAGAGCGGTATAGACATATGCCAGCTTCCGTACTTTCGGATACTTCTTTACGATCAGATACATGCTATAACCAACCATTACCGTAACAAATGGCACACTTGGAAAATAATGATAGATAAATACCACTCGTGTAACCTTAAACCAAGGTGCATACTGAGAAAGATATCCCACACTTAAGAATGCCGCTTTACGATCCTTTTTCACAAACATTCTGTAAAGCATAAAGGCAAAAGCAGGAATACCGGCCCACCATACCAGCGGATTACCAAATGCGCTGATTCCCTCGCGAACCGTATCCGATACCACTCCGGAATAATACCAGATCGGGCGGTACATGATCGGCCACTGATACCATTTGGAACCATATGGATGTGTGGCATCCAGATTGCTGTGATAATTGTACATGGTCTTCTGTGCTTCGATCACTTTCTGGATCAGCCCCCTGTCCGTACCATCGTTAAACGGAATATATGACAGAACATAAATGACTGCCGGAACCACAATAAAGAATACACAGCACCACAGTAACGTAATGATCAACTTTTTGTGGAAATTCTTCACAATGTACTGATGTGAAATCTCCCCGGTCTTCCCCCCCGGATTCTTTGCCGCATAAATATATTCCCGGAAACGACGGATCATCTGCGCAAAGAAAATAATGGCAAGACCGATTGCCGAATAAATACCTGTCCATTTTGATGCCCAGCTGAGCCCCATGGAAAATCCACACAGTCCCAGTGGAATCAATGTCTTTGACAGTTTTGTATCAAAAAAGCTTATCCTTGTATAACAATACATAAAGAAATAGGAAAGCATAATAAACAGGGTAACATACACGTCAATCGTGGAGATTCTCGTCTGAACAAAGTGCATAAAGTCAAACGTAAACAGAATCGTCGTCACAATACTGATCCAGGTTTCCTTGAAAAACTTCTTGGAGAAATTGTAAATGATCGGTACCATCAGCACACCAAAAAGGGTACCCATAAATCTCCAGCCAAACGGACACATACCAAAGATCAATACACCTACTGCGATCAGCTCTTTACCTAATGGCGGATGTGTATTTTCATAGCAGTATAATTTATGGATCATCTCATAAGCTGTCCTGCCGTGATAGATCTCGTCAAAATATGTACCGTTCAGATTTGTTGCCCGCGAAGCATACATATCCTGCTCATCAAACAGATTATGATAATCTGCTGCATTTACCGGTGTTACTACATTTCCTTCCGTATCTGTAAATACCAGCTCCATGATACTGTCGTTCACTGTATCCGCTGCCGGTGATATTCTGATATAGCGGGCCGTAACATTTAAATCCGTGTAATTCCAGCAAAATACAGAGCCGGCATCCCATGGATTATCTGCCCCGTACAAAGTATTCCAGTTTGTGCCATCTGACGAATAATCCACGAGATATTTGGGATTATTCTGATAACCGAGGTACTCTGCCATCTTTCCAAGACTGATATCCTGACCCAGATCCGCTACAACGGCTCCATTTGTCACTACAGAATATTCTGTTTCCGGAGCCTTGAGACTACCCAGATGCACAAATGCGATCACCGCATAAACCAGCGTAATGATCCCCATCGCGATATAGTCTTTTTTGGTCATCTTTGCCAGCTTGGAAGAAGGGCGGATCACCGGCTTCTTCTCTGCCTTTTCAACGGAGACTTTCTTGAACGTAGTTTCTCTGGTGATGATCTCCTTTTCCTGCTCCTCTGTTTCATATTTCCAATAATGGCGGACAGTAGTATATACCATAAAGCCAAATACAACCATTCCCAACAGAGAAATGGAGAACAGGATCGGACTATGCCAGTCATAATTTGCCGCATCATACTTAAACAACACATGCGCCACATTGTAAAAGAAATGCATTGCCGACAGACAATATAAGATAAATACATCTCTTCTCGGCTTCATTACATATGCCAGAAGTAAAAACGCCATTGCCGGATACATATATCTCTCGTGCATACGCACAGAAAACATAAAGATTCCAATGATCAGAACAGCACCGATATAGCTGTACTTTGCTTCTGTCTTTTTACAACGGAAGCTGATAAACACCGTCGCAATGATGATCAGCAGAATGAAAATCGTACCCCATGTCTGATAGGTAAGCCCAAGCGCTGCTTCCCCCTGGCTGATCCAGTTTTTGCCACAAAGAGTCCAGAAATTGTAGGCATTAACCGATGCATACTCAAAAGATCCCACCGTATTGGTATATAATGAGATTACCTTCTGCAGACCATAAGGCAGCACAGAGATCACCATACAGAGAATTGCTGTTAAGCCCATTCCCAGATTGATTCCAAACTTCTTCCAGTTAAAATCCTGCAAAAAGACATGATCAATAATTCCATAAATCAGCACCGGTGCAAACATCATCGCCTGGGGTTTCAACAAAATGGCCAATGCAAATAAAAAGTAAGATGGAATCAGCTTTTTCTTTGCGATCAGATAAAACATCCATGCAATAAATACAACGTAAATACTATCTGTCTGCCCCCAGACCACACTATCTAACAAGATTGCCGGGCAGAACAGGTATACTGCTGCCAGAAGTGCTGCTCCCGTTTCACGGAACTTTTCAGATGCAACCTTATAAATAAGGTATCCCATTCCCATATCTGTCAGAATGGACGGCATCTTTGTGAGAATATCGCTTGTAGCGGAATCCCACGGAATACTGAACAAGTGGCGGAGCCATCCAATCACATATAAAATATAAATATATCCGGGTGGATATCCCTCTGTCATTGTCTCATAAAATTTATGAAAACCATCATTGTAAACCATGTCTGCCCATGCAATAAAGCAGCTCATATCCTGTTGATGGCCATGATACACTCCGCCAATGATGACACGAAGCAAAAATGCCACTACCATTACTGCCACAAATATCGTCAGACCAATGGAACGATCCTGTGGATTTGCAAGGTTTACAACCTCTGTCTTGTTTTTTGTCCTGCTTTTTCCTGCATTTTTTCTGTTTTTGGAACGAACCGACGCTCCGCTCTGTTCCACGACCACTTTTCTGTTTCTCAGAAAACTGCTGATCGGGAAGTACATAGCAAGCATAGCCAGAAAGCCCAGGATTGCTACAGTATTAATCATCCCCATAGTTTTTCTCCTTTTTTATCAATTTATATCAAACATGCTTTTTGACATGTTGATGGGTAAACAAATGCTCCGAACAATATTCATAATTTCCTTCACATTTCGAACAATACCGAAATTCCAATGTCTCATCGTCCAGCTCTGTTCTTCCGCACACGGCACACCGGTGTCTGGCACCGCCATTCTGTCTGCCCGCCTGCTGTACCTGTTTCTTAAAACGTTTCCGGCGTTTAATATCTCCCGGCGATATCCTGCGATAATCACGGCTTGATAAAAAGTATATCAGGAAATTTCCCAGTGCCACAACAATCGCCAGTGCGGCACTAAAATATACTCCCGCAGCAGCAAGAGTTCCTCCCTGGCTCAGATAAGAGAAGCCGGATACAATATTTTCAACTACACAGTAGATCAGGTATACCGCATCCAGAACCGCAAGCCATTTTACCTTGATCGGAAGTACAAACCAGAATAAGAATTCCATATTAGGATTTTCTGCCGCAAAAGCAAAAAACATAGACCAGTAAATATACTGGAAACCTGACATATAATATGTGGAATGGATCGCTCCATATAAAATAAAGGCCGCAACAATATTTAACAGCCATCCGCTGATAAAATACATATTAAACCGAAATGTTCCCCACGCCCGTTCCAGTGACCGTCCAAACAGAAAGAACAAATTAACCTGAATCGCAAAGAACAAAATACTCACAATAAATCCCATTCCGGTGTTAAATCCATATGGCTCGATCAAATATGTCACCAGTCTCCATACTTGTCCATGAAGAACAGCCTCTACGTTCAACGAAAGATAGTTATAGTATATTCTATTGTCAATCAATCCCAATGCGGCACCTGCACAATACAGCACAATCACATACTTGATCAGATCCGGTACTGCATATTTTCCATATTTCCGCTCCAGTTTATTTAATAATTGATTCATAAGCCTCCTATCCCTGCAGGCTCCGATCATCTGCAGGTACTGTTTCCGTCTGTTATCCCATATCATAAATTATGGTATTGGAAATGAATATTCCAATACCATCTATTCTATTGATACGCGTTTTCTTTGTCAAGACACAGATTATTCTACTTATGTCGATAAAGGGTCATTCCCGGTGGCAGTAAGATCTTATCTACCCCAAGAATTTTTTCCAGACTGTCCCCTTCCTTTGTCACATATACTGTCTCTGCTGTTTTCTCATCCTGTAATGTAGTTCCTTCCACAGCCTTATTGTCCTGTTGCCGTTCTGGTGATGTTCCTGACGTCGCCGTTATTTCTTCTGCCGGCTGCATTTCATCCGTTTCTTTCTCCTTTCTGCTTTCCCCGGTCATCTCCCTCTGCATTTTGCCCTTTGTCATGGGAACCGCATTTCTTTCCTCCCATTTGGCACATGTACCGCCGTAAGGAGGCATCCCCCCCTGCGTATTCCCCTTCACCGGCACACATATTGTTTCTCCGATCTGAAGATTATACACATCCACATAAGGATTGGCACGAAGCAGAAGTGCCAGCGGCACTTTGTGTTCCAGGCTGATGGAATACAGAGTATCTCCCGATTTGACTGTATGCATAATACCATTACAATGTTCCATATCTTTCATGCACCTTTCTATGCTTTCCTTTTTCATTATATTCCCAATTTATGTTATTGGTGACAGACTGCTTGCAATCAATTTTTTTTTGTCATATAATAGGAAAATATGGCGATATTTTTGATATCGCATTTTCCTATTAAAAAGGACAGCGAAGGAAGAAAGGAAATATCTTATGAAATTACCATGTCATACACTGGGAATCGATATCGGTTCCACAACAGTAAAGATTGCTATTTTAAACCCTGAGGGTGAGATCATATTTTCTGATTATCAGCGTCACTATGCCAATATTCAGGAGACACTGGCTTCCATTATCAAACAGGCGTTAAAGGAGCTGGGAGATCTTCCGGTTTCTCCGGTCATTACCGGTTCCGGTGGTCTGACACTTTCAAAGCATATGAATGTTCCCTTTGTTCAGGAGGTTGTCGCTGTAGCAACATCCCTGAAGGACTATGCCCCCCGCACCGACGTTGCCATTGAGCTTGGTGGCGAGGATGCAAAGATCATATATTTTACCGGTGGTATTGACCAGCGAATGAACGGAATCTGTGCCGGCGGTACCGGTTCCTTTATTGACCAGATGGCTACCCTGCTTAAGACAGATGCTGCCGGTCTGAATGAATATGCCAAAAATTATAAATCTATTTACCCGATCGCTGCCAGATGCGGTGTATTTGCCAAAACAGATATCCAGCCTCTGATCAACGAGGGTGCTACCAAAGAAGATCTGTCGGCCTCTATTTTCCAGGCCGTGGTCAATCAGACCATCAGTGGTCTTGCCTGCGGTAAACCGATCCGGGGAAATGTCGCATTCTTAGGTGGACCTTTACATTTTCTTACGGAGTTAAAACAGGCTTTTATTCGTACATTAAACCTTTCCGGAGATGCGATCATTGCACCGGAGCATTCACATCTGTTTGCGGCATCCGGTGCTGCAATGAATGCGAAAACAGACGAATATATGTCATCTCTCAGCCAGTTAAATGATGTTTTAGCCAAAAAGATTGATATGGAATTTGAGGTTGCCCGTCTGGAGCCTTTGTTTAAGGATGAGGCAGAATACAATGACTTCTTAAAGAAGCATTCGGAGAATGATGTCAAGAAGGGGGACTTTGCTTCTTATAAAGGAGATCTCTTCCTTGGTATTGACGCCGGTTCCACCACCACAAAGGTAGCTGTGATCGGTGAAGACGGAAGCCTTTTGTATTCCTTCTATAGCAATAATAACGGCAGTCCGTTAAAAACGGCCATTAAATCCATCAAAGAAATCTATGAATTGATGCCGGAAGGTGCCAGGATCGTGCGTTCCTGCTCTACCGGTTACGGTGAGGCTCTGCTAAAATCTGCCCTGCTTCTGGATGAGGGCGAGGTAGAGACCGTTGCCCACTACAATGCGGCTGCATTCTTCGAGCCGGATGTTGACTGTATTCTTGATATCGGCGGACAGGATATGAAGTGCATTAAGATCAAGAATCAATCCGTAGATAAGGTTCAGTTAAATGAGGCCTGCTCCTCAGGATGCGGTTCCTTTATCGAAACCTTTGCAAAATCTTTGAATTATGAGGTGGCAGATTTTGCGAAGATTGCTTTGTTTGCACAAAACCCGATCGATCTGGGTTCCCGCTGTACCGTTTTCATGAATTCCAAGGTTAAGCAGGCGCAGAAGGAGGGTGCATCTGTTGCCGATATCTCCGCCGGTCTTGCTTATTCCGTTATTAAAAATGCTCTTTTAAAGGTTATTAAGCTGACAGATCCGAAGGATCTGGGCGAAAAGGTCGTAGTTCAGGGTGGTACCTTCTATAATGATGCGGTACTTCGAAGCTTTGAGCGCATCTCCGGCTGTAAAGCAGTCCGCCCGGACATTGCCGGTATCATGGGTGCTTTTGGCGCTGCGCTGATCGCCAGAAACCATTATGAAGGCCAGGAGACAACCATGCTTACGATTGACCAGATCAATGATCTGAAGTTTGAGACCTCCATGGCACGATGTAAGGGATGTACAAATCACTGCCTCCTCACCATCAACCGCTTCACCGGCGGTCGTCAGTTCATTTCCGGAAACCGATGCGAACGGGGACTTGGCAAAGAGAAAAATAAGGATCATATTCCGAACCTTTTTGAATACAAAAACAAACGTCTCTTCCAGCATTATACTTCTCTTGATGAGGAGCATGCTGTCCGGGGCACCGTGGGTATTCCACGGGTATTAAATATGTACGAAAACTATCCATTCTGGTTCACCTTCTTCACAGAGCTTGGATACCGGGTCGTTGTATCGCCGGAATCCAATCGTAAGATCTACGAGCTTGGTATTGAATCCATTCCAAGTGAATCCGAATGTTATCCGGCTAAGCTTGCCCACGGTCATGTGACCTGGCTGATCCGTCAGGGCATTGACTATATCTTCTATCCTTGTATTCCTTATGAGCGTACTGAGGTAGAGGACGCTAATAACCATTACAACTGCCCGATCGTCACCTCCTACGGTGAAAATATCAAAAATAATATCGAAGAACTCCGTGACGACAAGATTACATACCAGAATCCATTTCTTTCCCTGGAAAGTGAAGCGATCGCCACAAAACGTCTGGTAGAGTATTTCACCGAGGAAAACGGTATCTCGGTCGATGAGATCCGCCATGCCGCCGCTGCTGCCTGGAAGGAAATGCAGGCAGTCCGCACGGAAATGGAACAAAAGGGCGAGGAAGTATTACAGTATCTGAAAGAAACCGGCCGCCGTGGAATCGTTCTGGCCGGACGCCCATATCATACAGATCCGGAGATCAATCACGGTATTCCTGATCTGATCACATCCTATGGTGTTGCCGTACTGACCGAAGACAGTATCTCACATCTCGGCAAAGTAGACCGGCCAACCATCGTTATGGATCAGTGGATGTATCATTCCCGTCTGTATCAGGCAGCATCATTCGTAAGCACACAGTCAAATCTTGATTTAATTCAATTGAATTCCTTTGGCTGTGGTCTGGATGCAGTAACAACAGATCAGGTCAGCGATATTCTGACGAAACGTAACAAGATCTATACCGTATTAAAGATTGATGAAGTGAATAATCTGGGAGCGGCAAGAATCCGTATCCGTTCCCTGCTGGCGGCTGTCAAGGAACGTGCCGCCAAGGATATACAGCCACAGCCCAATGTGGATACAGCACATCACAGAGTTATCTTTACAGAAGAAATGCGCAAGGAATACACGATCCTGGTGCCACAGATGTCTCCAATTCATTTTGATATTCTGGAGCCGGCATTGGCATCCTGCGGTTATAAACTGAAGATCCTGCCTAGCACACCGGCTGCTGTTGATTACGGCCTGAAATATGTTAATAATGACGCCTGCTATCCGTCGCTGATCGTCATTGGTCAGTTTATGGAGGCTCTGTTATCCGGAGAATACGATCTGGATAAGGTAGCACTGATCATCACCCAGACCGGCGGCGGATGCCGTGCTACCAATTATATCGGTTTCATAAGACGTGCGCTGGAAAAAGCCGGTATGGGACAGATCCCGGTTGTTTCCATGAGCGCCGGCATCGAGAAAAACCCCGGTTTAAAGATTAATCTGAAGATGGCACACCGTGCCATTCAGGCATTGATCTACGGTGATGTATTTATGCGTGTTCTCTACAAGACAAGACCTTATGAAGCGGTTCCCGGCTCAGCCAATGCCCTTCACGAAAAATGGAAAGCCATAGCCCAGAGAGCCGTCCGCAATGGAAATAAATCAGAATTTAAGAAGAATATCCGTCAGATCATTAAAGAATTTGATGAGCTTCCACTGAAAGATATCGAAAAGCCCCGTGTTGGTATTGTAGGAGAAATCCTTGTCAAATTCCTTCCACTGGCAAACAATTATCTGGTGGAGCTTCTGGAAGCGGAAGGTGCAGAGGCTGTTTGTCCTGATCTTTTGGACTTCTTTATGTACAGCCTGTATAATGCCAACTTCAAGGCAGAATACCTTGGCAAAAAGAAATCTTCTGCACATATTAACAACTTCCTGATCTCCTATCTGGAACATTACCGTAAGGTTGCCAATGACGCTCTGACTGCCAGCAATCGTTTTGAGCCAACCACAAGAATCAATAAGCTGGCAGAATATGCAGAACCGATTGTCAGTGGCGGCAACCAGACCGGGGAAGGCTGGTTCCTGACCGGTGAGATGCTGGAGCTGATCCATTCCGGCGTGCCAAATATCGTATGTACCCAGCCATTTGGCTGTCTGCCAAACCATGTGGTAGGTAAGGGTGTTATTAAAGAGCTGCGCCGCCAATATCCGGAATCCAATATCGTAGCCGTTGACTACGATCCGGGTGCCAGCGAGGTAAACCAGTTGAATCGTATCAAGCTGATGCTTTCCACCGCTGTCAAAAACCTGCGCGAAGGCAAAAGTGAGCATGACGCATAGGCAGATGCGGGAGCCTGCTTCCGGCAGATGGCGATGCGGCAATAAGGGATACAGATGATATCATCTGTATCCCTTATTTATTTCTAATTATTTATTTGCGATGTTTTACTCCTCATCCTTTTCCTTGAAATAATCCGCATTAAACACAGTACTTCTCGGATATGTGATCTGTTCTCCTGATGACTTTGTCAGAATTCCCGCCTCCCGCTTTTGTGTTTCAATACGATTCAAGGTGTCCAGATTTAATGGCATAGACGTGTATTCCACCTCTTCCTTCTGCTCATCGGCAGATTCAGGTGCTTTTTCTGTTCTCTCCTGCCGGGGTGCTTCCGCTGTAAACGCCTGGCCCGGATTTTCCAACTGCTCCGGCTCCACCAGCATCCCCTTTTTCTCCATACGGCGATATGTGATATAAATTCCCACAGCAAGTACTGCTGTTACCGCAATACCGCCCTCTACTCCAAAAGCTCCTCCATTGATCAGACTTCTTCCCTCAGTAAAGGAGGTAAGAAAGACAGAATTTCCCTGTGCCATCCCACTGACCGGTATTCCAAAAATATTGTTCTGCAGAAAATTCCATCCGGAATGAAGTGCTGCCACCATCCAGATATTCCCTCTCTCTACAAAGATCAGACCAAACAGCAATCCACACAGGAATATATTGATAAATGCCAGAAGTGTCATGTGATCATTGCTCATATGCATTGCCATAAATACGCCACTACTGATGACCACAGAGTACCAGACCGAATGATTCCGCGAAAGAGAAACCAGAAGATATCCTCTGCAGATCACTTCCTCTGCCATCCCCTGTATCATATATCCTACAAAGTAAAGCACGATATAACCCGGTATCATGTCCGCTGACACTCCCCCGAAATGCACGGCTCCGGTTCCTATGCAGAGCAGATAGACTCCTCCAAAAAGAACAACCGCCCACAAAAGTCCCTTGATATATCGAACTAGAATATGCCCTCTGGTAAATCCCATAGAGGAAAAGGAGCGTTTCTCAATCAAACGGCAGTATCCGGCGTACAATGCGATCAATAAAATCTCTGCAAACAACGTATAGATCAACAGCCATTCCGGCTGTGCCTGCAGCAACGCACTGTATTTATCCATATCCACACTGCCGTTCCATAAGCCTCCTGTCACATCAGAGCTGCCGGCTCTTCCAAACCAGGATGCCGCATCCGGTCTGCCGGCTATATATACGAGAAGCCCTGGCACCATGGCCATGGCTTCTACAAAAATAGATATCACATACAGCAGGATAAAGATCGCCATCTCTCTCCACATACTATGCGCTTTTGTATTCCCGGCATCCTTCATAAATGCCGGCATTTTTATCTCTCTCATATATTATTTCAATTCCTTCAGGAAGGTCTCGATACGATCAAGTCCCTTCTCAATCTGCTCCAGCGAGATTGCATAAGACAGACGGATATGATCCGCAAATCCAAAATCAGCACACGGAACTACTGCTACATTATACTCCTCGATCAGAATCTCTGCCATCTTGGAGGTATCCTCGATCTTTGTTCCCTTATAATCCTTACCGAGAACATCGCTGACATCCACGAATACATAAAATGCACCCATCGGCTCAATCGTGCTTACATGAGGCATTGCACAGATTCTCTGATACATATACTGACGACGCTTATCAAACTCTGCATGCATCTTTGCCACGGAATCCTGTGGACCGTTCAGAGCCTCTACGGCAGCCCTCTGTGCAATAGAGTTCGGATTGGAGGTCTGATGACTCTGTACACTGCTCATCATCTTTGCGATCTCCTTAGAAGATCCTGTATAACCAATTCTCCATCCTGTCATCGCATAGCTCTTTGCAAGACCACTACATGTAATGGTTCTATCATAAATTTCCTTACCAAAGGAGGCAATGCTGATATGCTTCTGATCGCCATAAACAAGATTTTCATACATCTCATCGGCAACCACATAAATATCACTCTCTACTACCACATCAGCGATAGCACGAAGCTCCTGCTCCGTATAAAGCATTCCGGTAGGATTGTTTGGTGTATTCAGTACAACAGCCTTTGTCTTATCGGTAATGGCTTTTTTCAGATCCTCTGCCTGCAGCTTGTAGCTCTGCTCCTTGGTGGTCTTTACGATCACCGGTACACCGCCGGCCAGTTTAACGATCTCAGGATAACTGAGCCAGAATGGTGCCGGAATGATCACCTCATCTCCCGGATTGATCAGTGCTGTAAAAATATTGGTCAGAGAATGTTTTCCTCCATTGCTGATCACAATCTGATCCGGTGCATAATCAAGTCCATTAAATGACTTAAATTTCCTGGAAACAGCTTCCTTGAGCTCATTCGTTCCGGAAGCCGGTGTATATTTTGTAAATCCATCATGAATTGCCTGAATTGCAGCATCACAGATATTCTCCGGTGTATTAAAGTCCGGCTCTCCTGCGCCGAAGCCTACAACATCCTTCCCCTGCGCACGCAGTTCCTTTGCCTTTGCAGTAATCGCCAGCGTAGAAGATGGCTTTACCGCTGCAGCTTTCTTTGATAATTCTAATGACATAATAATTGCCCCTTTCCTTGGTAATACTTGGTAAAATATGAAAATCTCCTTTCAAATTTATACCACAAAGCGAGGATTGCGTCAATGTATAATTGTATACAATTTTAATCTTTTTAACTCAATCCCTGTATTTTTCTAATAATTTACTGTCCTACGGTAATTTCCGCACCCTTGCTGTTTTCCTGTCCCAATGCACTTCCATAGATAAATTTCTGCATTGCCCTGACATTTTTATCCAGGGAATCCGGAAGGATAACAGACATACTGCGTACTCTGGTAATCTTATAGGCTCCCTCCACCGGCACATTCAGGGTCTCTAACTTGGAATTGCGGCTTCGAACCTCCACTCCCTGATACAGATAATTGACCAGATCTGCCTTGTCAATATTGGTTTTCACCAGCGGCATCAGCTTTGGCACCATAGCGATCAACTCCAGTGCCGACTTGTCCATCAGCTTTTTGTAAATTGCCGACATTACGGTACGATGGCGAAGTGTTCTTGCAAAATCTCCGTACTGTCCATCCTTCTGTACATAACGGATCCGCGCATAGCCCAGTGCCTGATTGCCATTCATATGATTCACACCCACATGAAGCGTACGGTTTGATCTTTCTGAAATATAGTTGGTCTTATTCAGATATGCCACCTCATCCTCTGCCAGCTTGATATCTACACCGCCCAGGGCCTCGATCACCTGCTGGAAGGAATCAAAATTCACAAGTACATATCCATCCACGTCAATACCGAAGTTTTTATGGATTGTTTTTAGAAGCGTCTTCATGCCGCCATTGTGATATGCCGCATTGATCTTATTGTCCGAAAAGCCCGGTATCTGCACATAAGTATCACGCATGATCGAGGTCAGACGCAGCGCACCATCCTTTCGGTTCACCGTAGCGATCATAATGCTGTCCGTCCTGCCCCGGCCTCCTCCGATGGCTTCCTCGCCACAGACAAGAATATTGATCACGTCCTTTGACTGGCTCACGCTGTCTGCACTGTCCAGATGAATCTTATCCGGATCAATCTCCTTCAGATCTTCAATGCCGGTATCCTGATCAAAATACTCTTCCTGTGCTTTTTCATTATCGTTATTTTTAACATAAATCTTGCCATAATTATAGCTGAACACACCATAAGCAATCCCGATAATAACAGCAAGTGCTGCCACGACACCGATCACAATCTTTGCCCAAACAGGCAGTTTTCTCTGCTTCGGCATATCGTCCGAAATTTTCGGAACCTCTTTTTTGTCTTTGTCCTTCATATGAATCTCCATTTTGTTTTGTTAAATCACAACAGGACAGAGCCGTACCCTGTCCCATTTGAATTTAATTCTTAAAGCTGTGAATTGGCGCCGGAATACGTCCGCCTCTGTTAATGAACGCACTGCAGTCAAAGGAATTGACCGGCATTACCGGTGCATATCCCAATAAGCCACCAAACTCGACGGTATCTCCAACCTTCTTGCCAATTACCGGAATCAGACGCACAGCCGTTGTCTTCTGATTCACCATACCGATCGCCATCTCATCCGCAATAATACCGGAAATTGTAGTTGCCTTAGTATCTCCCGGAATGGCAATCATATCAAGACCTACCGAACATACGCAGGTCATAGCCTCAAGCTTCTCTAAAGTCAATGCTCCATCCACAACGGCATTGATCATGCCCTGATCCTCACTGACCGGAATAAATGCGCCACTTAAGCCGCCCACATAAGAAGATGCCATAACGCCGCCTTTTTTCACCTGATCATTCAAAAGAGCAAGTGCTGCTGTAGTACCCGGAGCACCGGCTCGTTCCAGTCCCATCTCCTCAAAGATATCAGCAATACTGTCACCGATCGCCGGAGTCGGAGCCAGAGAAAGATCAATAATACCAAATGGAATATTTAATCTTCTGGATGCCTCTCTTGCCACAAGCTGACCTACACGGGTAATCTTAAACGCTGTCTTTTTCACCGTTTCACAAAGAGAACCAAAGTCCGTACCATGCTCTGCCTCTAATGCCTTTCTCATAACACCAGGTCCACTGACACCAACATTGATAATAGCATCCGCCTCTGTAACACCATGAAAGGCTCCTGCCATAAATGGATTGTCATCCGGCGCATTACAAAATACTACCAGCTTTGCACAGCCAATGCTGTCGTTTTCTTTTGTATATTCTGCTGCCTGCAGGATAATCTCACCCATCATCTTGACTGCATCCATATTCAGTCCGGTCTTGGTAGAACCCAGGTTAACAGAGCTGCAGACAAAATCCGTCTCTGCCAAAGCCTGCGGAATAGAACGGATCAACAGTTCGTCTGCCTCGGTCATTCCCTTTGACACAAGGGCACTGTATCCACCGATAAAATTGATTCCAAGAGTCTTGGCTGCACGATCCAGAGTCTTTGCGATCGTCACAAAATCCTCCGGCTTCTTGCATGCGGCGCCACCCACCAATGCGATCGGAGTCACCGAAATTCTCTTATTTACAATAGGAATTCCATACTCACGCTCAATCGCCTGTCCGGTAGGTACCAGATCCTTTGCCACAGTCGTAATACGATTATAGATCTTTTCATTTAACGCATTCAGATCGCTATCAATACACTCCAGAAGACTGATACCGATCGTAATGGTACGCACATCGAGATTTTCTTTCTCGATCATATTATTGGTCTCTAACACTTCATTTATGTTTATCATTGTCATCCTCCACGTCTCTCCAGCCCCAGATTTCGGAGCCATCAGTGTAACATCACTAATACAGCGAAGTTGCGAAGCAACTTCTAATATGAACTCGTCAGAGTTCATTATATTCTGTGCATCTGGTCAAAAATATCCTCACGCTGTGCATGGATAATACAACCCAGCTCTTTGCCAATCTCTTCCAGATCTGCCGCAAAGGTATCAAAATCGCTATCGCATTTTGCTGTGTCAACGATCATCATCATATTAAAGAAACCGTCTACGATCGTCTGGGAAATATCCAGAATATTTACCTGATGATCTGCAAGATAAGTACATACTCCCGCAATAATTCCAACGCTGTCTTTTCCAACTACTGTAATTACAATCTTTCTCATGATTCCCTCATTTCCGCCTTGCTGCTATCGCCGCTTCGGCCTTTATTTTCTTATATTTTAAATTTAATAACTTAAAATGATAATTCATTTATTGGTGCTTTCCATTAGAGAGCTGATTCCAGAAAATCCATGGATAACTGCCCTGTCTCCGTATTCTGCTCACTTCCACCTGTCAGCACAAGTTTAGAAGGTTTATCCCTCTTTGCCACCGACAGATCAAAGGGCAGTACATTCATCCCCAATTCTTCCCACAGCTTACATTTAACCGCTTCATAAGCAAGCTCCGGATAATTATTTTCCTTGGAAAGATGTGCCAGGAAGATATATTTCAGATCATCATGAAGAAGCCGGCATAAAAGCTCTCCCGCATCCTCATTGGACAAATGTCCCCGTTCACTTAAAATACGACATTTTAATGAATACGGGTAGGGTCCTGTTTCCAGCATACTGATGTCGTGATTTGCCTCCAGAAGAATGACCTCACTCCCCTCCAGATGAGAGATCGTGTAGTCATCATAAACACCTAAGTCTGTCGCCATACCAACCTTGTGGCCGGAAGCCTCTACTGTATAGCACACCGGGTCTGCCGAATCGTGAGACATGTGAAACGGTGTCACTTCCAGACTTCCAATCGTCACCGGACGATCTGCATAAACCTGATATAAATGCTCCATAGTCACAAGCCCCTTGCTGTCCTTCTGACGGATTCCGTCCAAAGTTCCGGCAGTGCCGTAAATCGGCACATGGAAATACTTTGTCATCATTGGAATCCCCTGAATATGATCTGTATGCTCGTGGGTCACAAAAATCGCGTCAAGACTTTCCGGTGACACATGAATCGACTTCAGACCGTCCACAATCCTTTTGCGGCTGACTCCCGCATCGATCAGAATTCTGGAATCTCCGTCTCCTATATAAATGCAATTGCCACTGCTTCCGCTGGCAATACTACATATCTGCATGATCTTTCTCTTCCTTTCCTTGTTATACCCAGTATATTTTAACCTCATCATTTTCATGTACCGGCGACGTGAAATCAGAGGATACACCATTGATCAGAGTTTCCAGACGATTTCCTTTTGCCACGGACAGATCAAATGGATAAAAATCAAGAACATCTACGAGAATATATTCCTTTTTGTTTTTCAGTACCACCGGATCTCCATTGACTGTTATGGGCAGTTCAACACCTTCCGGTGATGTCTTTTGCAATCCGGAAACCGGCTGATGTGACTCTAAAGCTCCTTCTGCCGTCTGGTGATCTGACGCTCCTTCCACCTTAGGAATATCTTCTGTCACGTTACCCGGAATGCTGTCTTCCACTTTGTCATCCTCTGCATCCTGACGCCGGGAGAATATCTCTCCGGACTCCATATCCTTCTCTGTGATATGACCTTCCGCTACCTGCTCCGCCTCCTGCATTTCTCCATTTAAAACAGCTTCCGGAACCTGTCCTTCGCCATACTCTTTTATAAGCTCCTGATAATTTGGCTCTTCCTTTTTAATCTCACAGGCAATAGTAAAATTATCATACACCTTCGTCTCCATGTCTGCTGACGCATTATTTACATATGCTCTGCCCCGGCAGACAATGTCCATAAACTCCAGCACCTGCTCCAGAGTATAATATTCCAGAATTTCTATCTCGTCATTTTCCTGTATCTCATAATACTGGGAGACCAGTTCTCCATTTACCTGTACAAACCTTGGACATGTAATGGGTTTTCTGTTAAATATAAAATGGATTGCGGAATGATACTCCGGAATCTCTCCGATTGTCATCACAGCATCCTTTCCTGCTGTAGATGCCTTGATCTCAATCTTATCATTTTGTGAAAGAGCTCCACTTAATGCACTTTCTTTCCCATTGAGATTTACCACTGCAGAATCCCCCGGCTCCCCGCGTTTCATCCGTTTCTCTCCATTTACAGAATAGTTGAGTGCTTTTCCTCTCTTCGGAAAAAGGTCTTCATTCGGATATCCCATCTGCATAGCCGCATCTACTACTGTCAGCTTACTATTGTCATACAGCTTGATTCGTTCTCCATTTAACGTTACAAAAATAAAATTATTTTTCTGTTCGTAATAGTTCAGACAAATACCTACCGGTGTGACCAGAAGAGAATCTACTTTGATATTTTTTTGTAAGAACTCTATCTGCCCCATCACCTCGGAGCCCCTCAAAGCCACACGCTCCTTCGGAATCCCCAAATTATCCGCGAGGGTCTCCTCGAAGCCCATCATTTTTCCTCCGCCGCCTACTACAAACACGGCGCTGACCGGCTTGCCTCCATTCAGCTCCTTGATCCGGTCTGCAACTCTGGTGGTAATTTCCCGAACCACCGGTTCTGCTACCTCTGCAATTTCTTCAGAAGATATTTTATGTGACAGTCCCATAATATCATGAACGGTCACCTGCTTCCGCATGGTGCTCTGGCATTTCATTTTCTCTGCCTCACCAAAATCCAGCAGATAATGTCTCGCCAATGCTTCCGTAATCTCATCTCCGGCAGACGGGATCATTCCATAGGCAATAATACTGCCATCATTCGTAATCGAAATATCAGATGTACCGGCTCCCACATCCACCAAAGCAATATTCAACAAACGGAACTTCTCCGGTATTGCTACATTCATAGCCGCAATCGGCTCCAGAGTAAGATTCGCCACATAAAGACCGGCCTTTTCTACCGCAGCATAAAGACCATCCACCACCTCATCGGGCAGAAATGTAGCGATCAGTTCTGTACGGATCGTATTGGCTTTGTGTCCTTCCAGATTTGTAATCGGATAATCATTCTGATAATAACGGATCACAGAATACCCCACACAATAAAAATGAATATCATCATTCTGCTGCTCCTGTCTCAGCAGATCATATGCCTTTTCCACACCAAGCATGTCCAAGGAATAAACATGCTCATTGGTCACTACCGTCTCATAATTAAAATGCATCTCTGCAGATGCTACAACGGTCTTTAAAACACGTCCGGCTGCTGCAATACAAACATCCGTCAATTTTCTCCCGATCAACTGCTCCAGCTTCTGCTTCACCTGAATGATCGTGTCCGCAACAGCCTGTATATCATGGATCTGTCCATCCAGCATCGCTCTTGTCTCGTGTTCCACCGACTCCTGCGCCACCACAACAAATCCATTTGTGGAGGTGCGATATCCTACTGTGCCAACAATACTGCGGGTACCTATATCCAGACCAAACACCAATGGTTCTGTCAGCTTCTTTACCATCGCCGCAATATTCACATTGCTTTGTGATGCTTTTGCAGCCGTTGTTTTTCTTTTTCCCGATTTTGAACCAGTTGTTTTTCTGGTCTGTACCGTCTTTTTCTCTGCCATGGACTTCTCCTTTCCAACATATTTCCCATATTATTTAATTATAGCATGAAACAAATAATGTGGTCAATAAAATTGAAGGGCCGCTGCTTTTACGCAACGACCCCTCATTTATAATAGAGAAAAGAGTAAGCAAAATCACCTTACGATCATTTTCTGTCTATCATTATTTAATTGTGAGCTTGAATGTAACAGAAATGCTCTTCTTGAATTTGAACTTCTTACCATAGCTTGCAGGGTAACCTGCAGTCTTATCACCATTCTGCTTGTTTCCTACTCTATTGTAGATAGAAATACGATACTTGTTTGGATCCTCTTTCTTCTCAAGCTGACCGGTTGCAACAGCCTTCATACCGGAAACTGTCTTTCCATCGCACTTAACAGAAACACCGGAAACCTTGATCTTCTTTGCGCTGTGATCCTTAAGGATATCCTTGATATCAACATAGAATACCTGAGCATCTACATTCTTAGATTTCTTGTTGTTAAGAGTAACTGTGTATGTAGCAGTACCTTTCTTGTTCTTTACTGTAACAGCAGTCTTGTTGGTATCCTTAGAAGAATCATTACCGCCATCCCAGTTCCATTTTGTGTCAGCGTAACCCATAACAGCCTTATAGCTGCTGGCTGCACTTGCCTTTGTTCCTGTGTAAGCAACACCGGAAACTGCTACTGTAGCTGCTAATGCTACTGAAAATCTGTCTCTTATACACATCTCCGAGCCCACGAGACCAGAGAGGATATCGTAT
>ERZ1026894.919-NODE-919-length-19217-cov-4.623891_pt1 | contig 19217 bp, 29 predicted proteins | sample MGYA00380177_ERZ1026894 | MGnify/ENA primary metagenome ERZ1026894 (study PRJEB33269, sample SAMEA4719813) | human gut metagenome | biome: human-associated habitat; feature: organic feature; material: feces | place: Cameroon | collected 2013-10 ... | reverse complement strand
AGCCTTAGTAGTGCTTCATCATAATTTGCGATTCGAGTTGTTTGTTGAGTTCGAGCGCGACGGACACGACGATGAGCAAACCTGTTGCCGAGAACGAGTTTGCAAACGGGAGAGCCGGAGCCGCCCAAGAGCCGTTGCCCATTGCGAGCGCTCTGAAGATAAAGGTCGGGATGAGTGACAAGCACATGAGGAACACCGCTCCGAAGAAGGTGATTCTGTTGTTTATCTTCTTGAGGAAGTCGCTTGTCGGTTTGCCCGCTCTTATGCCGGGGATAAATCCGCCGTATTGTTGAATGTTTTTGGATACGTCTTCGGGATTGAACTGGATTTGAGCATAGAAATAGCTGAATCCGAGGATGAACAATGCCAAAAGCACGTAATAAACCGCGGTGCCGCTTCCCATATATTGAGCATACCAGACTGCCGCTTCGGTTTTGCTGAAGAAGAGTTGGATGATCATTTGCGGGAACATAAGCAAGGACGATGCGAAAATGATGGGCATAACGCCGCTACCGTTGACGCGAATGGGGATGTAGGTGGATTGACCGCCGTACATCTTGTTGCCCTTGATTTGTTTTGAGTATTGCACCGTGATTCTTCTCTCTGCCCCGTCCATAAAGACGATAAACGTAAGCACCGCCACAACAATGAGAACAAAACCGATGATGTTCCAGACATACGTCCATTCTTTGCCGACGAGCTTGAAGGATTCTGCCATAGTTGTGCCTGCCGTCGAAAGAATGCCGATAAAGATGATGATTGACGTACCGTTGCCGATGCCGTATTCGGTGATTCTCTCGCTCAACCACATAACCATGACGCTGCCTGCAACAAGCAAGACTATCGTCAGTGCCATTGTCAAAATCGGGTTGTCTTGACCGTTTTCAAAGGAGAACACATTGATGAAATTACTCTTGAACGCCACGACGATACCGATTGCTTGCACGACCGCAAGCACAACGGCAACGATTCTCGTGATTTGGGTGAGTTTCTTTCTGCCCTCTTCGCCCTCTTTGGACATCTTCTCGAGCGCAGGAATTACGAGCGCGAGAAGCTGCATGATAATCGACGAGTTGATGAACGGCAACACGCCGAGAGCAAACAAGGTTGCGTTCTGCATCGATCCGCCGGTGATGACGTTGAGGATGCTCAAAAAGTCACTTGTAAATGCGCCGTCCGTTTGCATCTTCGCAATGTTGAATGTCGGGATAGGGATATAGCATCCGATTCTGTAGACGAGGATAAGAGCGAGGGTAATAAATATCTTCACTCTTATTTCCTTCGACTTGAATGCGTTTTTGAGTGTCTCAAACATTATAGCACCTCTGTTGTGCCGCCTGCCTTTTCGATTTTTTGAATTGCAGACGCGGTGAATTTGTTGGCTTTGATCGTAAGCTTCTTCTCAAGTTCGCCGTTTCCGAGGACTTTGAGTCCGTAAGGCTCGACTTTCTTGATGATGCCGCTTGCGACAAGCTCATCGATACCGACAACTGCTCCGTCTTCAAATCTGTTGAAAACGTCGATGTTGACCGTGTTGTAGACGTGTGCGAATCTCTTGTTGTTGAAACCGATTTTCGGAAGTCTTCTGGTCATCGGCATTTGACCGCCTTCGAAGTTGGGACGTACGCCGCCACCGCTTCTTGCCCATTGACCTTTATGTCCACGAGTAGATGTTTTACCCATGCCGGAGCCTACGCCGCGTCCGATTCTCTTGGTTGCGGTTTTTGCGCCCTCTGCGGGTTTAAGATCTTGAATATTCATATGCTCCTCCTCACGCTTCCTCAACCTTGACAAGGTGAGAAACTTTTGCGATCTTTCCTCTCACGCAAGCGTCGTCGACGAAAGTTCTGGAATTGCCGATTTTGTGCAAGCCCATTGCTTCGAGATTGGCTTTTTGATTTTTGAGGATGCCGTTTGCGCTCTTAACGAGAGTAACTTTGATCATTTTGACTTCTGCTTTTGCAGCCGCTTTCTTTGCCATAGTACACCTCCCGATCAGTCAACAACGACGTCTACGCCGCGAAGTTGTGCAATTTGGTCGGCATTGCGAAGGCTCATAAGTCCTTCAAGCGTTGCCTTTGCACTGTTGATGGGGTTGTTTGAGCCGAGGGACTTGGTTCTGATGTCCTTCACGCCTGCGGTTTCGAGCACCATACGGACTGCACCGCCCGCGATGACGCCGGTACCTTCTTCGGCAGGAAGGAGAAGAACTTGACCACGACTGAACTTGCCCGTCGTTGCATGAGGAATTGTGTTGCCTTTCAAAGAAACAGTCACGAGATTGCGTTTTGCGTCTTGCGTTGCTTTCTCGATTGCTTCGGGAACTTCAGCCGCTTTGCCCATGCCGAGTCCCACTCTGCCGTTGCCGTCACCGACTACGACAAGTGCGGAGAAGCGCATGTTCTTTCCACCTTTGGTGGTTTTTGTGACGCGGTTGACAGCGATGAGTTTTTTGTTCAAACCATCGTTCTCTTCTCTGTTTCTATCGTTTCTTCTATCACGATTTTCTGCCATAATTCCTCCGATTAAAACTCAAGACCGGCTTCTCTTGCGCCGTCGGCGAGAGCTTGGACTCTGCCGGTGTAAAGATAGCCGCCTCTGTCGAACACGACTTCTTTGATGCCGATTGCCTGAGCTTTTTCAGCAATTGCCTTGCCGACGACTTTTGCAACTTCGCTCTTTGAAAGCTCTGCGGTTTGTGCCGCGATTGCTTTTTCGAGGTCGGATGCCGCGCAAAGAGTGTTGCCCTTCACGTCGTCGATCACTTGAGCATAGATATGGTTTGTGCTTCTGTACACGCAAAGACGAGGTCTTTGGGCTGTGCCGCTGACTTTCTTTCTTACTCTTGCGTGACGAATGATTCTATCTGCGTTTTTATCTTTTTTGCTTATCATACTTCACCTCAATTACTTCGTGGCTCTCTTGCCGACCTTGTGGATGACGGTTTCATCCTTGTAGTGAATGCCGTAGTTGTGATACGGTTCAACCGGTTTGATAGCCTTGATGGTTGCAGCGGTTTGACCGACAAGTTGGCGGTCAATGCCCTTAACGACGATTTCGAGGGGTTGCGGTTGCGCAAAAGTGATGCCTTCGGGAGCGGTGAATTCAACGGGATGAGAGAATCCGATGTTGAGAATCATTTTGTTGCCCGAAAGAGTGACCTTATAACCGACGCCGTTGACGATAAGGCTCTTTTCAAAACCTTTGGTTACGCCAACCACCATGTTGTGGATGAGAGCGCGATAAAGTCCGTGCAATGCGCGATGGTCTTTATCGTCGGTGTGACGAGTGCAAACCACGTGTCCGTCCTCGACTTTGACGTCGATGGATTTGTCAACCGTTTGGGAAAGCGTGCCCAAAGGCCCTTTCACCGTAACGAGGTTATTGTTGATATCAACTGTAACACCTTGCGGAATGGCAATAGGTGCTCTACCGATTCTTGACATAGCGCGCCTCCTTACCAAACGTATGCGAGCACTTCGCCGCCGATGTGTTGTGCTTTCGCTTCCTTGTCGGTGAGGATACCCTTGGATGTGGAAAGGATTGCGATACCCATTCCGTTGAGAACCTTGGGAAGATTGTCCACACCTGCGTAGACGCGAAGACCGGGTGTAGAAACTCTCTTAAGACCGGTGACGACCTTTTGTCCCTTGACGGGAGCATATTTGAGAGTGATGACGATGTTGTTCTGAACATTGCCGTCCACAACCTCAAATCCTTTGACGTAACCTTCTTTTACGAGGATTTCTGCGATTGCCACCTTGATTTTGCTCGCCGGAACTTCAACCGTTTCGTGCTTTGCGGTCAAGGCATTTCTAATTCTTGTAAGCATATCTGCAATTGGATCAGTCATTTTTTGTGCCTCCTCTTACCAACTTGCCTTCTTCACTCCGGGAATCTCGCCTTTGTATGCGAGGTTTCTGAAGCAAACTCTGCAAATACCGTACTTTTTGAGCACGGCGTGTGGACGTCCGCAAATACGGCAACGTGTATATTCACGCGTCGAGAACTTTTGTGGTCTTTGTTGCTTGATTTTCATTGATGTTTTGGCCATAGTTCACTCCTTACTTCGCAAAAGGCATACCGAGCAACTTCAAAAGTTCTCTTGCCTCTTCGTCAGTCTTTGCCGTTGTAACGATGCAAATATCGAAACCGCGAACCTTCTCGACTTTGTCGAATTCGATTTCGGGGAAGATAAGTTGCTCTTTCACGCCGACTGCGTAGTTTCCTCTTCCGTCAAAAGACTTTGAGGAGATTCCGCGGAAGTCGCGGACTCTGGGGAGCGCGATGGAAATGAACTTATCGAGGAAGTCGTACATTCTGTTGCCGCGAAGGGTAACTTTTGCGCCGACGTTCATACCTTCTCTCACCTTGAAGTTTGCAACTGATTTCTTTGCTGTTGTGATAACCGGTTTTTGGCCTGCAATCATTTTGAGTTCTTCCACTGCAAGTTGCAGGGATTTGCTGTTGTCTTTGCAGTCGCCCAAGCCCATGTTAAGCACGATTTTCTCAAGACGAGGAACTTCGTTGATGTTCTTGTAGCCAAAGCGTTTGATGAGAGCCGGTACGACCTCTTCGGCATACTGTTTTCTCATGCGATATCTTTCAGCATTACCAGCATTCGTCTTATCGGTTGCAGTTGCTTTAGCAACCTGATTTTTCTTTTCTGCCACGATATTACCTCCGATTTATCAGTCCTTTTTATCTTCGGACTTTTCTGCTTTCTTTTTTGCGGCTTTCTTTGCCACTTTCTTTGCAGATGGTTTCTTCTCGTCCAAAGACGCACCGCACTTGGGGCATACGCGCACGGATTTTTGTTTGCCGTCCACGTCCTTCACTTCGTGCTTGACTCTGACGACGTCGCCGCAGCTTGCGCAAACGTGCATAACGTTGGATGCATCGATTGTGCCTTCTTGCTTGATGATGCCGCCCTTTTCTTGTGCGTTTCTGGGCTTTTTGCTCTTTGAAATGATGTTGACGCCTTCAACGTAGATTCTGCCGGTATCGGGAACGACTTTGAGGACTTTGCCCACTTTGCCTTGATCCTTGCCGGTGATAACCATAACGTTGTCGCCTTTCTTAACACTCAATTTTGCCATAATAGTTGTCCTCCTTACAGCACTTCGGGTGCGAGAGAGATGATTTTGGTGTAATCCTTGTCACGAAGTTCTCTTGCGATAGGCCCAAAAATACGAGTGCCTTGTGGTTGTTTTTGGTTGTCGATGATGACTGCCGCATTGTCGTCAAACTTGATGTGGCTGCCATCTTCGCGTTGAAGACCGAATGTCGTGCGGACGATAACCGCTTTGACGACGTCGCCTTTCTTGACTTTGCCGCCCGGGATTGCCGATTTGACGGATGCGACGATGACATCGCCGATGTTTCCGCTTCTTCTGAAAGAACCGCCCAGGACTCTGATGCACATAATTTCTTTGGCTCCGCTGTTGTCAGCGACTTTGAGCCAACTCAATGGTTGAATCATAGCGTTCCTCCTATTATTTGGCTTTCTCGACTATTTCGACGAGTCTCCAGCACTTGTCCTTGGAAAGAGGACGAGTTTCTTGGATAAGCACCTTGTCGCCGACGCCGCATGCGTTGTTTTCGTCATGAGCTTTGAACTTCTTGGTGCGGTTTACGATTTTCTTGTAGAGGGGATGTTTGACGCGTTCGCTGACTGCGACGACGATGGTCTTGTCCATCTTGTCGCTTACGACGATACCCACTCTTTCTTTTCTCAAATTTCTTTCTTCCATATTATCCTCCGATTAGCCCTTTGCCTCGTCTTTTGCGCGAGCAATTTCTCTTTGACGGATGACAGTCTTGATACGGGCAATATCGCGACGAGTTTCAACGATAACCATAGGGTTTGTCAATTGATTCGTGGCGTTTTTGAAGCGGAGGAAAAACAATTCCGACTTCAATTCGTTGAGCTTGGTTTGAAGCTCCTTATCTGTCATTTCCAAAACTTGTTTTGATTTCATGCTTCACCGCCTTCGGCACCGTTGACTTCCTCTGCTCTGACAAACTTGCACTTGACGGGAAGTTTGTTTGCAGCAAGACGCAATGCCTCTTTTGCTACTGCTTCGTCGATACCTGCGATTTCAAACATCACACGGCCCGGCTTGACGACTGCTACCCAGTATTCGGGAGAACCTTTACCTGAACCCATACGAGTTTCGGCAGGCTTCTTGGTTACGGGTTTGTGAGGGAAAATATCCACCCAGACTTGACCGCCACGACGGATGTATCTCGTCATAGCGACACGAGCTGCTTCGATTTGGTTGGAGGTAATCCAGCCCGGCTCTGTCGAAACAAGACCGTATTCGCCGTATGCGACGATGTTGCCCTTGTTTGCTTTGCCTTTCATTCTGCCACGCATTTGGCGACGTCTTTTGACGCGTTTAGGCATTAACATTATTGATTTCCTCCTTCAAGTGGATTTTTGCCAAGGATTTCACCCTTGTAGATCCAGCATTTGACGCCGATTGCGCCGAACGTGGTATTTGCGGTTGCAACACCGTAATCGATGTCTGCGCGGAGCGTTTGAAGAGGAATGGAGCCTTCACGATATTGTTCGCTTCTTGCGATTTCAGCACCGTCAAGTCTGCCGCTGACCATCGTCTTGACACCCTTTGCGCCCGCTTTCATAGCCTTTGACATTGCTTGTTTCATTGCGCGACGGAAGGAAGCGCGTCCTTCGAGTTGTTTTGCAATGCCTTCCGCAACGAGTTGAGCGTCTGCATCGGGATGTTTGACTTCCATGATGTTGATGCTCACTTTCTTGTCGCCGGAAACAAGTTTTTCAACTTCTTTCTTGATTTCTTCAACGCCTGCGCCTGCTTTGCCGATGAGCACTGCCGGGCGTGCGGTGTAGATTGCGACTACGAGTTTATCTGCCGCTCTTTCGAGCACGATTTTTGAAATTGCCGTATCGTAGTATTTCTTTTTGATGAACTTGCGGACTTTGTTGTCTTCGACAATGTTGTCTGCAAAGTGCGCCTTGTCGGCATACCATTTAGAACTCCACGATTTGATGACGCCTGTACGAAGACCGTTCGGATCGACTTTTTGTCCCATTGTGTATACCTCCTGTTACGCTTTCACCGTGTCAAGAATGACCGTGATATGACTTGTTCTCTTGTTGATGCGATATGCTCTGCCCTTGGACACCGCTTGGATACGCTTGAGGGTGGGGCCTTCGTTTGCGTAGCACTCTGCGATATACATATCGTTTCTTGCAAGATTCTGATTGTTTTCGCCGTTTGCCGCCGCGCTGTTTACCAACTTGATAAGGGGTTCGCTTGCAGCCTTTGGAGTGTTTTCCAAAATAGCGATTGCTTCTGTTACCGATTTGCCTCTGATGATGTCGAGAACGATGCGGACCTTGAAGGGAGAGATTCTGACGAATTTAGCCGTTGCACAAGGTCTTGTATCCGCTTTTGCTTGACGGTCCAAGGCTTTTTGTTTACTTCTTGTAGCCATATCTTCCTCCTAATTACTTCGTGGTCTTTGCGCCCGCGTGACCTCTGAAAGTACGCGTGGGAGCGAACTCGCCGAGTTTGCAGCCGACCATATCTTCCGTGATATACACGGGGACATGTTGTTTGCCGTTGTGAACTGCGATCGTGTGACCTACCATTTCAGGGAAAATCGTGGAACTTCTGGACCAAGTTTTGACAGATTGGCGTTCACCGGATGCGTTCATCGCATTGATTCTGTTCATAAGGCGCTCTTCTACATACGGGCCTTTTTTAACACTTCTACTCATTTTGTCCTCCGATTAGTTCACACGCTTAATAATGAACTTATTAGATTTGTTCTTCTTCTTTCTGGTCTTATAACCGAGAGCAGGTTTACCCCAAGGAGTAACAGGTGAAGGCATACCGACAGGAGATTTGCCTTCGCCGCCGCCGTGCGGGTGGTCGTTCGGGTTCATAACGACACCACGAACGGTCGGACGCACGCCCATGTGGCGAGTCTTACCGGCTTTACCGACGCGCACGATTTCGTGGTCGATGTTGCCGACTTGACCGACTGTCGCTCTGCAGTTGATGAGGACGTATCTCATTTCACCGCTGGGCATACGCACGATTGCGTACTTGCCTTCTTTTGCCATAAGTTGAGCCGCATTGCCTGCCGCTCTTGCGATGATACCGCCGTTGCCGGGTTGAAGTTCGATGTTGTGAATCATCGTACCGACGGGAATTGCGGAAAGAGGAAGCGCATTGCCGACTTTGATGTCCGCATGCTCGCCGCTTTCAAGCACGTCGCCGACGTTCAAGCCCAAAGGAGCAAGGATGTATTTCTTTTCGCCGTCCGCATAGTGCAGAAGTGCGATATTCGCAGAACGATTGGGGTCGTATTCGATGGAAGCGACTTTTGCGGGGATACCGTCTTTGTTGCGCTTGTAGTCGATGATACGATATTTGTTTCTGTTGCCGCCGCCGATATGACGAACGGTGATTCTGCCCATAGAGTTTCTGCCGCCGCTCTTGTTGAGGGACACCAAAAGTGAACGCTCGGGAGTGGTGCTTGTAATCTCTTCGTATGCAGACACCGTCATGAAACGACGTGCAGGAGATGTTGGTTTATATTTCTTAATAGCCATATTCTTTACTCTCCTTATGCCAAGCTCTCGAAGAATTCGATTGCCTTACTGTCGGCGGTCAAAGTGACGATAGCTTTCTTAAACGCAGAGCGTCTGCCTTCGTTTCTGCCCATTCTCTTCAACTTGCCGTCGTAGTTTGATGTATTGACTTTGTCAACTTTCACTTGGAAGATTTGCTCGATCGCAGCTTTGATTTGCGTTTTGGTTGCGGATTTTGCAACTTTGAACGTGTATCTCTTGTTTGCGATGCCGTCATAACTCTTTTCGGAAAGGATAGGCTCGATAATGATGTCGTATGCTGTCATTGTGCTGCCTCCTCGAGTTTTTTAAGTGCGTCAACCGTGATGACGATGTTCTTCGTTGCCACAACGTCGTAAACGCTGAGGGTTCTTGCTTCGCAAACTTCAACGGTGGGGATGTTTTTGCTTGCCTTGAGAGCGACTTGGTCGTACTCGTCGAGGACGAACATAACTTTGCCGTTGAGAGAGAGTGCCTTCACCGCTCCTGCAACGAGTTTGGTTTTTGCTTCTGCGAGCGCAAATTTGTCAAGAACGACCACTTCGTTTTGACGAATCTTTTCAGAAAGTGCGGAATAGAACGCAGCAGTCTTCATGCTCTTGTTGATTTTTTGAGAGAAATCTCTGGGCTTCTTTGCGAACACCACGCCGCCGCCTACATAATGGGGAGCAACGATGGAGCCTTGGCGAGCACGTCCGGTGCCTTTTTGACGATAAGGTTTGCATCCGCCGCCGCGAACTTCCGTTCTGGTGAGTGCGCTCATCGTGCCTTGACGTTTGTTTGCGAGTTGTGCAACGACCACTTGATGAATAAGTGCTTCGTTATAATCGCGTGCAAAGATGGAATCGCTGATTTCAACTGTGCCGGCTTTTTTGCCTGCCATATTCAAAACATTCAGTTTCATATTCTACCTCCGCTTAACCCTTGATGGATTCCTTCACGACGACGATGCCGCCTCTGGGGCCGGGAATCGCACCCTTGATGAGAAGAAGATTTCTTGCTGCATCGACGCGTGCTACCGTAAGGTTTTGGACAGTAACCTTTTCATGTCCCCATTGTCCTGCCATGTGCTTGTTCTTGAACACTCTCGACGGAGAGGAGCAAGCGCCCATGGAACCGACGCTTCTGTGGATAGGACCGGTACCGTGAGTCATAGGACCGATTCTGTGGGAGTTCCATCTTTGGATGACGCCCGAGTAGCCGTGACCTTTGGAAGTGCCCGTAACGTCAACTTTGTCGCCTTCGGTGAACATGTCGCAGGTCAGTTCCTGTCCGAGCGTGTAGCTCGCGCAGTTTGCGAAACGGAATTCACGAAGGTACTTCTTGACGGTTACGCCGGCTTTCTTGAAGTGTCCGGCAACCGGCTTGTTTACTCTTGTTTCCTTGACAGCGCCGAAGCCGACTTGTACAGCTTCATAACCGTCGTTCTCTTTCGTCTTTATCTGCACAACCGGGCAGGGACCTGCTTCCACGACCGTTACGGGAATGACCTTGCCTTCTGCAGTAAAGATTTGGCTCATGCCGATTTTCTTTCCGATGATTGCTTTATCCATGTAAAGTTCATCCTCCTTTTATTTGCTTAGAGCTTGATGGAGATATCGACGCCTGCGGGCAAATCGAGTTTCATCAAAGAATCGACTGTTTTGCTCGTGGGATTGTAGATATCGATCAAACGCTTGTGAGTTCTGAGTTCAAATTGTTCGCGGCTGTCTTTGTATTTGTGAGTAGCACGCAAAATCGTGATGATTTCCTTTTCCGTGGGAAGAGGAATGGGACCCGAAACCTTCGTTCCCGTCTTCTTGACTGTCTCGACAATCTTTTCTGCGGAAAGATCGATAAGGTTGTGGTCGTAAGCCTTAAGTTTAATTCTGATCTTTTGTCCAGCCATTATAAGCCTCCTATATTACACTTGTCCGTGTGTGTCTTATATTTTTTACCCGCCGCAATCGCGACGGAAAACACGTATCCCTTTCGACACGCTCGTTTACTATATAATTTTTGAAAATTAAAGTCAAGCAAAATTTTGCAGATTTGCAAATATTTTTTGAACTAGTGTCCAAAAACTCCCCACCACCCCAAAATCTTGTATATAAGGATTAATTTTGTTTTTAGACTAGACTTAATTATTTATATATTTGCGCGTGCCACTTACTCGGGTGTATCATGCGCAAAAACCATCGTTTTGGCAACGGCAACACGCAAATCTTGCGTGTTGCCGAGAGCCAAACTTGATTTTTGCTTTGCTAACCGCGCAGAAAATCTTTTCTATCAATTCAAGCAGGGATAAAAAACTCCTGCCGCAATTTCGAAAGATTGTCTGCTTGGTGTTTGGCGTGCTTCGCACGCATTTCAGCTATCATCGCCGAGGCAACGTCATTGCTCAAACGGCGCCTAGGTTATGGCAACCGCCTCAAATGTCATTCCGAGGAGCAAAGCGACGTGGGAATCCCCTAAATAGAAACGAAAACACAGTGGCGGTTGCCATTGACCTCGCTTGTTCTCGCAATTTATACCGCGCAGAAAATCTTTGCTATCAGTTCAAACAGGGACAAAATCTCCTGCCACAGTTCCGCAAGATTGTCTGCTTGGTATTAGCGTGCAAAGCACGCAAGCGGATAAACGAATACTTATTCGAAGCGCACTTATTAACGGTATGTGTCTATTCAGGGTGCGAGCCGCAACGGCGGCGAGAATATGAGCGCCGAGCTTGACGTATAGTACGAGAATGCGTGGCATTCTGTTGCGCAGCCGCCACGCAGGCGAAGTGACATAATGAGAGAATTGCCCCTATCTATGCGAGTGCCGACTGTCTCCCCCACGAACGACGGATAATCTTGTAGAGAATTGCCCCTAACTGAGTGGCGGGAGAAAAGCCCGAAAGGGAAATAGGGGGCACATCTAATTTAGAGTACACGCCGTTCACTTTTTGCAGTGGGATAAAAAACTCCTGCCGCAATTATAGCCCACTAGCAAAAAAGGACGCTGTATGCGTCCTTTTTTGGTGAAATCAAACTGTTCGTTAGTCAATCAATGCGTCAAAATGTATTCTTCAAGTTGACTGAACCATACGAATGTCATCTCGTTTCCGTCGATTTTTACGGACAGAGGAAAGTGGCAAAAAGCAAACTCGTTGAGAGCTTGCTTTTTGTCTTGATAAATTTTGTTTTCAAATTCAATTATCATATCAGCAGTTGAGAAGACGCCAAATCGATTTTTTGACAATCATGAGTACGAGGTCAACAATCCACACGATGTTGAATCCGAAAATTAAACGGAGAAGTCCCGCAACGATTTTTCCTTCGGAAAATCTGGTGATTGCGCCGAGAATCCAAGAGGTGACGGGGATGATTGCAAGAATGAGACTCACGACGTAGCCGAGTCCGAAATAATCGCCTTTACGTTTTGCCATAAAAAATCCTCACATTATTGTTTTTTAGGAGTTATCCTACGTTAAGTATATTAACACATCGATTCAAAAATGTAAATAACGATTGAAAAAAACCGACTGGAATTCTATGATTTACGGGACAAATATTTCCATGTGCAATGGTTGTTGAACGATTGTCGATTATTTGATATGCTATGCAGATTATTTTTTATTCGATATTGAATTTTACATTGCGGTTTGCTATAATTTACGTATCAAGCATAAAGGGGAAAATTATGCAGAAAAATGACCTAAACGCAGTCGAAATCACTGATTCGGCAAAAGAGGACGGCAATCTTTTAAGCGAAGACAAACTGTCCAATCGCAACCTGTTTATGTACGCGTTCGGCACGCTGGGCAGAGATTTTTTGTACAATCTGTTCAACGGATATCTCTTGTCGTTTTGCGTGTTTACGAAGAGCCTCAACACGGCGCAGTTTTCCGCAATCACAATCATCATCGTGCTTGCAAGAATCTTTGACGCGTTCAACGACCCGATTATGGGAGGCATAGTCGAGAATACGCGCACAAAGTGGGGTAAGTACAAGCCGTGGCAGCTCATAGGATGTCTTACGACGGGCGTTGTTATACTCGTGCTGTTCAACGTACCTGCGCAGGGCTGGGCGTTTATAGGCTTGCTTGCCGCAATGTACTTCCTTTTCTCGATTACGTTCACCATGAACGACATATCCTATTGGGGCATGATGCCCACGCTCACGTCCAACGCGCATGACAGAGACAAACTCATGACCGTCACGCAAATCTCGGTGAGCATAGGCGGAGGACTTGCGGGACTCATCATTCCCACATTCGCAATGGGCGACAATCCGATAGGGGGCAGCTCGACGGCGGCTTTCGGGATAATGTCCGTCGTGGCGGTGGTGCTGATGTGCGGATTCCAACTTTTCACCATACTCGGCGTCAAAGAGAAGCCTCTTCCCAAAAACTTTCTCAAAACTCCGCCGATGAAACTCAAAGACATGTTCCGCGTGCTTTTCAAAAACGATCAGCTTATGTGGAGCGCGCTGGTAATGCTCCTGTTTAACATCGGTACAAACGTTGTCGGCGGCGGACTCGGCATGATGTACGTTTACTTCGACAACGCCTACAACGGCACGCTATGGATGGTGTTCGGTTTGGGCTTTGCGGCGGTGTCGGTGATCTTTACGCTGTTCTATCCTGCTCTTTCCAAAAAATACGGGCGCGACAAACTGCTGTATTCTTGCGGTTTTGCCATCATAATCGGCTATGCTCTGATGATGATTCTGGGGCTTACGGTGCCAAAAATCGTACTGTTTGAAGTGCTGGGTATGACGATAACTCTGCGCTTTTTGATGACGTTTTTCGCCTATACGATTGCAGGTTGGGGCAGCGGATTCTATATGATTATGGTTATCAACATGGCAAACACCGTCGAATACAACGAGTATAGGACGGGCAAGCGCGACGAGGGTTTGATTTTCGCACTTCGTCCGTTTACTGCAAAAATGGGCTCTGCGCTTATGCAAGGGTTGGTGTCGCTCGTCTACATCATCGCAGGCGTTCTCACTTACACCAACCGACTCACCGCAATAGACAGAAATCTCAGCACCGAAACGAGAGAGATGGTCATCGCCGACGTGCAGGCAAACGGGCAGAACAGCATAAAAATCCTGCTTGTATGCACGTGCATTATTCCTATCGTATTTATGATTGCGGCAATGCTCATCTACAAGAAAAAATACTTCCTCAACGAGAAGAAAATGACTCAGATGCTTGCCGAAATCAACGCTCGTAAAGAAGAAGAAATCTCGGACGAAATCGCCGACGAGCAAGCGGAACTTGCCTTAGTCGAAGACGAAATCGCAAGCGGAAATCTTCAAGAGAGGGAAGAAGATGCGACAAACGACGAAATTGCTTGTGTGGCGGACAATTCAGAGGAAATCGAGAAGGACATAGATTGACAAAAACCCGAATATAAACGGCGGTTTGCAATGAAACGAATCAAAATTTTGACATTATTGTGCGAAATTTTGGTTTGCATCCAAATTGCATGCCGTCGTTTTTTATAGAAAGTGCAAACGAGGCATTCCCTTTCTTGTCTTTACAAAATTCTGTTTCAATGATACAATTGTTTCAAATAAAATAAGAAACTATTATAGGATACAAATGAGCAAAACAAAACGAAAGTTGGGATTGGTTCTCGAAGGCGGCGGCGTGAAGGGCGCATATCAAATCGGCGCGCTTATGGCGATAAGAGAGCTGATGGTGGATTTCGACGGCGTCGCAGGCACGTCGATAGGCGCAATCAACGGCGCAATTTATCTCGAGGGAGGGTATCCCAAACTTTTTGATGTCTGGAGTGAGATAACAACCAACACGGTTTTCGATTTGAGCGACGAGGAAATCGAAGAACTCAGCGGACTTGATTTGAAACCCGCCATTTTCAAAGTTGTGCTTGAAAAAAAACTCAAAACTTTCAAAATGCTCGAAGTTTCGTATGAAAAGTCGCAAAAGTTTTTCGAAAATCTTGTCAACGAGGACGACATACGCGCGTCGGGAAAGGATTTCGGGCTTGTCACATTCAACATTTCGGACATGCAACCCGTTGAAAAGATGATGAGCCAAATCGATGAAGGAAAACTTGTGGATTATATCGTTGCGTCCGCAACTTTTCCGATTTTCCCGCCGAAAATCATCGATGACAAAAAGTATATAGACGGCGGAGTTTACGACAACATGCCGATAAATCTACTTGTCGCCCACGGTTACGACAAAATGCTTGTCATCCGCACCAACGTCGAAAGCAAGCAACCCAAACGCAAAGTCAAAGGGAATCCGGATTTGTTTTTCATCGCTCCCAAAGAGGATTTGGGACCTGCAATGGCTTTTTCGAGAACTCGCATACATGCGTTTATGCAAATGGGCTATGACGACGCAAAAGAGCTTATGGAAAACGGACTAAAAGAGTTTTTGATAGGCTGAATCGGGCAAATATAATTACGACATAGATTTTCAGGTGAAATATGGCACAAAACAAAATATTGCTTTTGGACTCAAACTCTCTTATGCACCGCGCATACCATGCGTTGCCCAACCTTAAATCCTCAAAAGGACTTTATACCGGAGCGATATACGGTTTTTTGAGCATACTTTTGAAAATAATCAAAGAACAGAATCCCACTCATATAGCGGCGGCATTCGACCTTCACGGGCCGACATTCCGTCACGAAATGTACAAAGAGTACAAGGCGACGAGAAAGCCTATGGACGAGGAACTCCGTCAGCAAGTAGAGCCTCTCAAAGAGCTTATTACGGCAATGGGAATCAAAATCGTCAGCTTGCAAGGCTATGAAGGCGACGACATTTTGGGCACGCTCTCAAAGCGTTTCGACGACGAATGTATCATAGTCACGGGAGATCGCGACAGCTTTCAGCTTGTAAGCCCGACGACAAAAGTTTTCTGGACAAAAAAAGGCGTCAGCGACATCGAAGTGTACGACGTGGCACGCCTTTTGCAAGACGGATTTACCGTTGAGCAGTTTATAGATTACAAAGCATTGAGAGGAGATACGTCTGACAACGTGCCGGGTATTCCCGGAGTGGGCGAAAAAACGGCGAAGCAACTTTTGGACAAATACGGCTCGCTTGAAAGCATCTTGAAAAACGCAAGCGATATTCCCGGCAAACTGGGACAAAATATTCAAAACAACGAAGAGCTTGCGCTTTTGAGCAAAGAGCTTGTCACTATCAACTGCAACGTTCCCGTCGAGTGCACTCTCGAAGACATTGTTTTTACGCCTGTGTATAGCGGTGAAGTCAGAGCAAAGCTTGGCGAGCTTGAAATCACGTCGCTTGCAAACAGAATGAGTTTCGACTCCGTGCAAGAGGACGTTTCCCAAGCGAAAAAGATTGAAAAAAACATTGTCAAACTTACAAGCGCAAACGAAATAGAAAATGCCGTTAAAGGCGACAAAATCGCAGTCCTTATAGGGCGCGACGTATCGTTTGCGGTGGACGACAAGACGGAATACACCGTGAGTTGCGTCGAAGATTTGTTCAGCGAAGGCATAGGATTCGACGACGCAATCGCAACGCTCAAAGAAGTGGCAAAAGGCAGAGAACTGATATGTTACGACTATAAAAATTTGAGCAAAACCTACGGGTTCGACCAAGATAAATTTTTCGACGTTATGATTGCCGCCCACCTTGCAAGAGGCAGCGCACCCATAAAGAGTTTAGAGCAAGTTTTGGGTGCGGACGGCTATGAAATCGGCGCGGTGGAATTGTTTGACGAAAGCCAACAATTGCGCGCTCAACTTGCACAACAAGGACTTAACAAGTTGTTTTTTGACATTGAACAGCCGCTTTGCGTCGTTTTGCGCAATATGGAAGAAAGGGGCGTGAGAGTGTCGACGGACGTTTTGAAAGCCCTCGAAAAGAAGTACGGCGAGATTATCGAAGGATTGACGAAAGAGATATATTCGCTTGCAGGCGAAACGTTCAATATTGCTTCTCCCAAGCAACTCGGCGATATACTTTTCGACAAGCTCGGTTTGCCGCACGGCAAAAAAACGAAGACGGGATATTCCGTAAGCGAAGACGTGCTTTCAAACCTTGCGCCTAAACATCCGATAGTAAACGCCGTGCTGGAATATCGCCATTATGCAAAACTCCAATCCACTTACGTCATGGGACTTCAACCGCTTGTCAACAGGGGAAGAATCCACACCGAGTTCAATCAATGCATCACGCAAACGGGAAGACTCAGCTCAACGAATCCCAATCTTCAAAACATTCCTGCAAGGAGCGACGAGGCTAAGGATATCAAGAGTGCGTTTATTCCCGGGGAGAATTGCGTGCTTGTAAGCGCGGACTATTCGCAAATAGAATTGCGCCTGCTTGCGCATATGAGCGGCGACGAGCAACTTATCGAGGCGTTCAATCACGACGACGACATCCACGCCATTACAGCGTCGCAGATTTTGGGCATTCCCGTAAGCGAGGTTACGCCGCAACAAAGACGGGACGCAAAAGCGGTCAATTTCGGCATAATTTACGGCATAAGCGGATACGGACTTGCAGAAAACCTTTCCATTCCGCAATACATGGCAAAGGAGTTTATCGCAAACTATTTCACAATGCATCCCAAAGTGCGCGAGTTTATGGACAAAAACGTAGAGGACGCAAGAGAGAGAGGGTATTCGCTCACGATGTCTGGCAGACGTCGCAATTTGCCCGACCTCAAAGCGTCGAATTATATGGTGCGTTCGGCGGCGGAGCGCATGGCAATGAATACGCCCTTGCAAGGCTCGGCGGCAGACATCATCAAGATTGCGATGATAAACGTCGAAAAACGACTTGAAAACATGAAGTCCAAAATGATACTTCAAATCCACGACGAACTCATCATCGAGGCAACAAAGGACGAAGAAGAGGAAGTCAAAAAGATATTGTCGTATGAAATGGAACACGCCGTTTCGCTTTCCGTACCTCTCGTTGCCGAGGCGACAAGCGCGGACAACTGGGGTGATTTGAAATGAGAATCGCAATTATCGGCGGAATAGGCTCGGGCAAAAGCGAGGTTATGAAAATCGCAAAGGAGCGTGGTTTTTTCTGCATTAGCGCAGACGAAATCAACTCGGAATTGCTCAAAACGCCGTCTTATATTCAAAAAATTCAAACGGCGTTTCCCGCTGCGGTCAGAAACGGAGAAGTGGACAAAAAGACGCTTGCAAGCATAGTCTTTTCAAACGAGAGCGAGCGCAAAAAGCTCAACGCAATCGCTCATCCCGAAATTATGAGGAAGATTGCCGAATATGCGCAAAGTCCGCTTGCGGTCGAATTGCCGCTTTTTATCGAGGGCGGCGACGAGGCTTTCGATGAAATCGTGTATGTCAAAACACCGCTTTTGAAGCGTATATTGCGCTTGAAAAAGGGTAGAGGAATGAGCGTGGCGCAGGCTATCAAGCGTATTCGCTCGCAAGTGCCGTCGTCGGTTTTGATGGCGAAAAGCACGCAAATAATCGATAACAAAGGCTCGCTTGACAAGCTCAAACGCAACGCAAACAAGATTTTTGACGAGATTTTGGCAAAATAATATGCCGATTTATTCAAAATCGACTAGTAAATATATAGCTTGCGTGAAAAGATAAGATAGTAAACAGGTTAATTAAAATCCGCGTGGCAATTATGCGGATAAAAGGAGAAAATTATGATAAAAGGCAAAAACATCGTCATCACCGGCGCAAACAGCGGTATCGGTCTCGAAACACTCAAACTTCTTGCAAACGGGGACAATACGATTTTGGCAGTCGACCTGCGCACGGACAGAATCGAGGCTCTCGGTTTGAAAAACGTTATCCCGATGGTGTGCGACGTTTCCACAAAAGAAAACGTGGATTCGATTTTCAAAACCGCTGACGAAAAACTCGGCTCGATCGATATCTTCTTTGCAAACGCAGGCTTCCCGTACTACGAAACAATGGATTACGTCAACTGGGAGCGTATAGATGACATCTTCAAAGTCAACGTGTTTTCGCCCATTTATACATATCAAAAATACGTCGAATATCTCGGCGGCAAGCAAGGTCAGATGGCAATCACGGTGTCGGCAATCGGCAAGCTCGCAATGCCCGGCTACACGCTTTACAGCGCAAGCAAATTTGCGATGCAAGGCTTCCAACAAGGTTTGCGCTACGAGCTTCCCAAAAACGTTGCCCTCACTTGCCTCTATCCGATAGCCACCGACACGGGTTTCTTCAAAAAAGCGGTCGAAGGGCAGGATGGCAAAGTCATTCGCGAGCGGCCGTTCCCCGTGCAAAAACCTCAACACGTTGCCAAATGCATGGTGAGAGGTTTGGAACATAAACGCAAATTTGTCAACCCGTCCAAACTCTTCACGTTTGCGCAATTCCTCTTTGCAATCTGTCCGCCGATAAAATGGGTGTATCTTAAACTGGAAAAAAACAAGTTGGACAGGTTCGAGGCTCAAAAGGCAAGCAAATAAATACACGATGCGCAGCGAGTGATATTGTTGCCACGCAACAGTGATATTTTCGGATAGAACCAAAAGTGATATTGCGACTTTGTCGCACTGATATTCGCACTTTGTGCGAGTTGTGGAATATTTCAAATAAAAGTCCCGACTTTTTACGAGGTCGGGGCTTTTTTATATTTATACAT